>Ga0255358_1000001_pt1 | contig 28793 bp, 30 predicted proteins | sample GFST0metaG_FD_189940 | JGI IMG/M metagenome (GOLD analysis project Ga0255358, IMG submission 189940) | Peat soil microbial communities from Stordalen Mire, Sweden - G.F.S.T0 | ecosystem: Environmental > Terrestrial > Soil > Wetlands > Peat | place: Sweden: Norrbotten County, Stordalen Mire...
CCCTTGGCGTTCTTCAGGACGATGCGGCCCTTGCGCTTGACGATGGTGGCCAGGTTGGGCTTCAGAGCCTTGGTCTCCACGCCATCGATGCCATAGTCATCGGCCACCTTCATCTGCTCAAAACGATGGGCGGTCTCCAACCAGGTCTTGGCCGGAATGCAGCCGCGGTGGAGGCAGGTGCCGCCGAGCAGCGGATCCCTCTCCACGAGGGCCGTGTTCAGGCCCAGCTGGGCGGCACGGATGGCGGCGATGTAGCCGCCGGGGCCGGAGCCGATGACGATGAGATCGAACTGAGCCATGAATCCTCCACGGGTCGAACGGGGTCAGTATCCCACGGCCCCTGAGGCTTCGCCTGGGGCCCTGGCGGCGGGGCCGAACCCCTTGGTATGACGCCAGGTCAGGGATCCGTGGCGGGATAACCGGGCGACCGCTTCACTTCCTCGATCTGCAGGGTGTGGCGCGCTGTATGGCCCGAGGCGAGGAGCACCCACTGATACAGATCGAGGGCGCCGAAGAACGGGTGCGTTCCAAACCGGGCGCGCCAATCCAAGTGGCTTCCCTCCAACTGCCCCACAAGAGCCTTGCGGTTCGCTCCGAAGGCCGCCAGCACGGCCTCCCGGGTGGCCAGGCGTCCCTTCGGGGCCACCATCTCCGGAGCCTGGGCCTTGTGGCTTCGGTCAGGAAGGGCGGCGATCAGGAAGGCATCGGTGAACTTGACCTCGGCGCGCCGCAGGGGTTCCCGCGGGCCCGCCAAAGCCTTCGCAATGACCTGGTTCTCCACCACCTGCTCCACGGTCACGATGTGCTCGGCACATTCCTGGATCGACCACCGGTCCGGCGCGGACTTGAAAGTCCACTGGGCCGGAGTCAGTCCCTCGATGGCCTTGAGGAAACCCTGGCTGGACTCGGCCAGCAGCCGGTTGACTTGATCCCGCTCCCCCTGGGACAGCGGAGCCTCGGGGAGGGCAGCGGGAGTCTGCGCCACCAGGATGGACACGGCAAGAAACCATGGAAGGATACGCATGAACCACCTCCAACCAGGAACCGTGAATCAGGAATAGACGAGGGCAGTGCGGACTTCGAGCTGGGCCGCCTTCCACTCCGTCCAGGCGGCCTTCAGCTCAGCCTGGTGGGCTGAGAGGGACATCTTCCACTCCGCCTTGGCCTCTCGCCACGCCTCGGCCTTGATTATCCCCTTGGCCCGCCACTCCATTTTCTTCTGGCCCCAGGCTTCGTGCCGGTCATGCAGAGATGCCAGGGCAACGTCGAGCTTCATGCGGGCCGCGGTGAGGCGAGCCCGAATGGGCGTGGCAATTCCAGGGCTAGCCAGGCTCAGGCGCTCGCGCAGCCGCTTCTCCTCCATGTGCAGCCGGGCCCGGGTCATGGCCGCGCCGGGGACGCGCCGGAACTGGCCCACCAGCCCCATCCAGCCCAGTACACTCAGCAGCCACTTGGTGGTGTCCCACTGGTACCAGAGGGCGCCATTACGGTAGTCCCACTGCCATTGATGGTGGAAGTTGTGGTACCCCTCGCCGTAGGTGATCGGGGCTAGCAGCCAATTGTCCCGGGCCGTGTTGGCATCGGTGTAGGGACGGCTGCCGAACATGTGGGCAGCGCTGTTGATGAAGAAGGTCGTGTGATGAGTCACCACGATGCGGAGGGCCACACCAAACACGAAGTACCCAAGAAGGTTGCCCGTGGCGAACCCGATCCACAGCGGGATGGTGGCCACCACGGCCCCGATGAGGAAGTGATTCCGATGCTGCCAGCGCACCAGCGGGTCCTTCTCCAGATCAGCCACGCCCGCAAGGGGCAGGGACTTGTCCTCCATCACCCAGGTCCAGTGGGCGGACCAGAACCCGCGGCCGATACTGTAGGGGTCCTGCTCCGTGTCCACATGCTGGTGGTGCACCCGGTGGTCGCTGGACCACTTGAGGGCCGAGTTTTCGAAGGCTGCGGCGCCGAGGCAGAGGAACAGGAACCGCACGGGCCAAGTGGCCTTGTAGGCCCGGTGGCTGAAGAGCCGGTGGTAGCCACCGCTGATGGCCGTGCCGATGGCGAAGGTCATGGTGAGAAAGACCAGTGCCTCGCTCCAGCGCAGCCCAGAGGTGGCCAGGCGCCAGGGCACCAACACCAGCGCCAAGGCGAAGGTCCCCGTGAGGAAGAGTGTGTTCAGAAGATTCCAGCGTCTGGCCTCGGTCATTCCATTGACTCCAAAATTGTGTTTAATTCTACCGCAGGTCTGCAATCGACGCCCCATGGTCGGCATGTCTAGGGCATCTCTCCTTGTCTCCCGGGGCTTCCACCGTTATGGTGATGGATTCCCTTCGCGCCATGAACGCACCCGCACCTGAAGGTGGAGTCCCCATGAAGATCATCGTGACCGACGAGGTGACTGGCGAGGGTCTAGCCCTTCTCCGGGCGGATCCGCGCATTCACCTCGACATCCGCCTGGGGCTCTCCAAGGAGGCCCTGCTGGGCTGCATCGGTGAGTACGACGCCATCATCACCCGCAGCGGCACCACCGTGGACAAGGCCCTGCTGGACGCTGCCATCAATCTGAAGATCGTGGCCCGGGCCGGGGTCGGCATCGACAACGTGGACGTGGACTACGCCAGCGCCAGGGGCGTTATCGTGGTGAACGCCCCACTGGGCAATACCAACAGTGCGGCCGAGCACACCCTGGCCCTTCTTTTGGCCGCCTGCAGGCATGTGCCCGCGGCCAACGCCAGCCTGAAGTCCGGGGAGTGGAAGCGCGCCAAATTCACGGGGGTCGAGCTCAAGGGAAAGACCGCCGGGGTCATCGGTCTGGGCAAGGTGGGGGGTCGCGTCGCCCTGCGGCTCAAGGCCTTCGAGTGCGAGGTGCTGGGCTGCGACCCTTACGTCGGCGCCAAGCGGGCCCAGGATCTCGGCGTGCACCTGGTGGATCTCCCGGAACTCTGCCGGTCCTGCGACATCATCACCGTGCATACTCCCCTGAACGAGGAGACCCGCGGCATGATTGGCGCCGACCAGCTGGCCCTCATGAAGGATGGGGTGATCCTGTTGAACGTGGCCCGGGGCGGCATTCTGGACGAACCCGTGCTGCTCTCCGCCCTCCAGACCGGTAAAGTGAGCCTGGCCGCGGTGGACGTGTTCTCGGAAGAACCGCCCGCCTCCGACCTGATGAAGGCCCTGATTGCCCAGGAACGGCTGGTGGTGACGCCCCACCTCGGCGCCAATACCCAGGAGGCCCAGGTGAATGTGGCCATCGACGTGTCCAAGGAGATCCTCGCCTATCTGGATCGCGCCCCCCTGGAGAACGCCGTGAACCTGCCGCGCTTCGACCCTGCCGTCATGGACCAGATGCGGCCCTACTTCAAGCTGATGGCTATCCTCAGCGAGTTCGGCCTCCAGCTCATGAAGGGCAACCTGGACCGAGTCACCTTCGGCTTCAGCGGCGCCATCGCTTCCCACGACTGCTCGCCTCTGACCGTGAGTGGCCTGGCCGCCCTTCTGGATCGGGCCGTGGATCAGCCGGTCAACATGGTGAATGCCAGCCTCGTGGCGGAGCGCATGGGCCTCGTGGTGGAGGAGCACAAGACCACCCAGGGCGGAGCCTTCTCCAACCTGATCACTCTGACGCTGGAGGGCGCCTGGGGCACCAGGGTCGTGTCCGGCACCCTGTTCGAGGGCACGCCTCGCATCGTGGGGTTGCGGGATTACGCCATGGACTTCCTGCCTGAGCCCCACATGCTTCTCTTGAGCTACATGGATCGCCCCGGCATGATCGGGAAGATTGGCACGGTGCTCGGCCAGCACGAGATCAACATCGCCTTCATGAGCCTGGGCCGGAGGGCGAAGAAGGGCGAGGCCATGGTTGTCCTGTCCGTCGATTCACCGGTGCCCGCCTCGGTGGTGGAGGAGCTCCGGAAGGCCACCGAGGCCACCTTCCTCCAGGCCCTGCATCTGCCCTCCGCCTGACCGATGCGATCATGGCACTCAGGGAGGCTTCCTTGAAACTTATCGCATGGGACTTCGACGGCACCCTGGTGGACAGTCGCCCCCTCATCGAGGCGGGCATGGCCCACGCCCTCAACGCCCTCGGCCAGCCCCGCTCCGTCATGGAGGAATGGCTGAAGTACGTCGGGCTGCCGGTGGAGGCGGGAATCCGGAATACCTTCGATCCGCTGGGCCTGGACGGCGATACGGTCCTGAGGGCCTACCGTAGCTTCGGCCATGTTGAACATGAGCACATGCTTCGGCCCTTTGAGGGCATTCCCGAACTGCTGGAGGAGCTGCGGGCCCGCGGCCAGCGCATGGGTGTGGCCACCTCCAAGCGTACGGTGCCACTCATGCGCCAGATGGCCAGGTTCAGCTGGGAGTCCTTCTTTGATCCCGTCATCACGCCCGATGACGTCACCCATGGCAAGCCCCACCCGGAGACACTGGAGCTGATGCAGACCCGGACTGGACTGGGACCCGAGGACATCCTCATGGTGGGAGACACCCCCTTCGATCTGGATATGGCCAAGGCCGCCGGGGTACCCAGCCTGGCCGTGGGGCACGGTTTCTACGCCCAGGAGGCCCTGGCCGCCTGTGGCCCTAGGGCCTATGCCCCGGATACCGCAGCCTTGCGCGACATCCTCCTGGCCTGGAGTGATTGACATGATCCGGGGGGGACCGCCTGCTCGCGTCGCTCGCGAAGTCCCCCCCGGAGCCCCCCGGCTACCCGCCAGGCGAAGCCCGACGGATAGCCCAATCTCGGAGTGATTATGGCCGGCTTGACCCACTTGGATCCTGAAGGCCGTCCGACCATGGTGGACGTGTCCGCCAAGGCCGTCACCCGCCGAGTAGCCGTGGCTGCAGGCTACCTGGAACTGGATGCACCCGCCGCCAAGGCTCTGGCCCAGGGCGGAGGTCCCAAGGGAGACCCTTGGTCCGTGGCCCGACTGGGCGCGGTGGGAGGCGTCAAGCGGGCTTCAGACCTGATCCCCCTCGCCCATCCCCTGGCCATCGAGGCGGTGGATGTGGCCCACCACTGGGAGCCTGGTACTCGCCGCGCTTGGCTCCGGGTTCAAGTGAGTTGCGAGGGTCGCACTGGGATCGAGATGGAGGCCCTGACGGGCGTCACCGTGGGCCTGCTGGTGCTCTACGACATGCTGAAGGCGGTGAGTCACAGCATGACCCTGGGGCCGACCCGCCTCCTCCGGAAAGAGGGGGGGCGGCGGGGTACGTTGACCCAGCCCTGGGAGGGATGCCCCTGGACGCCCTAATCCAGGGGGGGCTAATTGGAAAACATTTGCATGTTCAAGTTTCCGACTCCCCGGTAAGATAAGAGATTCACCGTTCCTTTCGATCGCCCCGGGGCCACGACCCCCTCATGGAGGCCTAGCGAAGCAGGCTTTTTCCGTTCCAGCCGGAGTCCCCCTATGCGTCTTGCCGTCCTGACCCTCGTACTTGCGTCCTTCAGCCTCGGTCTCCAGGCCACGCCAAGGCGGGCTTCCAAAAAGACCTCCTCACGGTCTGCCGATGGTTTGGTCCATGTGATTCGCAAAGGTGAAACGGCCGCCCAGGTCGGGCGCACCTATGGCCTAAGCCTGGGAGAACTCGCGGACCTGAATCCCGGTAAATCCTTATCGAAACTCACGGTTGGAACCCGCTTGAACCTTCGACGGCCCGAGGGCTTGGCCGATGCCCGCTTGCGAGCAGAACATCCGGCGCCCTCCCTACCGCGACCCGCCTTGGTGGCCCTGCCGGGGACCCCCATCGTGGTGCCAGCGCCGATGCCGCACCTGGAGCAGCTGCTGCCCTACCAGGTGCGCGGATCCATCCCAGCCGATGGGCCGGTCAGTGCGATGAATCTCGACCCCCATCAAAATCCCAGTACCACGGCTCAACTTCTGGCCCGCATGCAGCAGGTAATGCCACCAGTCTCTGAGACGGAGCTCAATGCGCTCCTGCCAACCTTCGCGCCGGCCGATCCAGACCGACTCGACCTGCTCTGGCCCGTGCAGACTCGAACCATCAGTTCGGCCTGGGGTCCCCGGATGCGCACCAAGACCATCCGAGTGAAAGACCAACGCAAAAAACGCGTCCGGTACAGAAGCCGCCACAAGGGCGTGGATCTGACGGCCCCCACCGGCACTGCTGTCTTCGCAGCGCTCGACGGCCAGGTGGTCTTCTCTGGGAACCACAAGGGGTATGGCAACTACGTCCTGGTCGATCATGGCAATGGGGTGGCCACCCTTTATGCCCATCACAGCCTGAACCTGGTCCAGGTGGGCGACATTGTCCGCCGTGGGCAGAAGATCGCAGAAGTTGGCCGCACGGGCAACGCCACAGGTCCTCATCTCCACTTCGAACTCAGGGTGGACGGAGTGCAGCGGAATCCCCTTCCGGTGCTCAATGATGAAGAGGAAGTCCCCTCGGAGTTGGCTGTCCAGAATGCCCTCCTAGGACCCAATTCCTTCCGCTGAACTTCCCCAACTTCCGCGGCACAGGACTAGAGCGCACCTCCCGATCCCCACGCGAGATCGGCCCGGGAGGCCGTGATAGACTGGGTCCTTTCGCCGTTTCGAGGTGGTCATGCCGCTGTACCGAGCTTCCCTCCAGACCCTGGGGGCCATCGTTCTGTTGGCCTTGGCCTTGGCCTGTCATGGGAAGGGTGGCGGCAGCAGCGTCCCCACCGCAACCGTCACCGGAACCGTGATGTACCAGCGCGTCCCGCTGGTCAAGGACGCCTTTGGAGTGCCCACCGGGCTGGCCGATGCCACTGACCCAGCCAACCTTGTGAGCCTTCCGGCCCAGGGGGTGACTATTCGCTTCTACCAACTGAGGCCCCAGACCGCGGTGGATGGAAGCATCGCCAATGCGTGGATCCTGGCCGGGTCCACGTCCACCGGCACCAACGGTGTCTATTCCACCAGGGTCCCCACGGGCTACTACACCATGGTGGAGCTGCTGAGCACCTTCAATGGTGGGGCGAGCCAAGTCATCAATTTGATCGCGGAACCCCAGGGTATCAGCAGCACCACACCGGTGCTTGATCGGGTTCAATATGCCATGAGGGCGGCGGCCGATGGTTCCGTCCCGTCGAACAGCAATACTCCCGCCACGATGTTCTCGGGGGACTCCATCGTGAATTTCACGGTCGGCCTGAACGATGCGTGGTGGATCATCAATCCAGCCATCGACTCAATTACAGGTCTGGCTGCCAATGTTTCAGGAGCAGTGCTCGAAACCGATCCCAGCCAGTTCCCTGGGCGAACTGGAACCGGCAGCCGGGTCCTGGGCATCGGGGACACCATCGCCAGCTTCTTGAATGTCTATGGCTCGGCCACCCCTGGCGCCAGTCTGGACCTCCACTATTGGCCGGGAGTCGATTCCGGCGGTTCCTATGTCGTGTACGACCGCAATCTGATCCCTCAGTCCCTGACTACCTCAGTCTATTTCGGGACCTTGCGGGGAGGCCCCACCAACGATGATGCCTGGGACCCCGGGGTGATCCTTCCCATGCTGGCGCGCAATACCCTCTACGGCGGAAACCTGGGCCGCACCTACTCCTTCCCCCTGAATCCCCTCTACCCCATCAACGCACCCCTGGCGGATCTCAGCCCGGATATGGCCCGAATTGAGGGACTCGCCCAGGTCATGGCCGCGAATGTGCTCCAGTCCCCCTATCTAGCCGATACCCAGGGTACCGGCCTGGCATCCTTGGTGGACATCCGGGATATCACCGGCCTCAGCGCCTCCCAGCTAAACCCCTATTCCGCTCCGGCCATCCGGGCTTTTGCCTGGGAGGTCATCCTCCAGGCCAACAGCCAGCCCTCCCCGGGCGTGGTTTCCGACTGGGCCAACATGAACCCATCAGCCGCTGCCCGATTCTTCCTGGCTCCCGGAGGACTGACTGGAACAGACATCAACGGCAACGCCATCGACATTGAACCTCTCAACATCTATACCCAGATCAACCGTCTCAAAGAAGCCCAGGTCTCTCGCGAACCCGTGAATCTGGCGAATGTCTTCACCGATGCCGTCCTGACCAACCTGGGATCGCCCTTCGGCATCCCCTGGCCCCGCCCGACCACCGGCGCCTATACGTCCTTTGTCGCGAACTGGGGAACAGATCCCGCGGGCACGCTACCCCCGGTGATCCTCAGCATGACCAAGGCCACGCAGGTGAACCAGCTCTACCCCAGTGCGACCCTGGCCTACCCCAATGTCTCTGAGGGAGAAGTCTTCTACACGGGATTCAACCTGACTGCGGACAAACCCTGCACCCTGACCGCCACGATCACGCCTGCGCTCGGGACCGGGGTCCAGTTGGAGGTCGACCTGCCCAGGCTGCCGCGAACCTTCACCTTCTATGGCTCCGGCGGGATCACGGACCCCTTGGTAATCCCCGTCAACAGCACCGTGCCCTTCTACCACCCTGTGCGCCTCCGTCTGCTCAGCCCTTCCGTCCTCCAGCCGGATGTCACCGTGACGCTCGCACTCACGCCCACCCATTGACCCAGGCCCTGGAGTCTTCATGGCTGTCTCCGATGCGCTCCGGGTCCTGAAGGGAAAAGCTCCCTTCGTTCCTGAGCTGGCCATCGTCCTTGGGTCGGGACTTGGCGCCTTGGCGGACTGCGCCGAGGCAAGGACGGGCGTGTCCATCCCCTTCACCGACCTGCCGGGGTTCCCCGCTCCAACCGTGGCCGGGCATGGCGGCAGGGTGGTCTTCTGTGCATTCGAGGGTCGGAAGGTGGTTCTCCAGGCCGGCCGGTTCCATTTCTACGAGGGCCACCCCATGTCCCTCGTTGTGACGCCCATGCGACTCTACGGGCGCCTCGGTGTGAGGGCCGTGCTGCTCACCAATGCCGCTGGGGCCCTGAATCCCGCCTTCGGCGTGGGCGACTTGATGGCCCTGACTGACCACATCAACCTGTTCGGAACCAACCCGCTTATTGGGCCGAACGTGGAGCCCGGACCGCGTTTCCCGGACATGACAGCGATTTATGACCCGGCCTTCCGGAGCCAGTTGAAGGCCTGCGCCTTGGGCCTCGGCCAAACCCTGCATGAGGGCGTCTACCTGGGACTGACTGGACCCAGCTACGAGACCCCGGCCGAGATCCGGGCCTTTCGAACACTGGGCGCGGATGCCGTCGGCATGAGCACAGTACCTGAGGCCATCGTCGCCCGGCATGAAGGCATGCGCGTGGCTGGAATCTCCTGCCTGTGCAACATGGCGGCGGGCATCCTGCCCCAGGCCCTGACCCACCAGGAAGTCCTGGCAGCCGGCGCCGCGGCCGCAGGACGCTTCGAGTCCCTGGTCCGAGCCTTCGTGTGCGGCTTGCCTCAATAGACGTCTAGGCCCTAGAGCGCAGAAAAGCGAAAACCCAGCTCTGCTGGGCTTTCGCGCAGGGTCCGGGGGTATTCGCGCAGCGAGCCCATAGATCCCCGCAGCGCACGCGCTGCGGGGAGAACCCCCGGAGGACGTCAGGCGTTGAATTCCTGGTGTTCCTCGATGAGTCGACTGACCACATCGGGGTCGGCCAGGGTGGAGAGGTCCCCCATGCCGTCGTACTCCCCGGAAGCGATCTTCCGCAGGATGCGGCGCATGATCTTGCCGCTCCGGGTCTTGGGCAGGCCAGAGGCGATGTGGATGACATCAGGCGCAGCAAAGGCACCAATGACATGCCGGACCTGTTCTTTGAGCGCGCCCATGAGCTGCTGGTTCCCGTTCTCCGTGTAGCCGCTGTTGAGCAGCACATAGCAGTAGATACCCTGGCCCTTCAGGGGGTGCGGGTAACCCACCACGGCGGCTTCGGCAACCGCTTCGTGAGCCACGAGGGCGCTCTCCACTTCGGCTGTGCCCAGACGATGGCCGCTGACATTGATCACGTCGTCGATGCGGCCCGTGATCCAGTAATAGCCGTCTTCATCCCGCCTGGCCCCGTCTCCCGTGAAGTAGTAGCCCGGATACTGGGTGAAGTAGGATTCCCGGAACCGCTTGTGGTCGCCGTGAACGGTGCGCGCCTGGCCAGGCCAGGGAGCGCCCAGGCAGAGGGCCCCGGATACATCATTGCCTTCCATGGGCACGCCGGTGGCAGGATCCACGATCACAGGTTTCACGCCGAAGAAAGGCAAGGTGGCGGAGCCCGGCTTGGTGGGAGTGACACCCGGGAGCGGCGTGATGAGGATGCCGCCGGTCTCGGTCTGCCACCACGTATCCACGACGGCGCAGCGACCTTCGCCCACCACATCATGATACCAGCGCCAGACTTCCGGGTTGATGGGTTCACCCACGGTGCCGAGAATCCGGAGGGATTTGCGGCTGGATTTCTTGACCCAGTCGTCTCCCGCCTGGCCCAGGGCGCGCAAGGCCGTGGGAGCCGTGTAGAAGATGCTCACCTTGAGGTCGTCGATGATCTGCCAGTAGCGGCCGGCATCCGGATAAAGCGGCGTGGACTCGAAGAGGACCGAGGTGGCCCCGTTGGCCAGGGGGCCATAGACGATGTAACTGTGGCCCGTCACCCAGCCAATGTCCGCGGCGCAGAAATAGATGTCCTCCGGATGGTAGTCAAAGACCAGCTTGTGGGTGAACGAGGCGTAAGTGAGATAGCCCCCCGTGGTGTGCAGCAGGCCCTTGGGCTTACCTGTGCTGCCGGATGTGTACAGGATGAAAAGAGGGTCCTCCGCTCCCATCCATTCGTTCGTGCAAGTCGATCGCTGTTTGGCGGTCTCCTCATCCAGCCAGAGATCGCGACCCGGCTGCATGGGGACCTCCCCGTCCGTGCGCCTCGCCACGATCACGGTCTCCACCAGGGACATGCCTTCGATGGCGCGATCCACGATTCGCTTCAGGGGGACCCTCTTGCCTCCGCGCAGCCCTTCATTGGCCGTCACCACGACCTTGCAACGGGCGTCCACGATGCGGTCGCGCAGGGCCTCCGCCGAGAATCCGCCGAAGACCACCGAGTGCACGGCACCGATGCGGGCGCAGGCGAGCATGGTGTAGACCAGTTCGGGGATCATGGTCAGGTAGATGCAGACCCGATCACCCTTCTTCACACCATGGTGTAGCAGGACATTGGCGACCCGGGCCACATTGTGTTTCAGGTCGCGGTAGGTGATGTGGGTGTACTGACCGGGCTCGTCCTGGGCCCAGATCAGGGCGGTCTTGTCCCCAAGATGGGGAAGATGACGATCCACACAGTTGAAGCAGGCATTGATGCGGCCGCCCGAGAACCAGGAGAAATCCACTTCCTTGTAGTCCGCGTCGAACACGGAATGCCAGGGATGAAACCAGGTCAGCGCCTTGGCCTGCTCGCCCCAGAACCATTCCGGATTGTCCAGCGATAGACGGTACAGCCGCTGGTATTCCTCCATCGTCTTGATGTGCGCCCGCTCCTGGATGTGGGGCTTCACGGGGAAGAGGTCTTCGGACATGAGCCGCCTCTGTGCCAATAGAAAGGGTGAGAAAAGGAATCGATCGTAAAAGCCGGAGAAGCGGCTGCCAGCCGTTCTTCCGTGCCAATGCCGAGGGAATGAAGAAGAAAATGGAAAGGTGCAGTGACACCTATTTTCCAACCCGCAGAAACCCTTGTCCAGTAATCGTTCTCTCACCCGGGGTAGTTTAGGTCCGGGGCCGCAATTACCGCCGAGGTGGGACGATTGAGTCGGATGGGAAGGCCGGGCGACGGAGTGCTCCGATCGCCCGGCCTCTTTCCTATCTCCAGCGGCTAGGCCGCCAGAGGCTCCTATCAGTGCTGGTAGGTGCTGATGTCCCGATCCTTGGTTTCCTTCAGGAACAGGGCCCCGATCACGAAGGTGACGATGGCCACGATGACGGGATACCAGAGTCCGTAGTAGATGTTGCCATGCAGGGCCACCATGGCCGTCGCGATGAGGGGCAGCATGCCGCCGAACCAGCCGTTGCCGATGTGGTAAGGCAGGGACATGGAGGTGTAGCGGATGTTGGTGGGGAAGAGCTCCACCAGGAAGGCCGCGATGGGCCCGTAGACCATGGTCACGTAGATGAGGAAAATGAACAGGATCAGGAGGGTCATGGGGTAATTGACCCTGGACTTGTCAGCCTCCTTGGGATAGCCCAGGTCCGTGATCGCCTTCTTGAGGGCCGCTTCCGAGGCCGTGCTCCAGCCTTCCACGCGGGTGGTGGTGAATTGGCCGGTGGTGGGATTCTTGCCCTGGATGCTGGCCACCACCATCTTTCCGGGCTCAGGGGCGACCTTGTTGAAGTTGAGCCCCTGTTTTCCGAAGAAGTCGTTCACCCGGTCCAGTTGTGAGAACTTGCTCCAAGGGCCCACAAACAGGTTGAAGGTCTCGTCCTTGGGATCGCCAGCCACCGTGATCACGGTGGTGTTCTGGAAGGTCTCCAGGGCAGGATTCACATAGTGCGTCAGGGCCTTGAACATGGGGAAGAAGGTGAGGGAAGCGATGAGACAGCCGGCCAGGATGATCTTCAGGCGGCCGATCTTGTCCGACAGCCAGCCGAAGAAGATGAAGAAGGGCGTGCCCAGCAGCAGGGAGGCGCCGATGAGCATGTAGGTGGTCTGGTAGTCCAGCTTCAGCGTGATCTGCATGAAGAACAGCGCGTAGAACTGGCCGGTGTACCACACCACGCCCTGACCCGCGGTGGCGCCGAGGAGGGCCAGCAGCGCGTACTTGTTGTTGGGGTACTTCAGGAAACTATCGCTGAGGGGGGCCTTGGAGGTCTTGCCCTCGGCCTTCATCTTGATGAAAACGGGCGATTCGCTCAGCTTCAAGCGGATCCAGACGGACGCGGCGAGCAGGAAAATGGAGGCCAGGAACGGAATGCGCCAGCCCCAGGTGGCGAAGGCTTCCTTGGTCATGCCGGCGCGGCAAGCCATGATGACCCCAAGGCACAGGAAGAATCCCAAAGTAGCCGTGGTCTGGATCCAGCTGGTGTTGTAGCCGCGGCGGGTGGGCGCCGAATGCTCAGCGACGTAGGTTGCCGCGCCACCGTACTCGCCACCCAGGGCCAAGCCCTGGCAGAGGCGCAATGACACCATGATGATGGGCGCCAGCCAACCGATGCTTACAAAGGTCGGCAGGAGGCCCACGCCAAAGGTGGAGAAGCCCATCACGACGATGGTGACGAGGAAGGTGTACTTCCGGCCAATGAGGTCGCCGATGCGGCCGAACACCAGGGCCCCGAAGGGACGGACCAGGAACCCGGCCGCGTAGGCCGCAAAGGCGGATAGCAGGGCGGCGGTGTCGTTCCCCTTGGGAAAGAAGAGGGTCGCAAAGAAGGGAGCCAGCGTCGCATACAGATAGAAGTCGTACCACTCAAAGACCGTCCCGACCGACGATCCGATGATCACCATCCGTTCTTCTTTGGTGAGCGGCTGCTTGGCTTCGACTTGGGCAGTTGCAATGGCCATTGGGTGTCGCCTCCTGAGAAAGTTCCGTTGGGGAACCGCAAAACACTAGTGGCTGATTTCAAGATCGGGCCGGCCGAACTCCGGGTGTTAGGTGATGGGATTCCTTTTCTGGATACCGGCTCGGCCAGGACCGGATGGGTGACGCGACATTCGGCTGGATTTCTCCAATCCGGATGTCGCAAAGAGGGTGGGTATGAGAAGCGCGGCGGGGATGCTGCCAGGCGAAAGAGGTGTGGTTGGCTAGAGTGTCACTTAGCTAACGCCTTCGATCCAACCAGGTCAAGCGGGATCTGACTAAATATATTCTTTTCGTGATTGAAAGCACCTATCGCAATTCCTGATTTTACACGACCTTTGAATCATCTTTGTAGCCATGGCGGATCATTGGGGACTTTTTTTTCCAAGGACCTACCCGGGGTTAATTGTATTATAACGGCATAAAAATTTATCTGCCTTTTATGGACAACCCATCTGAATGCCTGGCCCAGGCCTGAAGATCCCAGCGATAGGAAATATCGTGAACTCCTATGATGGACAGGAGTTTCTCCTCAGGACTCCGCATGCGTATCGCCCTCATGACCGACCTCCACGCCAACTGGCGTGCGTTCGAGGCCTGCCTTGACCACGCTCGCTCGCTCCACGTGGACCACCTGGTCTTCCTGGGCGACTACGTCGGCTATGGACCAGAGCCCAACGAAGTGGTGGAGCGGGTCATGCGTGAGGTCGAACATGGGGCGGACGCAGTGCTTGGCAACCACGATCAGGCCCTCGCCGAGACCCGTGAATCCATGATCTCCGATGCGGAGATCGCCCTAGCCTGGACGAGGGGGCAATTGGGCACGGAAGCTCGCGAATTCCTCACCAGCTTGCCCATGGGTGTCGAAGACGGCAACCGGCTCTATGTCCATGCCAGCCCCCAAACCTCTCCGGCCTGGATCTACGTGAATGATGGGGCCACCGCCAAACGTGCCTTGGAAGCCAGCCAGGCCCAGCTGGTTTTCTGCGGACATACCCATATCCCTGCGGCGTACAGCATCACCGCGACAGGACGGTTGATCTCCTTTCAGCCCGTCCCGTCGGTCCCCATTCCCCTCACCCGACACCGTCAGTGGCTGAACGTGGTCGGAGCGGTGGGTCAGTCGCGCGACGGGGACCCCGCCGCCTCCTATGCCCTCCTGGACACCGACCGATCCGAGATCACCCACCTTCGCGTACCCTACGACGTCGAGGCCGCCGCAGCGGCCATCCTTCAGGCCGGGCTCCCTCCCGCCCTCGCGGCGCGCCTGCAGAAGGGACTTTAATCCATGAACCGACCACGCATCGAAACCGGCATCACCCTGGACGGTTTTCTCATCGGGGAACGGATCCACCGGGGTGGCATGGCCTCGCTCTGGGCCGCGAGCCATCCGGACTTCGATTTCCCGCTCCTGGTGAAAGCGCCTGTGCTGTCTGAAGGCACCGATCCCGCGGCCATCGTCAGCTTCGAAATGGAACAAATGATCCTTCCACGGCTCACGGGGCCCCATGTGCCCCGATACATCGCCCAAGGCGAGTTCGGGGGACATCCCTACTTCGTCATGGAGCGCATTCCGGGACCCTCTCTCCTGCCGACCCTCGAGCGCCTTCCCCTCCCCTGTGCCGAGGTCGCCAAGCTCGGGGGCCGTATCGCCCTCGCCCTGGAGGATCTCCATCGCCAGCACGTCGTCCATCTCGACGTGAAGCCTTCGAACCTCCTGACCCGTCCCACCGGCGCCATGGTTCTCATCGATTTCGGGCTCGCCCATCACGACGAACTGCCGGACTTGATGGGCGAGGAGTTCCGTCTTCCCTACGGCACCGCGCCCTACATGGCCCCGGAGCAGGTGCTCGGCCATCGCAGGGACCCCCGTAGCGACCAGTTCGCCCTTGGGGTTCTGATGTACTTCTTCCTGACCGGAGTGCGTCCCTTCGGAAATCCCCAGCGTCTGAGCGGACTCAAACGCCGCATCTGGCGCGATCCAGTGCCTCCGCGCAAGCTGCGCCCGGACTGTCCTCCCTGGATGCAGGAAATCATCCTCCGCTGCCTCGAAGTCCATCCGGCCTGGCGCTTCCCGACGGCGGGCCACCTGTCCCTGGCCCTGCAGCATCCCGACCAGGTCAAGCTGACCTCCCGTGCGGAAAAGCTGAAGCAGGATGCCTTCACCACGGTCCTTCGGCGCCGCTTCGCCGACCCCCCTCTCCCTGTTCCCAACGCCAAGACCCCTGCCAGACACGATGGCGATGCTCCCATCCTTGCCGTGGCCGTGGACCTCTCGCCGGAGGCGGCCCCCATCGCAGGGACCTTACTGACCATGGTGGCTCGGATGCTGACCACCCTGCCTGGAGCCCGTGTGGCCTGCCTGAACGTGCTCAAGCAGGGTCTCATCACCCTAGATCCCACGCACGACGCCGAGGGCAGGAACATCCACCTCCAGCGTCTCGTGGCCCTGAAGGGCTGGGCCAAGCCCCTCGACCTCGAAGAGAGTCGCATCAGCTTCCACGTGCTGGAGTCTCCGGACCCTGCCTCGGCCATCCTGCAGTACGTGAATGCCAATCACGTGGATCATGTGGTGATTGGCGCACGGGCCAGCTCGCTTCGCAGGTCCCTCCTGGGCAGCGTATCAAGCCCAGTGGCGGCCCAGGCACCCTGCACTGTGACCGTGGCCCGGTCCCGCCGCCTCCGGAAGGCGGATTTCCCGTCGCTGGAGGAGGAATCCGGGGGCACTTGGACTGTCGGCTGAGTTGGTGATTTATATCACCGTACAAAGCTAGATCCAGGCGGACGGTTTTCCATCGCTATGTCTAGGACAATCCTCGTTTGGGATCATGGCACCCGAACGTCCACAAAGAGGCTTCCCTTCTGGGGGGACCTGGCCCATACTTGCACCTCAATCCCCGAACCCTTGAATGCATTTCGCCTGTCCAGGTGCGTTTCGTGTCTGGTGCAGGAAACGGCATGGCCGGCGATCCACCGTACCGGCCACACAGCAGCACCGCCGCACATCGCCTTCCCAACCACCTTTCCCAAGGAGAAACACCATGTCCCCGAAATCGGCGCATCAGATTCTTGATGATCCAGAATTCAAAAAACTCGTAAGGCAGAAGAATTTGATTTCAACCGTCCTGACCATCGTGGAATTGGTGCTCTACTTCGGCTTCATCGCTCTGATCGCCTACAACAAGCCGTTCCTAGCCCAGAAGATGAGCGAGGGGTCCGCCATCACCATCGGAATTCCCATCGCCGTGGGCGTGATCTTCCTCTCCTGGATCCTCACCGGCATCTACGTGTTCTGGGCCAACAACAAATATGACGCCATGGTTCAGAGCGTCAAAGATCGGCTGGGGAGGTAATTACCATGCAGGCTCAAACTCAATCGATCATTGGCACCCTGAGTCCAGTGGCCATCTTCTTCTTCTTGGCGTTCGTGGCCGTGACCCTGGGAATCACGTACTGGGCCGCGAAGAAAACCAAGAACGCCGCCCAGTTCTACGCGGCCGGTGGAGGCATCACTGGCTTCCAGAATGGGCTAGCCCTGGCGGGCGACTACATGAGCGCCGCCTCCTTCCTGGGCATCGCCGGCCTCGTCTCCCTCAGGGGTTACGATGGCCTGATCTACTCCGTGGGCTGGCTGGTGGGCTGGCCCATCGTCATGTTCCTCATCTCCGAACCCCTGCGTAACCTCGGGAAGTACACCCTGTCGGACGTGGTCGCCTTCCGGCTCCGGCCCCAGCCCGTCAAGACCGCCGCAGCGGTCGGATCCCTCGTCACGGTGCTGTTCTACATGACGGCCCAGATGGTGGGTGCCGGCACCCTGATCAAGCTGATGTTCAACCTGCCCTATGAGTCGGCCATCCTCCTCGTGGGCGCCCTCATCATCTGCTACGTCCTCTTTGGTGGCATGCTGGCCACCACCTGGGTGCAGATCATCAAGGCCGTCCTGCTCCTCGGCGGGGCCACCGTCCTCGTGTTCCTCACCCTCAAGACGTTCCATTTCAGCTATCCCTACATGTTCTCGGAAGCGGTCCGCCTGTATACGCCGAAGTTCCTTGAACCGGGCGGACTCATCACCAAGCCCCTGGACGCCTTCTCCCTGGGACTCGCGCTGATGTTCGGCACCGCCGGCCTGCCCCACATCCTGATGCGGTTCTACACCGTTCCGAACGCCAAGGAAGCCCGCAAGTCTGTCTTCTACGCCACAGGCTTCATCGGCTACTTCTACATCCTCACGGTCACCATCGGCTTCGGCGCGGCCATCCTCGTGGGCAAGACCTTCATCACCTCCATTGACGCGGGCGGCAACATGTCGGCCCTGGCCCTGGCCGAACACCTCGGTGGCGGCGCCTTCCTCGGGTTCCTCGCCGCCGTGGCCTTCGCGACGATTCTCGCGGTGGTGGCCGGCCTCACCCTGGCCGGTGCTTCCGCCGTCTCGCACGACCTCTATGTGGGCGTGTTCCGCCACGGCAAGGCCAAGGACGACAAGGAAGAGATGAAGGTCGCCAAGGCTGCCACCGTGGGAATCGGCGTGATCGCCATCCTGCTGGGCCTCCTGTTCCAGAAACAGAATGTCGCCTTCATGGTGGGCCTGGCCTTTGCCGTAGCCTCCAGCGCCAATTTCCCTGCGCTGGCCATGTCCATCATGTGGAAGCGCTTCACCACCGCCGGTGCCGTCTGGAGCATGTACACGGGTCTGACCCTGGCGGTCGTCCTGATCGCCCTCTCCCCGACCGTCTACGAGGATGTCTTCCAGGCCAACCCGGTCAAGGCGCGGGCCGCCGCCGCCGCCAAGTTCGCTCGGTTCGACGGATACTCGAAGGACACGACCAAGGCCCTGGCCACCCTGCAGCCGAAAGCCGTAGCCCTCACGGCTGACCTGGCTATCCCCAACCTCAATCCCAAGATCAAGGAGAACAAGACCAAGGATCTCGCCACCACCCAGGCCGACATCGCCCTGCTGCAGGGCGGCAATTTCCCCGCCGTCCTGGAGGCAGCCAAGGCTGACAAGGCCAAGGCGGACGGTGAAGTGTCTGCGGCTCCCTTCCCCATGAAGAATCCTGCCATCTTCTCCATCGGCGGTGCCTTCCTGATCGGCATCCTGGTGTCCCTGTTCAAGCGGGAGGAATCAGCCGAGGAGATGTTCGAAGCGGAGCAGGTGAGAACCTACGTGGGCATCGGCGCCGAAGGCAGCGCCAGCCATTAGATCCAGTCATCCAGCAGGGGCCGGGGGCATGTCTCCCGGCCCCTTTCCCGTTCAGGCAGATGCCGCACGTCAGAAATGCGCCTGCCCCTTGGGGCCGATGAGGTTCTCCGCCTGACGGTCTGGATCTCCCACTCTGAGAAGACTCTTCAGATCGCGGATCCCGGCTTCAACCAGGAGAGGCAGGAGCCGTTGGAACAGCTGGGCCGTGATATACGCATCCCCAAGGGCTGTGTGACCCTCCGCCACCGGAATGTCAAAGAGGCGGGCCAGCTCAAATAGGCTTAGTCCCGGGAGCGCCGCCCCCAGGGCCGGGTTCTCCGGGAACCGATGGCGCAGCCAGCCATATAGGGACAGGGTGTCCACGGCCGGATTCCGGAAAGTGCCTCCCGTCAGCCTCCGGGCTTCCCGGTTCAAGAAGGCGAGGTCGATGCCCACACAGTGACCCACGAGCACCGTACCAGCGACATAGTCCATGAAGATCCCGAGCACCTCATCGATGGGAGGCTTGGTCTCGACCTGGGACGGCATGATGCCGTGGATCACCACGCTCCGCGCATCCAGGACGGCAGTCGGATTCACCAGTTCATGGAAAGCGCCCCCGATCTCGATCTTCCCTCCTTGCATCCGGACCGCCCCGATCGAGACGATGCCGTCCTTGCGATCATCCAGGCCGGTGAGTTCCGTATCGAGTACCACGTAGCGGGCTTCCGCAGCCAGTCCGCCCAATTCGAACCCCGGTCTGCCCCAGATTCCCTTCCACCATCTGAACAATCCCATGTCTCCCCTCTGTCAGATGATGAATGACTTGTACCGCTCCATGATCAGGTCCTGAACCTTGAGTGCCAGACGGAATGCGTTCTTGAGCGACTGACGTTCCAGGTTGCTGAGCGTCTCGAGGTGTATGAAATTATCGATGGATTTCCCTGCCTCCATCTGCCGGTACTGATGGTGAATCCGAAGCAGGGAGATGAACTCGAAGGCGTACTCCAGTTCGTCTACCAGGTCGGAGATGAGCGTCGTGCCGCCCCGGAGGGCCTCCAGCCGCTCCTGGGTGGACGAGTGCCGGACCCCCTTTTCCAGGGCGAACAATCGGGCGATATCCACCAGCGGCGTCACGCCCTTGATCTTCAGGTTCAGGCCGTGTTTATGCTCGCCGCTGCGTTCCACGGCCACGGATCCGAAGAAGCCGATGGGCGGCCGGTTCTTGACGAGCATGTTGGCCAGGAAGCCCAGGAAGATCGGATAGTCCGGGATCAGCCGGCCGAGGTGCTCCCGGAGTTCCCAGGCCAGGGACTCATCCCCATGCAGGGGCCTGAAGTCGAAGAAGATTTGTGAGTTGAGCACGGCCTTCGGTGTTGGCGCGGAGATCCAGTCGGAGAAATACCCCCTCCACACAGAAAGCGGCTGGCACCACTGCGGGTTGCTGGCCATACAGTCCGCGGGGCAGGGCTCGAATCCGCAGCGGATCAGTCCGTACCGCATGAAGGTCGTGAATCGGCGGAAATACTCCGCGGCCTCTTCCCGCTGCGTCTCGGGAGGATCGGAGTAGACGAGGGCGTTGTCCTGGTCCGTGCGGAAGGTCTGCTCCTTCCGTCCCTCGCTGCCCAGGGCGAGCCAGCAATAGGGCACCGGCGGAGGGCCCAGTTCCTTCTCGGCGATCTCCAGCACCCGCCTGACCACCCGGTCATTGAGTTCGGAGATGATGCGGATGATGTTCGCCGCGCGGGCCCCCTCCCGCAGGAGGGCCCCGATGATGGTCAGGGATTTCTGGGACACGGGTGCCAGGCCCTCCAGGGTCGTCTGCATCTCGATGTCCTCGGAAAAGGCCAACGGACTGCGGCCCTGGAGGACCATGAAGTCGTGGTTGGTGATCACCCCGCAGAGCGAGCCCTCGCGAGTGACCGCCACGTGATGGATGTTCCCCTGAAGCATCCTGAGGATGACCTCGAAACAGGGCTCTTTCTCATCCACTGTGATCACGGGATGGCTCATGATCTGGGTCACCGGGGCCTCGGTGGAATGGCCCGCGGCCACCACCTTGGCCCGGAGATCCGAATCCGTGACGATCCCGATGGGTCCCCCATTTGGTCCCAGCACCAGCGCGGCACTCTGCCGATCCTGCACCATCCGGCCTGCGGCATGGCGGATGGTGGCATCCGAGGTGACGGTCGTCGCGGCCATTCGGCAGATCTCCCCAACCTGGGCTGTGAACAGGAGGCGGTCACTGCTGCCGAGAAACAGGCTTTTCCCCTGGATCTCACGGGAGGTCATGTCCACGTACTTCGTGAGGTGAAACTGGAGAAGGTACTCCGTAATGGCCGGATGGCTGCTCATCAGATCATTCAACCGATCCTTGGGAAGCAGGTAGCAGATGGTGTCCTGCATGGCCACGATGGTGGTCTTCTGATGACCTCCCATGAGCGATACGAGCCCGAAGGTTTCTCCCCGTTCCCGGTAATCACTGACCTCTTCATCTCCGCTGCCCTTGGGCCGGATGGAGATCTTGACCACGCCCTTCTGGATGATCCGGAGGGACTCGCTCACCGGGCCATCCTGCTGCAGGATCACGGTTCCCTTGGGGTAGAACTCCATGGTCAGACCCTGTGAGAGCTCCCGTAGCAGGGGACCCTCCAGAAACTGGAAGGGGGGAATCTGGGAAAGGAACCGGACCGCATCGTCGATCAGCATCATCCCACCCCCAGAATCCACGGCCCTGGGCCATTCGCCCCCGGGTCTGCCCGGTCAGGCTAACCATACCATCGGGTCGCAAGCTTCTGACACGAACGAAAAGGGCACCCCGAGGGGTGCCCTTCGCAAGGTTGGTGGTGACGACCTAGTCTGCGTCCTCGACCTTGGGCTCGGGGAGGGTGTAGTCCACGAACTCGATGAGGGCCATGTCAGCCGCATCGCCGAGGCGATGGGCCATCTTGAGGATGCGGGTGTAGCCGCCGGGACGGCTCTCGAAACGCTTGCGGAAGTCGGCGCCGAACAGCTTTTGGACGGCATCCTTGCTCCCGAGACGGGCCATCGCCAGGCGGCGGTTGGCCACAGTGTCGGCCTTCGCGAGGGTGATGAAGGGTTCCACATAGCTGCGGAGTTCCTTCGCCTTCACGAGGGTGGTCTCGATGCGTTCGCTCTGGATCAGGGCGGTCGCGAGGTTCTTCATGAGGGCTTTGCGCTGGTTGGTGGTGCGGCCCAGGCGCTTGCCGGCAACGTTGTGACGCATATGGGCTCCTTACACTTCCTGCTCGAGCCGCATGCCGAGGGAGAGGCCGATACGAGCGAGCTCGTCCTTGATCTCCTGGAGCGACTTCTTGCCGAAATTCTTGGTTTTCATCAGCTCAGCCTCGGTCCGCTGGACCAGCTCGCCGATGGTGGTGATGTTCGCGTTGCGGAGGCAGTTGTTGGCCCGCACGGAGAGCTCGAGCTCTTCGACGGACTTGCCCAGCCAGGTATTGGCGGCCTCGCTGCCGAGGGTGGCCGCGCCCATTTCCATCTCGGTGAAGTCCTCGTCCTGGCGGGCGAACACGAGGAAGTGGTCGCGCAGGATGAGAGCCGCGTCGGAGACGGCTTCCTTGGGGTTGACGGCACCATTGGTCCAGACCTGGAGGGTGAGCTTTTCGTAGTCCGTGCTCTGGCCCACCCGGGCGGGCTCGACAATGTAGTTCACCCGGATGATGGGGCTGTGGTTCGAGTCCATGGGGATGAACCCCAGGCCAAGAGTCTCGCTGTGGTTCCGGTCCGCGGTGATGAACCCGCGACCCAGACAGACCACCATCTCGATCTCCAGCTCGCCTTCTTCGCCCAGGGTGGCGATGTGGACGTTGGGATCCACGACCTCCACGTTCTGGTTGCAGCGGATGGCGGCAGAAGTCACCGTGCCCTCGCCCTTGGCGGAAATAGTCACCGTCTGGGGCTCGCTGCTGTGCACCTTGAAAGGCACTTCCTTCAGGTTCAGAAGGATGTGGGTGATGTCCTCCCAGACCCCGGGAAGGGTCGTGAACTCATGCATGACGCCCTTGATGCGGACGTTAGTGACAGCGGCCCCCTGGATGCTGCTGAGCAGCACACGGCGGATACTGTGCCCCACGGTCGTGGCAAAGCCTCGCTCGAAAGGGTAGGCCACGAATTCCCCGTAGGTATCCGTGAGGGACCCGGGGGTCACCTCTGCGAATCGCGGTCTCTGAAAATCGCTGAGATTCAGCATCCGTCCCCCTTACTTGGAATACAGCTCGACGATCAGCTGCTCGTTGATGTCAAGGGTGATGTCTTCACGGGTCGGTGCGGCGAGCACTTGTCCCTTGAAGGCGGAGGCGTCCAGAGTCAACCACTTGGGAATACCACGGCCGGCCGAGGTCTCGACGGAGGACTTGACCCCGTCGTTCTCACGGGCGCGAACACCCAGTTCCACCGCCTGGCCAGGCTTCACCTGGAAGGAGGGGATGTCCACCCGCTTGCCGCCGACCAGCACGTGACCGTGCATGACCATCTGGCGCGCGGAGGACCGGCTGGATGCGAAGCCCAGGCGGTAGACCACGTTGTCCAGGCGGCACTCGAGGAACCCGAGCAGGTTGTGGCCGGTGACGCCCTTCTTGGCGTCGGCCTTCTCGAAGTAGTGGCGGAACTGCTTCTCAAGCACACCGTAGATGCGCTTCACCTTCTGCTTCTCGCGAAGCTGCAGGGCGTAGCCGGTGGGCTTCTTGATCTTCCCCGCGCCGTGCTGGCCGGGGATCTTGCCCTTGCGGGTCTCGAACGAGCACTTCTCCTTGAAGCAGCGCTCACCCTTCAGGTAAAGCTTCATGCCCTCGCGGCGGCAGAGGCGGCAAACGGCGTCTGTGTAACGTGCCATGTCTCTCCTCCTCTCTTAAACCCGGCGCCGCTTGGGCGGCCGGCAGCCGTTGTGGGGGATGGGTGTGACGTCGCGGATGCTGGTCACCTGGATGCCTGCGGCGTTGAGGGCGCGAATGGCGCTCTCACGGCCGGCACCGGGGCCCTTGACGCGAACGTCCACCGAACGGACACCCTGCTCCTTGGCGGCCTCGGCGGCAATGCCGGCGGCCACCTGGGCTGCGAAGGGCGTGCCCTTGCGGGTACCGCGGAAGTTCTGGTTGCCGCTGGAAGCCCAGCAGAGCATGTTCCCCATCGGATCTGAGATGGAGATGATGGTGTTGTTGAAGGACGCCTGGACGTGGGCCACGCCATGGGGAACGTTCTTCTTTTCTTTCTTCTTGACCACCTTCTTACCGGCGGTCCGGGTCTGGGTCTTGGCCATGTGCTCCTCGCCTTACTTCTTCTTGCCGGCTACGGTGCGTCGCTTGCCCTTGCGGGTGCGGGCGTTGGTATGCGTGCGCTGCCCTCGGACGGGGAGTCCCTTCCGATGGCGCAGGCCGCGGTAGCAGCCGATGTCCATGAGCCGCTTGATGTCGAGGGCGATGTTCTTGCGGAGGTCGCCCTCCACGGTTTCTTCGGAGGTGATGACGCGGCGGATGCGACCCACCTCGTCCTCGGTCAGATCCCGGACCTTGGTGCCGAAATCGACCTTGGCGCGAGACAGGATGCTGTGCGCCTTGGCGCGCCCGATGCCAAAAATGTAGGTGAGCGCGATCTCGATGCGCTTGCCGATGGGCAGATCAATACCTGAGATGCGTGCCATCGTGTCTCCTTAACCCTGACGCTGCTTGTGCTTGGGGTTCTTCTTGCAGATGATCCGGTTGATGCCTTCGCGTCGGACCACTTTGCAGTGCTCGCACAGCTTTTTAATGGAGGGCCGTACTTTCATGGTGTCCTCTCGCTCACTTGAATCGGTAAATGATGCGGCCGCGGGTGAGGTCGTAGGGGGTCACCTCTACGAGAACCCGATCACCGGGAAGGATGCGGATGAAGTTCTTGCGCATCTTTCCGCTGATGTGCGCCAGCACCTGGTGTTTGTTCTCCAGTTCGACCCGGAAGACCGCATTCGGCAAGGCCTCAACCACTGTGGCTTCGAGCTCAATGGCTTCTTCTTTGCTCAAGCGTGTTCTCCGAAGACGTGACGCAGCGATTCAAACACCAGCTCCGGTGGGCGATTGCCATCCACGCTCCGGAAAATCGGCCGATGCTTGTAGAAGCCCAGGAGCGGCTGGAAGGTCGAGTTGAACTCGCCCATCCGGCTCTTGAAAGCCTCAGAGGTGTCGTCGGAACGGTGTTTCAGCGGACTTCCACACAGATCACAGACACCCGCTTGTTTGGGGGGTTTGGATTCCAGATGGTAGATGGCGCCACATGCGTTATTGCTGCAGACGCGCCGGCCCACCACGCGGGCTTCCAGCACCTCCTGGGGAACATCGACCAGCACCACGTGCCCGACCTTCATGCGCTTGGAGGAGAGGAAGTCTTCCAATGCTTGAGCTTGCTGAAGGGTGCGTGGGTAGCCGTCGAACAACACGTCAGAGGTCTCGTCCAGCAGCCGCGCAAAGACCAGGCCGTTGACGGTGTCGTCGTTCACCAGTTTTCCCTCGGCCATGATGGCTTTCGCCCTTAGGCCGATCTCCGTCCCTTTCGAGACGGCATCTCTCAGAATGTCACCGGTTGACAGGTGAGTCAAAGAGAATGTTTCCACTAGGCGCTTGGCCTGGGTGCCCTTCCCGGAGCCCGGGGCTCCGAGGAGGATGTTCGCCGTAAGGGTCACGCGGCACCTCCACGGGTGGATCGCCCGCGGATGCGGCCCTTCTCAAGGAAGCCGTCATAGCGGCGCATGACCAGCAGACTTTCGAGCTGGGCCGCGGTGTCCATGGACACACCCACCACGATCAGCAGGCTGGTGCCACCGAAGTAGAAGTTGAGACCCGGAATGTTGTTCGAGATGAGCAGGGGCACGATGGAGACCGCGGCGAGGTAGATGGCGCCCACGAAGGTCAGCTTGGACAGGATGCTGTCCATGAAGATGCTGGTCTCCTTGCCCGGCCGGATGCCCGGGACGTAACCCCCGGACCGTTTCATGTTCTCGGCGGTCTCGTCGGGATTGAAGACGATGCTGGTGTAGAAGAACGAAAAGAAGACCGTCACGCCGACGAAAACCGGCGTGTAGATCCAGAAGTGAGTCTGCGGACTCAGGTAGGAGGCCGACTTGGCCAGCCATTCCCATCGGGTGAACTGGGCAATGGTCGCCGGGAAGAAAATCACGGAACTGGCGAAGATCACAGGCATCACGCCTGCGGTGTTCACCTTCAGGGGCATGTAGGAACTGCGCTGGCTGGACATCCCTGCCGAATCGGCCCGCCGGGCATAGTGGATGGGGATGCGCCGGTAGGCATTCTCCACAATCACTACGGCCAGCAGCACCATCGTCATCGCCGCAATGAGCAGGATGAAGATGCCCGGGGGCGGCACATTCGGAGCGTTCCTCAGCGACTGGGTGATCATCACAGTCAAGGTAGTCAGCCCCTGGGGCAGCCCCGCCACGATGCCAGCAAAGATCAGCAGGCTGATGCCGTTGCCAATGCCCCGCTCGGTGATCTGCTCACCGATCCACATGACGAAGATGGTTCCCACGGACAGCGTGAAGGCGGCCAGCAGGCGGAAGGATGTCGGGGAAATGGAAGACGTCACAACCTCGAGACCAGGGGCGTTCTGGCTCATGGCCAGGGATGAAAGCCCCATCCCCTGGACAAAGGCCAAGCCAACGGTCAGGTAGCGGGTCCACTGGTTGATTTTATTCCTGCCCGCTTCGCCTTCCTTTTTCTGGAGGTTATCCAGATAGGGGACCACCGCTCCCATCAACTGAAACACGATGCTGGCAGTGATGTAGGGGGCTATGCCGAGGGCAAAGACGGAGAACTTCTTGAACGCACCACCAGAGAAGAGGTCCACGACGTCGAACAGACCGCCACCGCCGCCACGCCGGAGTGCGGCCTGGAGGTTCTCGGCGTTCACCCCGGGCACGCTGACATGCACACCCAGGCGATAGATCGCCAGGAGGAGCAGGGTGAAGAGGAGCCGCTTGCGCAGCTCCGGGATGGCGAAGAGGTTCCTGAGGCGGTTCATCGGCCGTTACTCGGCAGACTTCGTAGCAGGCTCCTGAATGGTGCCGCCCTTGGCCAGGATGGCTTGCCGGGCGCCCTTGGTGATGCGGTCGGCGACGACGTTCACCTTGGTGGTGAGTTCCCCACTGGCCAGTACCACGATCTTCTCCACGCGAGAGTTGACGAGCTTCTTCTCGCGGAGAGCATCGAGCGTAACCGTCTCGCCATCCTTGAAGTGGATGGAAATGAGGCTGAGGGTGATCTCCTTAGTCTCCGGTGCGAAGATGTTGGTGAAGCCGCGCTTGGGCAGGCGGCGGACGAGGGGCATCTGACCGCCCTCGAAACCACGCTTGCTGCGGTAGCCGGACCGAGATTTCTGGCCCTTCTCACCACGGCCGGACGTCTTGCCGAGGCCGGAACCCTTGCCACGGCCAAGCCGCTTGCGGGATTTAGTGGCGCCCTCTGCGGGCCTGAGTTCGTTGAGCTTCATGACTTACCCCTTCACCTGGACGCCGATGAGATGCGGGACGAGCTTGACCATCCCGTGGACGTTGGGGGTGTATTCGCATTCGCGGGTGTCGCCGGGCCGCTTCAGACCGAGGGTCTGCATGAAGGCACGGTGCTTGGGAGTGGTGCAGATAATGGAGCGCTTGAGGGTCAGCACCACCTGCTTGCCGATGAACTGCGACATGTTAAGCCTCCGCCTGATCCAGGCCCCGATTGGTCAGGACCGTGTAGGGATCCATGAGTTCCTTCAAGCCCTCGAAGGTGGCGCGAACCACGTTGTGGGGGTTGGAGGAGCCCAGGCTCTTCGTCATCACATTGTGGATGCCGGCGGCCTCCATGATCGCGCGCACCGCGGCGCCGGCGATGATGCCGGTGCCCTCGGGGGCGGGCTTCAGCAGCACGCTGCCGGAGCCGAAGATGCCCGTCACCGGGTGCGGCAGGCTGCCGTTCGGGGAGAGGGGGACCCTGATCATGTTGCGCTTGGCGCTTTCAATGCCCTTCTTGATGGCGGAGGGCACTTCGAGGGCCTTGCCGAGGCCGAAGCCGACCTTGCCATTGCCGTCGCCCACGACCACCAGCGCGGAGAAGGAGAAGTTCTTGCCCCCCTTCACCACCTTGGTGACACGGCCCACGTAGATGACCTGGTCCTTGAATTCCCCGGCTTCGGAGTTGCGGCTGTCCTTGTTGTCTTTCTGCTCTGCAATCGCCATGGTCATCCCCTAGAACTGAAGCCCGGCTTCGCGGGCGCTGTCAGCCAGCGCCTTGACGCGGCCGTGGTAGACGTAGCCGTTCCGGTCGAACACCACGGCTGTGATGCCCTTCTCCTTCAGGCGGGCGGCGATGCTGGCACCGACGGCCTTTGCGGCCTCGATGTTGGCGCCGTTCTTCAGCGAAGCGCGCAGGTCCTTCTCAAGGCTGCTGGCGGACGCGAGGGTGATGCCCTTGGTGTCGTCCACCGCCTGCACATAGATGCGCTTCAGGCTCTTGTAAATGGTGAGGCGGGGCCGCTCCGGGGTGCCGCTCACGCGGCCGCGGATGCGGGCCTTGACCTTGTTGCGTCGGATTTCGATATCGTTCGCCATGGGTTCCCCTTACTTCCCGGTCTTGCCGGCCTTGCGGCGGATGACTTCGCCGGTGTACATGACGCCCTTGCCCTTGTAAGGCTCGGGCTTGCGGAATTTCCGGATGTCGGCTGCGACCTGGCCCACCAGCTGCCGGTCAATACCGGTCACGACGATGTGCGTGGTCTTCTCAACGGCCATCTGGATGCCCGCGGGGGCCTCGTAATTGATGGGGTGGCTGTAGCCCAGCTCCAGGCGGAGCTTGGCGCCGTCCATGGCGGCCTTGTAGCCTACGCCAACGATATCGAGCTCCTTCTTCCAGCCCTCGGTCACACCAGCGACGGCGTTGCCAAGGAGGGCGCGGGTCAGGCCGTGGAAGGCCCGGTTCTGGGGCTCGTCATTGACGCGGGAGAGGACTACGGAGTCGGCCTGAACATCGAGCGTGATCCCCTTGGGGATCGGGCAGCTGAGCTTGCCCTTGGCGCCCTCGACGACGGCCTCGGACCCGGTGACTGTGACCTTCACGCCCTTGGGCAGCGTCACGGGCTTCTTTCCGATTCGAGACATGGTGAATTCCTTAGATGAGGGCGGAGAATCCGCCCATTTCAGGATGGGTTA
>Ga0255358_1000009_pt1 | contig 15078 bp, 8 predicted proteins | sample GFST0metaG_FD_189940 | JGI IMG/M metagenome (GOLD analysis project Ga0255358, IMG submission 189940) | Peat soil microbial communities from Stordalen Mire, Sweden - G.F.S.T0 | ecosystem: Environmental > Terrestrial > Soil > Wetlands > Peat | place: Sweden: Norrbotten County, Stordalen Mire...
CCACCGACCAACTGGCCTAGGGTTTAGGGAGAACGTCAATTCGATTTCTTCCAACGTCCCAAACGTCCCGATGAAACGTCCCACGAGATGCAGCCCCTCCTTAGTAGTCACGTCTCGCTAGTCTTAGGAAGGGAGGGTCCAATGCTACAAAGTCCAAATCGATCAATTGGTCAAATCCATTCAACCTTGAGTGCACTTCAAAATAATGAGGGGAACACGAGCGCAGTTAATGAGGCGTATCGAGCCTTAACTGATTTATGTCTTCATGTAGCTAAACTTGAGGAAGAGGTCCAGATTCTTCGGCAGAAAAAGTGAGCCATGACAGCCTTAAACCCCAACTTCTGGGTCGCATTTGACCCCAGGGCCTGCTCTACACGCTGGGCACGTTCCCCAGGTGGCGTTCTTCGTAGGTGACCTCACGAGTTTGCTGGTTCTTGAAATTTTCCTATCCTTCCAGGCGATCCTGGACAGGATCAGGCCGAAGCTTGGTCAGGGTTGGAACTTACCCACGGCTGCACCCGCCGACAGAGCGAGCAGGGGTATTTGGTAAAGTCGGTGGTAGATGGTGACAGATCGTGGGCTTTTAGAATTTCTGCGGTGGCAAATACTGGCGCGGTGAGCTTGAGTAAGGCCGGACCTTCATGGATGGTAGCGACGATCCCGCCGTCCGCCGGCCCACCAGGCTGAACGCCAAGCCGGGAATCTCGCTATGAGCTTCCGACTCAATCTTCGCTTGGACAGTCTGTAGCTGGGTTTTGAGGGAGGCGCCCAAGCAACTCTTCTTCGATAAAACGAGCCACCTCAGAAGCCGCGGACCATCCGCTCCTGTCCTCGGCAAGGCAGTGGGTACGTGCTACGCGTCGCGCGATGGCAAGGCAGGCTTCCGCGGTGGCCTTCTCAATAACCTTGGCGGGGGTCTGTGTATGGGTACTCCCGGCCGGCATATGGCCTCCAGGCGACGCGTGCGGTTTGGTGGTTGTCACCAGATAGGATGCCAGCACTCTTCCGAAGAATTCCGCACAGTTGAAGTGTGACCGAGAGTTTGCAACCCAGTTACCTTCTCGGCATCTCAGGCCATCTGGCACCCTCTTCACGCCACACTTGGGAAGTGCGGTTGAGGGCACCAGGCTGGCCATCGAGCGGAGCGCCGCTCAGTAGTTGAAGGATTTCTTTCACGGCGGTAACACGGGTTCAAATCCCGTTAGCCCTACCAAAAGCGCGCTTGACTACGGTCAAGCGCTTTTTATGTTAATACTAGAGTTATTTCAATGGATGCTTTGATCCAATGATTCCAATCTTTTGGGTCAGCAGACGCGCTCTTCACCAACTCTCAGAATTTCCTAGTGCCATCTGAGAGTTGCGACCTGAACCCAGAATTCTCCGGTTCTCGAACCCCGTTGGGGCGCGCAAAGTGCCTCCGGTGTTACCGATCAGCGTGTCTCCGCCCGGTTTGCTCTCGATTGAAACCGACCTTTTCAACGGCATTTTCATCAGTAACATGCCTGGTAATTAAACGATTTATTTCTCGCCCCAAAATCAACCGAGAAAGAAAGAACGTGGAGACGATTTTCAATGGGATCTCTGAACCATGTCTGGAGGCCCCAATTCCAAGATCGCCCCTACCTCAAATAGTCTGATCTCTCTCAGTTCTTAGGATCACCACGGAATATCTTAGGTGACTGTCCCGAGCCGGGACTTCTCCTGGAGTTGGACCCCTGATGGACCGGATCACTCGCTCAGTGCGCGACTTCGTTCTGCCCCTAGAACCCAGCGGTAGCCTGGACGCCTCCATTTCTTTCCAATTGGAAGAAGATGCCGCCGCTCAGGGGACCCGCCTCCACACCAAGGTTCAGAAGCGCCTGGCGCGGGAGCATCCGGACCTACAGAGCGAACGGACGGTTCTCTGGACCTTCGAACGCGACACCTTCGAATGCATGGTCCGCGGCCGCATCGATGTACTGCTTCCCGGCCCCCCTCCAGTCCTGGAAGAGATCAAGACCACCTTCCAGCCCCAACGGCTGCTACGGGCGCTCGAGGCGGATCCCTGGCATGCCTTCGCACAACAGGTGCGGATGTACGCCTGGATCCACGCACAGTCCAGTGAAACTACGCCCTCCTGCCGCCTGCGGGTGATCTCCCTGCTAGATGAAGCTGAAACGCTCATTGAAGTTCCCTTTGACCTGGCGAGCTTCAGGACTTGGGTAGAAGGCCAAGTCCAGGGCCTGCACGCGCAACACCTGCAGGACCTGGCGCGGGCCGCAGAACGGAAGGCCGCGGGCGATCGGCTTGGCTTCCCCTTCGATACGCCCCGCCCTGGCCAGGTGCGGCTTCTTGAGCTGGTGAAGGAGGCCATGCAGACCAGCGCGCCCCTCCTTGTCCAGGCACCGACAGGACTAGGCAAGACTGCCGCCGTGCTCTACCCCGGGCTCCAGAAGGCCATGGCCGAGAACCTGCGCGTTTTCTACCTGACACCGCGCAACAGCCAGCATGTGGTCGCGGAAGCGTTTGTGCGCCGGTTGGTGGAAGCCGGACATCCGGTTCGTTCAGTTACCTTGCGCGCCAAGGAACGCATCTGCCCCCAGGACGAAGTCCTTTGCCATCCCGATATCTGCCCTCGGGCAAAGGGCTATTACGACCGCCTGAAGGAATCGAAGGTCCTGGACCAGGTCGCCAGTCTAGGCTGTGCGGACTCCCCCGCTATCCAGGCGCTTGCCGACGAGCACCAGCTCTGTCCTTTTGAACTGTCACTAGATGCGGCCCGAAACGCGGACGTCATCATCGGGGACTACAACTACGCCCTCTCCCCTTCGGCCACTCTGGTGAGATTCTTCGGTGAGAAAGAGGCCCAGGCGCGAAACCTGCTCCTGATCGACGAGGCCCACAACTTGCCGAGTCGCGCCACCGCCTGGTTCTCGCCGGCCTTGGAGGTGGCCCAACTGCAGGCCCTGAAGAAGGCCTGGAAGGGCAAGCGCACTAGCTCGAAGGGCCGTTTCACACGACAACTGGATCGTTGTCTCAAGGCCGTGGCCTCGCACGAGGGGCCGAACCGAAAGCTGGATCTGGATCCTGCGCTCTTCAACACCGAGGAGAAGCGCATCCGGGACCTCATAGCCAAGGCAACGGCCGAAGGGCTGGAGCTCGCGCCGAGTCACCCGTTGGTGCAGCTCTTCCGAATGTGGTCCGAGTTCAGCGCCATCTTGCGTGAGCGCACTGACGCGCACCTGATCACCTGGACGCCGCCGGGACGGCTCCAGATCACCTGCGTGGACGCCTCCTTGCATCTCGCTGAGCGCTTCGAACCCCTTGCGGGAGCCGTGCTCTTCTCGGGCACGCTAAAACCCTTCGACTACTACGCGCGCCTCTCCGGCCTCACGAAGCCAATGTGTGAGGAAATTCCATCCCCCTTTCCACCTGAACATCGTTGCCTGCTGGTGGTGCCTCAGGTCTCGACACTCTACCGGCGTCGTGACCAGGAGACGCCGCGGATTGCCCAGTTCCTGTCCAGAGTGCTGCCTCTGCGCCACGGCAATTACCTGGTCTTCTTCCCCAGTTTCGAGTTCCTGGAAAAGACGCTGCCCTTCCTCGACCTGCCGGGGTTCCGCATTCTTGTCCAGCCTCGTCGGGCCACCGCGGAGGCCCTGGATCAGATCCTGACGTCCCTCGCCGAGGAGCGCGGGGTGGTCGTACTCGCCGTCCAGGGAGGCTCCCTGTCAGAGGGCATTGACCTGCCGGGCGAGGCCCTCATCGGCTCGGTGATCGTGGGCCCGCCCATTCCGCCCTTCGACCTGGAACGAAGGCTTACCAAGGACTACTTCGATGCTTCCTGCGGCGAGGGGGAGGCATTTACCTACATCTACCCTGCCATGGCGAAAGCCATCCAGGCTGCGGGCCGCGTGATCCGCGGGCCAGAAGAACGGGGCTTGCTCGCCTTCCTCGATTCCCGCTTTCTGGGGCCCGCCTTCGCCCAATGCTTCCCGCAGGACTGGTTCCAACATTCGCTCCAGGAGGCCGTGTCCGACAAAATCCTGGCGGATGTAGCCCAGTTCTGGAGCCAGGAATGACAGCTGTCGACTCCCCAGCGAATCCGCTTCAGGAAGCGCGGCTATCCAAGCGTGATTAGAACCGAGCAGAATTGGGTTGTCAGTCGAGAGGCTTCTGACATCAGGCAGATACGTCAGGTGAGCCCAGGCCAGTTGGTCCCAAGTCTTTCCTGGGTCTCATTGAAGGCCCGTCGGATGTACGCCACAGCTTCTTGGGGCAGAGGACCTTTCTCCAATATCCGCAGATTGGCCTCTGCGTTGACAGGATTCGTGGTGCCTATTGACACCACCTGAACCTCCTTGAGGGCGAGGGTGAAGCGCAAGGCAATCTCCATCCAGTCCCTTGGCCCTGAAAAGCCAAGATCTCCTGGCTTCAGACCCATGGCGGCGAATCGCTCCATGTAAGGCTTCACGTAGTCCCGGTAGATGCCCTGCTGAGCGTCAAGAGGCTTCCAAGCCCCGTTGGCCACCGAGCGCTTCGCGATGACGCCCTTCCCAGCCAAGGCCGCTGCTGAGAGCGCACCATCCAGGTTCGCCTGGTCGCACAGGTTGACGGAGCACATAAGCACGTCCACCCCTGGAAGGGAAACCGCGAAAGTGGCGGCCAAGTTGTCACCCGAGTAGCCCGCGAATCGGATCTTTCCGGCCTCCTTTGCCCGGATCAGCGCACCGAGTGCTTCACCTTTTTCCAGCACTTCCTGTGAGCAGGAATGGAGCAGCATCACATCGAGGTGATCTGTGCGCAGGCGTCGCAAGGACCGGTCCACCGTCTCGGTTACCAACCGGGCTGACCAGTCCTCGCCTTCGACGCCATCCACCTTCTTGCCACATTTGGAAACCAGTACAAAGTCATGTCGACGTTCGCCCACAGCCTTGCCAATGAGTTCCTCCGAGCCTAGGTAAGCGGCAGCGGTATCGATGACATTCACGCCTTGGTCAAGAAGCAGGTTGAGGACCTTTCCAGCTTGGTCCTGGTCGGAGTCAAGGTACCCGATCGGGCCTGCCCCGAAAGCAATTCGGGAGACCTTCAATCCCGTCCGACCGAATGTGGTGAATTCCATGGAAGCCTCTCCTTCGTTCACAGGTGAATGTCGGCCGTGATTTCGTATGAGCGCAGGCGCTGCGTGTGGTCAAATATCTGTGAAGTGATCATCAGTTCATCGGCCCCCGTGCGGGCGATGAAAGCCTGCAATTGCTGGGTCACAGCCGCGGGCGAACCGATGGCCGAGCAGGATAGAACGGTGTCGAGCATGGTTTTCTCCTGCGGACCGATCTGGTCGAGATAACCGACCATGGGCGGCGGAAGGCGCGACGGCCGACCACTGCGCAAGTTCACAAAAGCCTGCTGCATGGAGGTAGCGCAGAATCGGGCCTCCTCATCAGTCTCCGCGGCAATCACGCTGAAACCCAGCATCAAATAGGGCCTGGCCAGCTCCGCTGATGGTTTGAAGTTTGTTCGGTAGAGGGCGATGGCTTGCATCAGGTGCGCTGGCGCGAAATGCGCCGCGAAGGCGTACGGCAGTCCCAGATACGCCGCCAGTTGCGCACCGAACAGACTCGAGCCAAGAATCCAGATCGGTACCTTGAGTCCAGTTCCAGGTACGGCGCGAACACGCTGTTTCGGTTCATCTGAAAAATAATCCATCAGTTCCAGCACGTCCTGTGGGAACTCGTCCGCCTCGGAGTCCAGGTTACGGCGAAGGGCGCGCGCCGTGGCCTGATCGGAGCCGGGCGCGCGTCCCAGGCCGAGGTCGATGCGGCCTGGGTACAGCGTCTCGAGCGTACCGAATTGCTCGGCGATCACCAGCGGCGAGTGGTTCGGCAGCATGATACCTCCGGCGCCGACCCGAATTGTGGAAGTGCCCGCAGCCACATGGGAGATGAGCACTGCAGTGGCCGCGCTGGCGATCCCAGGCATGCCGTGATGTTCGGCTAGCCAGTGGCGCTTGTAGCCCCAGCGTTCGGCATGCTGTGCCAGATCGAGCGTGTGGCGAAACGATGCCGCAGCATTGCTGCCTTCGGCGATGGGGGAGAGGTCGAGGATGGAAAATGGGATCATGGTTGGCCTTAGGGCCGCATGGGAAAAGCGATGGCAGGAATGGTGAGCCAATCCAGCGTGGCAGGAAGCGGCTGGACCGGTGGTTCTGAATCCTGGCGCCCCGCGATAGTGTCCTGCGAGCCCTTGACAGGTGCGGTCGATGGCGGGAGAGTCCAGGCACGTTTCCGCCCCTGCCGCCCACACCGCTGGCCCCGGCTGGCCTTCGGGATGAAAGATCAGCAAGGCTGGAAACAGGGGGTGCCCTATGGAGCAGACCATCCTTTTCACCTTGAACGGCAAGGCCATGCACCTGACCGCCGACCCCCAGCGGATGCTGGTGTGGGTACTCCGGGATGACCTGGGCCATACCGGCACCAAGGTCGGCTGCGGCGCCGGGCTGTGTGGCGCCTGCACCGTCCTCGTGGACGATGAACCGACCTTGTCCTGCTCCACGCCCCTGGCGGACGTGGTCGGGAGGTCCGTGGTCACCATCGAGGGCCTGGCCAAGGACGGGATCCTGCACCCGGTTCAGCAGGCTTTCCAGGAGCACAACGCCTTCCAGTGCGGCTACTGCACGCCCGGCATGATCCTGCGTGCCTGCGCCCTCCTGAAGAAAAAACCGCGCGCCACCCGGGCCGAGATCCTGGAGCACATGGAAGGCAACCTGTGCCGCTGTGGCGCCCACGTGCGGATCGTGGCCGCGATCGAGGCGGCCGGCAAGTCGATGGGAGGTGCCCTGTGAGCCCGGAGCAGGAGCGGAGGGCCACGGGCCGAAGGCCCGCCCCGAAGGGGTTGGGCATAGGAGGTGCACAATGAAGCGGCGCGACTTCTTCAAGACCACCGGCGCCACCGGGCTGTTCATCCTGTTTCGGAACTACTTGGAGGCTGCGCCCCAACTGGTCCCGACCCGCCCCGCGGGCTACCCAAAGGACTTCAACGCCTACCTGCGCATCGGCGGCGACGGCCGGGTAGGCTGCTTCGTGGGCAAGGTGGAGATGGGCCAGGGCAACATGACCTCCCTGGCCATGCTGGCGGCGGAGGAGTTGGACGTGCCCCTGGAGCGGGTGGACATGCTCATGGGCGACACGGACCTCTGTCCCTGGGATGGCGGCACGGGTGGTTCGCTCAGCATCTGGCAGTTCGGCCCGGTGCTGTGCGGGGCCGCCGCCGAGGCCCGGGCCGTGCTGCTGCAGATGGCCGGCGAGCACCTGCAGGTCCCGGTGGACCAGCTCGAGGTGAAGGCCGGCGTGGTCTCGGTCAAGGGTGCCCAGGCCAAACAGGTGACCTACGGGCAGCTGGTCCAGGGCAAGCGGATCGAGCGCCACATCGCGGAAGTGAAGCTGAAACCAGTCTCGGCCTACATGTTGGTGGGCACCCCCGCCCCCCGCAAGGACGCCCAGGAGATGGTCCTCGGCGCCGTCCGTTTCACGGCCGACCAGAGAATGCCAGGCACGCTGCACGCCTGCATCGTGCGGCCCCCGGCCCACGGCGCCACCCTCAAGAGCGTCGACACCTCCGCAGCCGAACGCATGCCCGGCGTGCGCGTGCTGCGCGATGGCAACCTGGTGGCGGTCCTGCACGCGTCCCCGGACCAGGCCCGCAAGGCCCTGGGCTTGGTCAAGGCCACCTTCGAAGGCCCGCCCCCAGCCCTGGACGACGTCACCATCCGCCGTCACCTCGCCTCCAAGTTGGCCTCCGGCAAAGTGAGCGTGCAGGAAGGTGACCTCAAGGCCGCCGAAGCCCGCGCCGCCACGCCGGTCGAGGCGGAGTATTTCAACGCCTACGTGGCCCACGCCGCCCTCGAACCGCACGCCGCGCTGGCCGAGTGGAAGGACGGCCGGATGACCGTCTGGGCCGGCGTCCAGGCCCCGTTCCCGGTGAAAGCCCAGGTGGCCGAGGCCCTCAAGCTGCCCGCAAAGCAGGTTCGCATCATCACGCCCCATATCGGCGGCGCCTTCGGCGGCAAGGCCGCGGGCCCCCAGGCGGTTGAAGCCGCGCGGCTGGCCCTGAAGGCCGGAGCGCCGGTGCAAGTGGTCTGGGACCGCCGGGAGGAGTTCTTCCTGGACACCTTCCGCCCGGCGGCGGTGGTGAAGATCCGCTCCGGACTGGACCCGGCTGGGCGCATCGCCTTCTGGGACCACGCCGTGTCCGGCACCAGCGACCGGGAGGCCGAGATCGGCTATGAAATCCCCGCCAAGCGGGTCTCCTCCACGGGCGATGGCGGTGACCTCGGCACCACCGTATCCGGCCTGCACCCCTTCCCAACCGGCGCCTGGCGGGCTCCGGGGGCCAACACCAACGTGTTCGCCCGAGAGTCCCACATGGACCTCCTGGCCGCCCGTGCCCATGTCGATCCCCTGGCCTTCCGCCTGCGCCACCTCACCGACAAGCGCGTGATCCGCGTGCTGGAAGCCGCGGCGGAGCGGTTCGGCTGGGTGGCCGGGGCCACCCCTTCCGGGCGCGGCGTGGGAGTCGCCTGCGGCGCCTGGCGCGGCACCCTGGTCGCCGCCATGGCCGAGGTGGCTGTTGACAAAAAGACTGGCCAAGTACGGGTCAAGCGCGTGGTCCTTGCCCAGGACATGGGCGTGGTCATCAACCCTGACGGCGCCCGCCAGCAGATGGAGGGCGCCATCACCATGGGCATCGGCTACGCCCTCAGCGAAGGCATCCGGTTCAAGGACGGTCGAATCCTGGACGAGAATTTCGATACCTACCAGATCCCCCGGTTCTCCTGGATCCCGGTCATAGACACAGTGCTAGTCCCCAACCCCGACCTTCAGGCCCAGGGCTGCGGTGAACCGCCGATCGTCTGCATGGGCGCGGTCATCGCCAACGCCATCCACGATGCCGTCGGGGTCCGTGTGTTCGAGCTGCCGATGACGCCGGAGCGCGTGCTGGAGGCCATCAAGAAGGGCTAGCCTAAGGGTCATTACGCAATTATTGTTAGCAAATTGAGGCATTTTTCTCTTTCTCCAGGCGTGATGTGGACCGAGCAACGTTGGTTTACCTACCTGTGCCAATGCTCGAATAAGAGCATCCGCTGCGCCTGCGATTTTCATCTGGGTTAGATTGAGAACCAGCAGCCCGCAGGATTGGGCGCCCTACCAGGAAAGCGCCCGACCAACCGTCGGGCGTTTGTGTCACCGAGGACAGAGTTCACTTCGTAACCCCCATCCAGCCTTCATATCAGCAGTTGAACTTCATGCGGGGGATCACTGCTGGGACCACTGATGATTTTTGAATGCCTCCCGCAATTTGAGTTTCTGGATCTTCCCGGTAGCGGTGTGTGGCAGTTCCGTCAAAAAGATCACGTCATTCGGGACCTGCCAATTCGGGATCTTCCCTTTATAGAAACCCAATAGCTCTTCCCGAGAGACAGATGCACCGGGCTTCAGAACAACGGTCAGTAGCGGACGCTCACCCCACTGTGGGTGGGCGACTGAAATCACTGCTGCCTGTTGCACCGCCGGGTGTCCCACGGCGAGGTTCTCCAAGGCAATGGAACTGATCCATTCACCACCGGACTTGATCACATCTTTGCTGCGGTCGGTGATCTGCATGAAGCCATCCGGATCGATGGTTGCCACATCCCCGGTCGGAAACCATCCGTCTTGAAGGGGAGAGGCCGCGATTCTGAAGTAGTTGTTGATCACCCAGTGGCCCCGCACCATGAGCTCGCCCGAGGTGTTGCCATCACAGGGGAGTGGAGCGCCATCCCCATTGACGATCTGCATATCGATGCCGAAGAGCGGCTTGCCCTGCTTGGCCATCAGCCTGCGCTGTTCCTCCTTGGGTAGATCCAAGTGCTTGGTGCGCAGGCGGGATAGGGTGCCCAGCGGGGATAGTTCGGTCATCCCCCAGGCATGCACCACCTCCACACCGAAGTCGTCTTCCAGTGTGTCAATCATCGAAGGCGGACAAGCAGCCCCTCCGATCACAGTGCACCGGAAGGAAGAGAATTTCAGTTTGTGCGTCTGCATATGAGTAAGCAGTCCAAGCCATACGGTGGGAACACCTGCACTGAAGGTGACTTGTTCCGCCTCAAACAACTCGTACAGGGACTTGCCATCGAGATGGGGACCGGGGAAGACCACCTTGCAGCCCACCATGGCCGTGGAATATGGGAGGCCCCAGGCGTTGACATGGAACATGGGCACGACCGGCAGCACGACATCTTTGGAACTGATGTTCATGGCATCGGGCATGGCGGCGGCGTAGCTGTGAAGGACCGTGGACCGATGGCTGTACACAGCCCCCTTCGGATCACCCGTGGTTCCCGAGGTGTAACAAATGCCTGAAGCCGTATTTTCATCGAAGATCGGCCAGACCATGTCTCCGCTCTCGGCCTCCACAAACTCCTCATAGCAAAGAAGGTCAGGAATGACCGTCTGGGCCGGCATCTGCGTGCGCTTACCCATCAGCACGAAGTGCTTGGCCGATCTGCATTCGGCGGCGATCTGCTCGACGAGGGGTAACAGATTCAGGTCGAAGAACAGCACGCGATCCGATGCGTCGTTGATGATCCAAGTAACTTGTTGCGGGAATAATCGCGGATTTACGGTGTGACAGATAAGCCCGTTGCCAGACGTTCCGTAGTAGATCTCCAGATGGCGGTAGCCATTCCAGGCCAAGGTACCAACGCGGTCGCCTGTCTGGCAGCCCAGCCTGACCAGCGCCTGGGCGAGTTTGCGTGAGCGTAATTCGGCATCAGACCAAGTGTAGCGATGGATGTCCCCCTCCACTCGCTTGGAAACGATTTCTGTGTCGCCGCTGTGACGCGCAGCATGGGTGATCAAGCTGGAGATCAGCAACGGCATCTGCATCATCTGGCCCGGAAGTAGACTCATGGTTCCTCCAGAATTTTGTGGACGACTGCCCAGCTAGCGCTACCTGATGGAGATTTGGGGTGGCTGTGGCGAACATCGAGATGAGGAGTTTCCAACAAAGGTAGACCTTGAGTTCGCCTACTACAAGGCGCTTCCCTTCGGTAATCCGGTTGGTACTCCCATAAGGGAGGGAGGGGGGTCTTCGATCGCCTGAGCCTCACCAGAACGCAGGCCAGAGCAACCATGGTGCTGTGACTGCCCATGGCCCTGTCATACCGGGTTGCGAGGCTGTGGCCCAGTACTCTCATAATCCTTGGTCCGGCTTTTCCGGAGGACGTCACTGCAACTCGGCGGTCGGCAAGATCTGAGCGCCTCGAGTAACATCAGATAGGCTTTCTCGAGACTCCTTCACCAATGTAGAAACCGAGCCGGTCATTCCCCGTGAAAATCAACCCGCGTTCTCCCAAGAGCCACTTTGGAGCCATGTTTCTATTGGCTTCCTTCTTGGCGACCGGAATTGTGGTGTTCCTTGGGTTCAGAATTCTGGCGAACCGTCGGACAGAATCCGAGGTCTTGGCCAGGATCCAGGGCAGAAACCTCACTCAGGCGATGGACCAGAACATTTCCGGGACTCTCCAGAGAATCGATCTGGCCTTGGGCAATGTTATCGGCGAACTGGATGCGACTCGCAGGAACGGGAAGCCGAACCGACCCAGGATGGAACAATTTCTAGCCATGGAGGGGAACCTACTGCCGTGGCCAGGGATCATCTGGGTCGCCGACTCCCAGGGACGCGCCATCCTGGGCAACCGCCCGATCAAGGAGGTTCCTCCCTGGGAAAACCGTTGGTGGTTCCTGTATTGCAAAACCCATCCAGATTCGAGATTGGTGATTTCCAAGCCGCTCATTGGATTCTTCACGAAGCAATGGGTAATTCCCTGCGTTAGGCGGTACAACCTCCCGAACGGTGATTTCGGCGGAGTTGTTGTCATTCCCCTTTCGGTGGATCACCTTCAGAGCCTTCTCTCGGGTTATGAACTCGGTGTGGGCGGAGTGCTCACGATAAGAGACAGCGATGGTGGATTCATCGCCAGGTACCCGAAAATCTCAAACGGATACCCGCTTGAAATCGGGAACACGATGGGCTCAGTAGAACTTAAAAAATTCATCCGGTCGGGGGCTGAGGAAGGTATTTATTTTGTAGAATCACCAGTCGACAAGCTTCCTCGGATTTTCGCCAACCGTAGATTAAAGAACGCGCCCCTGATCGTTGGAGCAGGGATTGCCCAGGCTGATTATCTGGCCCATTGGTACAGGGATCGGATCCGGACGCTGGCGGTCATGGGAATTTCCCTCCTAGGCATTTGGACTTTTACATGGTTTCTATGGCACTCATGGGAAAGCCAAGTGCGTAACACCATGGCTTTGTCCATGAGTGAGGAACGGTTCCGATTGGCTATGGATGCCACCAGCGATGGCATTTGGGACTGGAATGTTGAAACGGGAGATGTCTTCTTTAGTCCGGCCTATACCAAGATGCTGGGATATGATCCCGATGAATTTGCGGCGCGATCCACTTCTTGGGTCGAGTTAATTGTCCCTGAAGATCGGGCACGGGTCCTCGCGATCAACGAGGCATGCATTCAGGGTGTCAGCCCGGGCTTTGAAGTTGAATACCGCATGAAAGCTCAGGACGGCACGTTGAGATGGATTCTCGGCCGGGGCAAAGCTATCGTCCGCGATAGCCAGGGACACGCATTGCGCATATTGGGAACTCACGTAGATGTAACAAGGCGCAAGCAAATCGAAGAGGCGCTTCGCGAGGGAGAAGAGCGTTACCGCTCCCTGTTTAACAACGCCGAAGTCGGAATGTTCAGAACCCGACTGGATGGCAGTGAAATCCTGGATTTCAATGACAGGTACCTTCAGCTCCTAGGGAGAACAGCAGACGAAGTGTTGCACAAGCCTTCCACCATTGTGTGGCCCGATCCCCAGAAACGGGTGGAGATGGTCCAGCGACTGATTGCCGATGGCCAAGTGACGGACTTCGAGATGCGCATTCAGACCGCGGACGGGAAGGTCCTTGATTGCCTAACTTCCGTCAAACTTTTCAGGGAGGAGAGCATTCTCGAAGGATCCCTTCTGGATATCACAGAGCGGAAGCAGGCCGAGAGTGCCCTGCGAGATAGCGAGGCTCGCCTTCAGCGCGCTGAGAGCGTATCCCGGTTGGGCAACTGGGAGTTGGATCTGATTGGTCGAAAATTCCAGTGTTCGGCTGGCGCCAGGAAAATCTACGGCCTTCCTGGCAACGTTTGGCCAATGGCAGATGTACAAGCCATACCCCTGCCCGAGTATCGAGGGATGCTTGATCTATGCCTCAAAAACCTGATCGAACACAATCACCCCTACACAGTCGAGTTCAGGATCAAGCGCCCCAATGATGGCCAGATACTCGATATTCAATCGATCGCTGAATACGACCCGGAGAGGCACACCGTCTTTGGCGTCATCCACGACATCACCGATCGCAAGAAGGCAGAAAAGGAAAAGATAGAACTCCAGACCCAGCTTCAGCAGGCCCGGAAGATGGAAAGCCTGGGGACCTTGGCGGGCGGTGTCGCCCATGATATGAACAACGTGCTCGGCGCCATTCTTGGTCTGGCCTCAGCCAACCTGGAGACCCTGCCCGCCGGCAGCCCCGCTTACCGCGCCTTTGATACCATCTCCAGAGCGGCCACCCGGGGCGGGGAGATGGTCAAGAGCCTACTGGGCTTTGCACGCCAGGACCGGGTCGAGGAGCGCGAGTTGGATCTAAACGCCATTCTCCAGTCGCAGGTCAGCCTTCTAGAACGCACCACCCTATCCAAGGTGCACCTTGACCTAGATCTGGAACCTGGATTGCGGCCCATCCGCGGGGATGCCAGCGCCATATCCAACACCTTCATGAATCTCTGTGTCAATGCCGTGGATGCCATGCCCGATAATGGCATCCTCACACTCCGCACCCGCAACCTTGACAGCAACGCGGTCGAGATCGTGGTGGAAGACACTGGAACGGGAATGCCGAAGGAGGTTCTCGATCGAGCCATGGAACCTTTCTTCACCACGAAGGAAGTCGGCAAAGGAACAGGTTTGGGCCTGTCCATGGTCTATCGTGCGGTGAAGGCTCACCAGGGCCAGATTCATATCCGCAGTGCACCCGGTGAGGGCACCCAAGTGAGAATGCGGTTTCCAGCCTGTGAGCCTGCATTTAAGCCTACCGAATCAATCACTGAATCTATATCCGAGCCGTCTCTCAGGAGGCTGAATGTGCTTCTGGTGGATGACGACGAACTTATTCAGAGCTCCATAGGTACCATTCTTCAAACCATGGGACACACCGTCATCACAACCCCGAGCGGTGAAGAAGCTCTGGCCACGATCGAAGCTGGGATTAAGCCAGACGTGGTCATTCTTGATATGAACATGCCGGGGCTCGGTGGGAGCGGAACCCTGCCACGCCTGCGGACCATGCTTCCCGAGGTGCCCGTGCTGCTTTCCACGGGCCGAGCAGATCAAGCCACCCTGGATCTTGCAAAGGCCTACCCTTTTGTCACCCTGCTCCCCAAGCCATTCAACCTTAAAGAACTTCAGCAACACCTCTCCCCGCTTGGGCAAGGTTGATGGTTGATGTGGCTGGGATTTCCCTGTAGGTGCAGGGCTTTGTTAGAACGTCATCACCTTCATGGTGTTGGTCGTGCCGGACTTCCATAGAGGGAGTCCCATGGTCATCACGATGCGGTCTTGGCTTTTGGCGCCATGCTTGGCGATGAGAAGGGCGCGAACCTCTTCCACCATCTCGTCAGTGCTGTCGACCCGGGGGATGATCAGCGCGGTGACACCGCGCATGAGTCCGAGGCGCCTGGCAATCAGCTCGTCCACGGTGGCGCCCAGGACGGGAGTCTGCCCCGCGAGGCGGCTCACCATGCGCGCCGTGCCGCCCCCCTCGGTGAAAGCGAGGATCCAGCGGGCATTGATTTCCTCAGCCGTGCGGCAGGCGGCAAAGGCCACGGAGATGTCCGTGTGTGAGAGCACCTTCCCATCCAGGACCTCCGACAGGGGGGTCGTATGCTGCTTCCCCTCCGCATCAGCCTCTCTGGCAATGCGGGCCAGCCATTGGATGGCTTCCAAAGGG
>Ga0255358_1000010_pt1 | contig 14448 bp, 18 predicted proteins | sample GFST0metaG_FD_189940 | JGI IMG/M metagenome (GOLD analysis project Ga0255358, IMG submission 189940) | Peat soil microbial communities from Stordalen Mire, Sweden - G.F.S.T0 | ecosystem: Environmental > Terrestrial > Soil > Wetlands > Peat | place: Sweden: Norrbotten County, Stordalen Mire...
ACATAACACGATTTATGTTGAGTCTTCCGTAATGTGGAGTTCCTCCCGGAATCGAGCGGTCATAGGCTGTTGGCACCAGGAATACTGCACATTAATGGGCCTAGCATCGGGGCCGTGCCAACGGCGGCACAGACCCTTTGGAGGCTCCGATGCTCATGGAATTGCTTCCCGTTGTACGCCAGCGGGTATCCGTTTCGTCCCTACCGATTCTGGGTCCATCCCTGGACGATTACGTTGGGTGGATGTTGGGGCGAGGTTATCCCCGTAGGACGGTCAGGGAATACTTGCGGCCCATCTGTCGGCTGGAAGGGCGTCTCCTTGACCAGGGCGTGACAGCCAATGTTCAACTGACCAGAGAGGCCCTGCTTTCGTGCCGGCCACAGGCTTCGATCATGGGAGATTTCCTGCCCACTCTGGTCAACAGCCTTGACCGGTATTTCCTGTCACAAGGCCGGTTCCATCCAGCTAAACCCACGGTCATTGCGGCGAAGGCGATGTCCTACGGCGAATATCTCCGGAAGGCCCGCGGTTTCTCTCCCGGTACCATCCAGCAGTATGAATCGATCAGCCAGGAGTTCCTGGACTGCCTCGGGTTCGATGGTGGCGCTGAGAGCCTGCGGAATATCGATGCCACCGTGATCGAATCGTTCATCAAGTTCCGGGGACGGCGAGCGAGTCGAGCTAATCTCCAAAAAATCGTGGCGGCGATCCGCAGCTTTCTCAAATTCCTGGTCATGTCCGGGGAGATCACCCCGGGCTTTGATGGCCAAATCATTTCATATCGGGTCTACCGCGGAGAACGACTGCCACGCGCCCTCGCCTGGGAGACGGTACAGGCCTACCTCGAGGCCATCGATCGATCCACGCCCATAGGCAAGCGCGATTACGCCATGTTCCTTCTGATGGCGACCTACGGCCTCCGGCGAGGGGAGGTGGGCAGCCTTAAGCTCGAAAACATCGAATGGCGTCTGGGACGAATTTCACTGGTCCAGACGAAAACGGGTAGCGGCATTACCCTACCGCTGACCGACGATGTGGGCGCGAGCCTCCTCGACTACCTCCAGCACGGACGCCCCAACTGGCCTTTCCGGGAGGTCTTTCTCCGGGCACGTGCACCTGAAGGACCACTGGGGCCCCCAGCCATCTCTGACGCCTTCGAGGCTTGGGCAAAACGCAGCGGGCTACCCATCCCATTCAAGGGACCTCATTGCCTGCGTCATTCCCTCGCAGTTCACCTGCTGCGGCAGGGCGGCTCGCTCAAAGAGATCGGGGATGTCCTCGGCCATCGGAACGCCGAAAGCACCTGCATTTACATCCGCCTGGCGGTGGAGGATCTCCGGGAGGTCGCCCTCTCCCTGCCTTCAGTTATGGGGGGTGGCCATGAGAAGTGAAATTCGCTTCGTCTCCTGCCTGGGGCCGGTCCTGGCGCAGTATCTGGAACTCAAGGTATCCGTGGGCCTGAGGTTCGATACCGCAGGCCGAGTGCTCCTTCACCTCGACCGTTTCCTGGCTGCCAACACCAAGGACACTGAAGGATTTGACGCCGGCTGCTTCGCGGCCTGGGGTCAGACCTTCGAGCACATGTGTTCCGGTACTCGGCGGAGTTGGATGCATACCATTTATCGTTTCTGTCTTTACTGGCGGAGGACCGACCCCGAGTGTTTCCTTCCTGATCCGGCCCAGTTCCCGCCGCGCTCGCCCTACCTTCGCCCCTACATCTTTGCGGAGGAGGAGATCCTGCACCTGCTGGATCTCGCCGGGAAGCTGGAGCCCCACGTGATGAGCCCCCTTCGCCGGGAGGTCTACCGACTCGCACTTGTTCTCCTCTATACATCCGGCCTGCGCCGGGGAGAACTGCTCCGGCTGACACTGGGCGACCATTCACCCACCGAGCAGACCCTGCTGGTCCGGGAGTCCAAGTTCTACAAATCGCGCATGATCCCCCTTTCTCCCGACGGTGCCCGAGAACTCCAAGTCTATCTGGTGGCTCGACGGGCCCACCGCCTTCCCATGGACGCAGCTTCACCCTTGCTCGTTCAGGGACAGCGGACCGGGTATTCGGGCGGAGGTATCTACCAGGGCCTACGGGATCTTTTCGTTGCCGGCGGCGTCCACACCACAACTGGCGTCACGCCACGGGTCCATGATCTGCGGCATACCTTCGCCGTCCACGCCCTCCTGCGCTGGTACCGGGAGGGTGCCGACCTCGGGGCCAAACTCCCATTCCTGTCCGCCTACATGGGCCATGTCTCGCCCGCATCCACGGAATACTACCTGCCGTTCGTCGCTGCCCTGGCGGGTGCTGCGAGTGAGAAGTTCGCGGAACACTGCAAGCCCCTGCTCGATTCCTTTCAGGAACCAGGAAAGACGCCATGAGGGACGTCAAACCCAATCCCCTGGCCATGGCCCTGCGCGAGTTCTTTTCCGAGTTCATTCCAAGGGCCCGAGGCCTCAGCTCCTGCACCCTCCTCAGCTACCGGGACAGCCTCGCCCTGCTGCTCAAGTTCATGGCCGACCATCTCAGGCGTCCCGTCGCCGAACTTGGCCTGGAGGCCATCACTCCCGAGGTGGTCATGGCCTTCCTCGACCATCTCGAGGAGGGCCGCCACAACAAAGCCTCAACGCGCAATGTCCGGCTTGCAGCGATCCACGCCTTTGCCCGTCACGTCGCCACCAGTCGGCCCGAATGCTTGGAAGGGTGCCAACGGATCCTGGCCGTCCCTTTCAAACGAGCTGGTGCTCGCGTGGTGGATTACCTGGAATTCGAGGAGCTCCAGGCGATCCTGGCTGGCATCGATCGTTCGTCCCCGGATGGCCGGCGGGACTTCGTCCTCCTGGCAACAATGTTCAACACGGGTGCCCGAGTCCAGGAAACCCTCGACCTTCGGCCCTGCGATCTCCAATTGGACCGGCCTTTTCAGCTACGCCTATTCGGCAAGGGGCGGAAGGAGCGCATCTGCCCCTTATGGCCCCAGACGGCCCAACTGCTCCAGGACTTTTTGGCCGAGGCTGGCATCGAGGCCGACAGCCGGGAACGGTTGTTCCGCAATCACCGGGGCGTACCCCTGACTCGGTTTGGGGTGCGCTACCTCCTGGCCAAGTATTGCGACCAAGCCAAGCCCTCGGTCCCTTCCCTTTCGGGGAAACAACTTCATCCCCATTCCATGCGCCACAGCACTGCGGTCCATCTCCTTCAGGCGGGGGTCGACCTCCCGACCATCAGCCACTGGCTGGGCCATGCCAGCATCAACACCACCAATCGCTACGCCAAGGTGGATCTCGAGATGAAGCGGCGTGCCATTGCCAAGGCCGAGCCTCTCACCCCAGGCGAGCCTGATGCAACCTGGAGAACCAATGGGTCCATCCTGGAATGGCTCGAGTCCCTGTGATGGCCGTTCCATAATGTGGAGCATTTCGACCTGAGACCCGCCAAAGGACAGTTCCCCGTTCCGGAACTCCACATTACGGAAGACTCAACATAAATCGTGGGCCAATACGCGCAGTGATGCTCCCGAACGGCTGCGGAACACGAACAGCGTGCCTGAGAAGGGGTCGGCCCCCAGGGTGACGCGACAGAGCTGAGCCAACCCGTCTATACCACGGCGGAAATCGACCGCCTCCACAGCCACCATGATTTTCATCTGGGAGGTAATTTGAATCATCCCCGGCATCCGAGGACGGCGGTCATCAGGCTGGCCAGGTCCAAGGAACTTCCAGCCGGAAGGCGGAGCACCATGCGCACGCCATCGGGGGTGCTGACCTCCAGCACCGGCCCGGCCTGGATCCCACTCAGAAAGCTATCGCCGCCGAGTTCCACGAAGGTGGGGGTCATGGGTTGCGGTTGCGACGCTGGGCTCACGGCTGGTTCTGGATGAGGCTTCGGCACTGGGTGCTGCTGCCCAGGGCGCTTGTCCATGCGGGTTTTCAGGGCGCCATAGCTCAACCCCATGTTGCGGCAGATGGGGTTCATGCCAAAGCGCGTCGCCAATTCAACCACATCGGCCCATAGCTTTTCCGGCATCGGTCCCAGGCATTTCCGTTGCTGCCGCCACCGCTCGATCCTGGCCCTGACCTCATCCACTTCCGCTGGCAACGGCTCTCGAACACTTCGTCCCATAGGGCCTCCTCTCATCAAGGCCCTGAGGCTATCTCAGCAAGATTCAGGATTCACGCATGCTCACCGGAACCTCACGATTGTTCTGTTGTGGGGTGAGCAATGCTCTACTGCCGCATCTTTCTTGATTGGACCCCCGCGCCTCAGGACTTGCTTCAATAGAAAAAACCCGGCCGCGAGGCAGCTCGGAACCACGCCTTGTTGCCTTCATTCATGGGCAGGGCGTTTCAGGACCTCAAGTCGTGGGGAAATCAACCGTCCCGGCTGCACGATTTGTTCGATGACACCCCTTCAATTTGATTGAAAGGCGCTTCATTCTGGTTGGCCCGGGTTGGAGGAAAATTCGTTGTCCTTTGTTTATTGTTGCTGTTGCGGAATTTATACTATGGCGCAAATGCTGCCTTAGGCAACTGAAGGCCGTGGAATCAAATCGACGGAACTTTGTATCGGCATCACCAAGTGGTTCCCACTCGAACCCATTGGGGTTTTACCTTGCAGGGCCATTTTTTGCGTTTGCGCCTTTTCAATCCCTTGAGGCGCAGAGCGGTCGTTTGAATTTCTTCTTAACCATGTGCGCATAGACAAGGGGAAAGCGTATGGACAAGAGCAACTGTGTGGTCGCCATCTATTCATCACACACGGACGCCGAAGCCGCCATCAACGAGCTGCATAGATCCGGCTTCGAGATGAAAAAGCTATCGATCATTGGCCGTGACTACCACACGGATGAGCATGTGGTCGGCTACTACAACTACGGCGACCGGATGCAGGTCTGGGGCAAGACTGGCGCGTTCTGGGGCGGTTTGTGGGGACTCTTCTTCGGTTCCGCGTTCTTCTGGATCCCCGGGTTGGGCCCCCTTCTGGTGGCGGGACCCATGGTTGCCTGGATTGTCGGGGCACTGGAAGGCGCCCTTGTGGTTGGCGGCCTGAGCGCGATCGGGGCCGGTCTGTACAGCCTGGGCATTCCCAAAGACAGCATCCTGCGGTACGAAACAGCCCTCAAGACCGGACGGTTCGTCCTCATCGCCCATGGCTCCCTGGAGGACACAACGCGAGCCAAGGCGATCCTGAACCACACCCCGCAGGAAGCGCTGGAGCACCACCTGCAACCCTTCCTTCTCTCGGATCGAAGAAGCGGAGCATGAACAAGACGGCTGGAACATGGCCATAGGCTATAAACCTAGAGCAACTGGCCCACAAAATATTCCGCTTCCTGTCAGCGGATGTAACCCAAAAAGCAGACTCTGGCCATCCCGCCGATGACAACATCCCGCACGGTCTCACTGGACGTGAAGTGGTGCTCGATGTGGGGAGTCAGGGGCATGGGGTCGCCTCGCCAGATATCGTTCGGAGGATCACCACAGCCCCCTCAGCTATGCCGTGACAGCGGATTGGAGGGATCGAACTGCTGGCGGACCCGGGCCGCGATCTGGTGGTCCGTCATCTTGTCCTCGGTTTCCAGAGCCAAGATCCGTCCGGCAAATCCGGTGTGCCCAAGGCGCTTCTTGAGTTCGCCCTTGGCCTCGCCAGGCCCGAAGATGAGCAGCGTCCGGGACGGTGCCACGGCCGCGATCACCTCTTCGTAGTACCGGTTCATGTGGCCGGTGTACTCCCGCTGATGGCTGTCGTCAGCCTTGACCAGCAGCGCCTCGTGTTTGACATCCATGGGAACGCCATCCTCCCGTCCCGGCTGGCTCTCCACACCAGACTGGACCACCAGGATCTGTTCCAGGCCTCCTGTGAGCGTCACGATGACGGCCTTCCGGTGATCGATCCAAATGCCTGCGCTGGTTTTCATGACGGACTCCTGATGGCCAAGGTGAAGCTGGCCTAGGTGGCGAGATGGGGGCACATTTGCGCGGCCCCGTTGGTACCCGGTAGGCCGAAGATCCCGCCATTCCCCACGGACAGGCTCAGGGCATCCACTGCGGTGAATGTCCCAAACGTCCGCGTGAGGGCGGTGATAGCCAGGACTGGACCACCCCCGAAGGGTTCCTCGGCGGGTTGGCTCACGACAGGTCCACGATCATCTTGCCTATGTTCTCACCGCGGAAGAGACCAATGAAAGCCTCGACTGCCCGGTCGAGGCCTTTCACCACCGTCTCTTTGTTCTTCAATTTACCGGTCAGATAGTAGCCGCCCACTTCCAGTTCGAAATCAGCTTGCTGGTCCAGCCAGTCTCGGACCAGGAGGCCCTTCATGGTGAGCTGCTTCTTGATGAAGTTGGACAGGTTTGAAGGCCCTGGTTGCGGATGTTCATCGTTGTACTCGGAGATCCCGCCGCAGGCGATGATGCGTCCGTGCAGGCGCATGGCAGAGAGCGCTGCCCCGAATGTGAGGCCGCCGACATTGTCGAAATAGACATCGATCCCCTCCGGCGCCGCCGCCAGCAACTGATCGAGGATGGGACCAGTCTTGTAGTCAAAGGCGGCGTCGAAGCCACATCCCTCCAGGAGGAACTTGACCTTTTCGGGGGAACCGGCCGAGCCGATGACTCGGCAACCGCGCAGTTTTGCCAGCTGGCCAGCCACACTGCCTACGGCCCCCGCCGCTCCAGAGATGTATACGATATCCCCGGCCTTCACTTCCACGAGTTTCAACCCCGCCCAGGCGGTCATACCCGTCATGCCAAGAGCCCCTAGGTAGACGGATAGCGGCTGAATCTTACGGCTGACCGGATGAAGATCATGTTCCGAAGCGATGAATGATTCCCGCCATCCGAAATTGGACATGACCACATCGCCAGGCTTGAACAGCCCGGCGCGCGAATCGATCACCTCTCCGACGGCACCGCCATTAAGTGGCTCACCCACTTCGAACGGTGGAATATAGGACTTTCCTGCGTTCATGCGGCCGCGCATGTAGGGATCTACGGACATGAAGAGGTTGCGGACGCTCACCTGCTGATCCTGCAGTGGCTCCAAGTCGACAGAGGTCATAGAAAAATTGGCCGCAGTTGGCACCCCGTTTGGGCGGGAGGCCAGTCGAATTTCGCGACTGGCTATTTTTGATAAAGAAATGTCTTGGGTCTGTTCAGTCATGTAAATCTCCTTTAGCCTCGCGGCAGCCCAGTGCTGCCAGCTGCCGCGAGACCATGAAGGTGAACTTCTGGCTTGAAATCAAGTACAGGTCCGGGAACAAGCCGGACTCCAGACATTAGCCTTGAGAATGGAGGGCCGGACCATCAGTCGCTCAGCCCCAGTACCACTCCACCTTGATCTGGTTGTCCACGGAGTACACACCAGGTGCAGCCCAGGCTGTGCGTTCCGCCTCATCCCGCTCAGCATAGCTCTTCACCTTGCCGCGGAGAGTGACCCGGTTGCCATCGGACTGGACCTGGATCTTCTTGGCATCCAGGATGGCGTTTCGTTTGAATGCCGAGATGATGTTGGATTCAATGTTCGTATGGGTCTGAGTGGGCTTGATGGTGATCCGGTTAAAGACTTCCTTCACACCCGTCAGGTGCTGGATATCATTTTCGGCTGATTCTTTCTGGTAATACCACTCCACCTGGCCTTCCAGGGTGAGCTGGCCGTCGCTCACCGTGATTTTAACGGTGCCCTTGGGAATCGTGAGGTTCCAGTCGAGGCGATCGACAGCGGCAGCGGCGATGTCAGTGTCTGTGCGGTTCATGAATTCTGACAGATGGACCTTGATGTCATCCGCGATGGCCTTGACGCCAGCGACCCGTTTTGTCGCCCGAACTGCGTTCCATTTCTCAAAATAGTTGGAGACGTTGCCAATAAGCGTGACCACGCCATCCTTCACCTGGACGCCGATGTCCGTGACCTTGACCGAAGGCTCGTATTTCAGCTCGGCAAGCACATCCGTCTTGAGTTCAGTGTCAGTTTTTTCTGTAGTTGCAAGCATGTTGATACCTCATTTGTCGGTATGAATGTTTCGAGGGATTCTTGGATTGATGATCGTCGAAGCTGCCCCTAATCGGAGGGGTGTCCAGGTCCTGTTCACTCACGGCGGATGATCCGGATCAGAGTGCTTGACCATCGAATGTGTTCCTCTGGGGGTGGGTTTCGATTCCACGAAACTGGTTGAGGGTTGCCGCTCAGTTCAGAACCAGGAGGAAAGGGGCCGGGAGCACCACTTCTTGATGCGCTGGCGGCCAGGACGCTGCTTCCATCGAGCGATGGCGATTCCATCGGAATGATCCAGGTCATTGAAGAAGGTGCTCACCATTTCCCCTCCAAAGGCTTCGACCATCACCAGGACATTCACCTTCTTGTGGTGGAGGAGGATTCGGTCTACCAGCGGAAGGTTCCGGCGAGTTGCAGGAAGTTGCCGTCCCGGTTCACGTCCGTGCGGGTGGTGGAGGTGGGAGTGTTCAGATCGAAGGCCTTGTAGGGTGAGTGCATGAAGCGGGCCTCCAGGCCAATGACGCGCGTGAACTGCCAGCCGAGGCCGGCAGCAAGGCCGAGGCTGGTGGTGTTCTTGTTGCTGTCGTAGCTCGAGGAGTAGCTGTTTCCGATCTTGTCAGAGGTGGTGTAGGAGAGGTCCCAGCGCGTGACTCCTGCGCCCGCCGTGAGGTACAGGCCTTTCGGCGTGCCGTTCAGGTAGTAGAGGTAGTCTACGCCGAGGCCCAGGGCGCTGAGGGTGCGGGACTCCCGGTAGTTGCTGTGGCTGGGCTCATAGGTCGACACGTTGAAGAGGTTCGCGTCGAACCTGGGGCGGATCGCATGGCCGCCGGGCAGGTCCCACTGCACCAGGAAACTGGCGCCGGCACCGAGGGTCTTGTCCGTGTCGTCCTTCAAGTCCCCCAGGGGAGAGTTGAGCTGGGCCGAGAATCCGAAGCTGGGATGGCTGGTGGATTGGGCAGCCAGAGGCAGGGATAGAGCCACAGCTAAGGGAAGGATGGCGAGGAACCTCATACGAACTCCATGGACCAAAGGGTCAGTGGCATTGAACGGAGGACAGCCTGTCGTCCGTTATGCATTCCTTGAGGCATGCAAGATCGAATCCAAGTTGTAATTTAATTAAAGCAATTGGTTTAAGTATTGGTGATCGTAAAGTAGTTTAGTGGGTTCGATCAATACGAGCGGACACCTCCTTCAAATCGACTTAGGCACGCTGGTCCCTGATGGCGACGAAACTCTCGCCGAACCAGCTCGCCGCTGGGATTCACTCCGGTGGGCCACGCCTTCCTCCGCGAATCCCCTCGAGATCCTTTTCAACCCAGGACTCTCACCATCCTTGGTCTAGAAGTGGAGAGGACGTCAAAAGCTCTTCACCGTGCGTCCCTGGTCTCCAGTCGAATCGCCCCCGCACATTCACCAAAACGAAGGATCAGGCATGCCATTTTGATCGGCATTCTCAGGCTTCCAAATGGAATAATAATGTAACTTGTTGATTAGTTTGAGTCATGTGGGTTGGATCCAAACTTGCATCACCTTGGAACAGATCTTCGGCGGTCCCATCACACTGAGCGGGCCCCGATGGCGGAATCCCTCCGCTCACGGCATTCCGGTTCCCCAGGCGGCCCAAATCGCCATTTCCCTGGTTCATCACCGTCGTTCTGCCGTTGGACTGTTCCCAAACTCCAAGGAGGTAGCACCATGTCTGAAATTCGGATCAAGATTGCGCCCAATACCGTAGCTTATCCCGACGAGAAGACTCTCAAACTCATCGTAGAGTTCGCGATCCCGGGGGCGCCGACGGATACCATCGATCTGAAGATCCTGGAAGACAGCGTCCATCTGAATGCGCCGGCCCGGGACATCGAATATGTGGCGGCCCTGACCCTGGCTTGGGCGGTGAAACCTGAAAAGGCCGAGGCGACCTATGAGGACGGCCTGCTCCGAGTCGAGGTGCCCTTCAAGGATCCCATGGAGGATGCTGTGAAGGTCGTCATCAAGACGGGCCGCGTCAACACCCCGATCAAGGAGATCAAGCCGGCACTGGTATAGGCCATGCTCGCAATCGCCAGGTGAACCGGCGACCCGATGCCTGATGGGCAACCCTGTCTTTCCTGACAACAGGTGAGGCGGGGGAGCCTGGGGCGATCTGAGCAAGAACGCCTGATGGGCAGAAATCAGGATCTTCCGAATCCGCAGTATTTATGGAGCAAACATGAAAGCACTGTTCATAAGCGCAGATGGATTCGAGGACACGGAGCTGCTGGTCCCTTATTACCGTCTGAAGGAGGCGGGAGTGGACGTAGTGGTGTCCTCCATGAACCGCATGACGATCACCGGCGAGCATGGCTACCAGGTGGCCGTGGACAAGACTCTGGAGGAGGTCGACCCCGGTGACTATGCGCTGCTGGTCCTGCCTGGCGGGAAGGCGCCAGGCTCCGTGAGGAAAGAGCCAAAGGCATTGGCCATTGCCCGGAGTTTTTTCGCCGGAAGTAAACCCGTTGCCGCCATCTGCCATGGCCCCCAGATCCTGGCCAGCGCGGGTCTGCTGAAGGGGCGGCACATCACGTGCTACGCCACGGTGGGCAATGAAGTGAAAGAGGCCGGAGCTCTCTATGAAGACAAGGAAGTGGTAGTCGACGGCAGCCTGGTCACCTCTCGCCAACCGTCTGACCTTCCCGCTTTCTTGCGCGAGATGATGAAACAGGTGGGGGGGATGAAAGCCAAATGACGACGCGTAGCATCCTCTCTGTGAGGGGGCTGAAAGTTCACTTCGGCAGTCGCAAGGTTATCCAGAATCTTGGTTTCGAAGTGGAGGCGGGTGACACCCTGGCGATCATCGGTCCTAACGGCGCGGGTAAGACCGTTCTGCTCAAGGCGCTGCTCGGCTTGGTGCCCTACGAAGGCGAGATCTGCTGGTCGCCAACGGTAAAGCTCGGCTACGTCCCCCAGAAAATAGCAGCAGACCGCCAAATGCCCATCCGCGTTCATGATCTGCTGAGTGCAAAGGCTCATATTCTGAAGTTGCATCCCAGGTGTATAGAAACGGTGGCCGCTATGGTCGGATTAACACCGGAAGTCCTGCGTGCGAGCATTGGAACCATCTCTGGCGGGCAGTTCCAGAAAGCCCTGATCGCATTTGCCTTGCTCGGCGAGCCCAATGTGTTGCTGTTCGACGAACCTACCGCGAGTCTCGATGAACTGGCGGAAGAAAGAGTCTACGACATTGTGGAGCAGTTGCAGCGGGAGCAACATCTCACCGTGATTTTGGTCTCGCACGATCTCAGTATCGTTTACCGGGCAGCCAACAAGGTATTGTGCGTGAGCAAAGATCTGGTCTGCTTCGGCCCCCCGAGGGAAGTATTGACTCCCGCGGCACTCGAAGCCATGTACTCGGCACCGCCGCAGTACTACTTGCACCGGCATGGCAAGGAGCCTGATCAGCCAGGCAAGGCTGCTGGACATGACTGAGACAAGCACCGTCTATAGCATCGTCTTGGCGTTGTTGTTCGCCGTGGCGGCCGGCTTGGTGGGAAGTTTCGCCTTGATGAAGCGGATGATCCTTGGCGCCGACGTCATCTCCCACGTCGCGCTGCCCGGCCTTGGCTTGGCCTTTTTATGGCACTTCAATCCTCTTCTTGGCGGGGGTGCCGCACTATTCCTTGGGACACTGCTGATTTGGCAATTGCAGAAGAAGGAAAGCTTTTCGACCGAGGTTGCCATCGGTGTGGTGTTCGCAGGCTCAGTCGCCATTGGAGCGGCCCTGACACCGAAAGAGGATCTCGTCGAGGTGTTCTTCGGCAAGTTCGAGCAGATTTCAGGCTTCACCTTTCTGGTGGGCGTCATGGCCGTTGCCGTGATCGTCTACTTCATCCTTCGTTTCAAGAGCGCACTGATCTTGAATTTGTTCTCTCCTGAATTGGCTGCGGCAACCGGCATCAAGCTCAATCGGCTGAACCTCCTGTTCCTGCTGGCTTTCAGCTTGACTGTGCTGATCGGACTTCGATTCATGGGAGCGCTGCTCGCTGGAGCTTTGATCATCATCCCGGCCGCGACCGGCCGACGCCTGGCCGACAGCATCTGGATGTTTCTGTTTGCTTCCACCCTTGCCAGTGTATTGGCTGTTGGCATCGGCTTCTTACTGAATGCCTTTGTGTTCCGCAACATTGGCCTTGCACCCACCATTGTCATGGTTTCAACCCTACTGTTCTGCCTGAGCCTGATCAGATCGAGGACATAGCAGGTATGGCATATCAACAGATCTGGATGCTTCCATGGTTAAGGGCTGCCAGGTGGTACCTTGACGGTGAACTGACAACCTTTCTCTTCGTCTCGCTTCCTCGACTTAGCCCAGCGCCTCGGTGCAGGCAGGGCCGGTTAGCTGCTTTCATTAGGGCTCCAACCACCTCGAAAATCGAGGCTCCTGTGAAAGGGTTTCTTATGCGCTTCCCATCACTCCTGCTCGCAGCCACGATTCTCTTCGCAACCCCAGCAATCACGAATCTTCATGCAGCTGACCCAGCGCCTCCTGGCTTGTCCGTCTACATCTCCTTCAGCCCAGCCGCATCAAAACCAGATGCCTTCTCATGCAGCGCCGAGATCACCGACCTGGCCACCGGTGCCATCTTGGCAAAGCCTCAAATCCTCGGCATCAAGGGTGAATCGGGCCAGACACAAGTCGGAGATGAAACATCCAAAATTGTCCTAGCTGTACTGGTCAACAAGGCCGGCACCAACGGAACCTACACCGTAACCTACAGCAAGTCCGGCAAGGTTGTCGGCATTCAAAAGGGTTCCATCTCCCTCTGACGATCGCCCTAACCCTCCGCTCAACTCGGACCCCGCCTGCATTGCCTTCCGCTCTCTCTCAACTTCGCGCTTCCTCGGCTTCGTTCATCGCCTCGGTGCAGGCGGGGCCGGTTAGCTTCATTCGTTAGGCGCTCACCAACATGTCGAATCCAAAGTCGATATCAACACGTTCACTAGAATTGGACATCAAGTCATTACCTTTAGATTTTCTTCGAGAATTATTTTCGAATGAAACACCTGCATCGCTTAGATCCATCTGCATCACCTTGGTTCCCATGGCAAACGCTGGCCGATCAGATGCTCTCCCCATGCTGTTTGGACTTGCATACTTGAACCGCAATGACCTTGGCCGAATGCTCATCATTGCTCAATCATTACGATTATTGAACCATCCTGAAGTTGTGCTTTTCTTGCAATCCGAGATGCTTCGGGTTCCTTCCACTCCAGCGTCCAGAACCTATCTACGATTTATTCTCGACTCGCTGTTTCAAATAGATACAGAATCATCCCGGAAGGCGCTTCGTGAACTTCTATCCGAGAAGCGAATTGGCATCAAATATCGCAAACAAATCGAGGACTTTCTCTACTCCTGCTAGGCTCTTCCCAAGCGCCTAACCCCTAGCTCAACTCGGACCCCGCCTGCATTGTCTTCCGCTCTTTCTCTTGTCCCTGCTTCCTCGGCTTCGCTCATCGTCTCGGTGCAGGCGGGGCCGGTTAGCTCCAATCGTTAGGCTTCGCATGCATTCGGCAAACAACCCAATTACCTGGTCTTTAGTGGCAGCAATCCAAATCCCTGGTGGGCATCCATCGGATGCGTCTATCCAAGCTAAATTCAGTCGTCAGCAAGTCGATTTTGAAGCGATCGTGAAATTGACAACGGAAAATCAAAACTTATGGAGAATTACTCCTCGCTGGTTTAGAACTAACTATGACGGTAACCACTACGCACCAATCGAAGGAGTGCTTTCAGTGGAGCGCTGGTCAAGATACAAAGTGTTGTTCGATCGGCTCGGCCTAGTTGATGGTATTTCTATCGAGAACCAAGATGTGTTTTTCCAGATCAGCAATATTGGATTTGTTGGGTCTGGTTCAACCAAGGGCATTGCCTACACGCCCGCCCCGAAGAACTTCCCAAAAGTGAATACTCACCTACGCCTTCTCCCATTAGCCGAACATTGGTTCATTTTCGAGACAGAATAACCCCTCAGCCTAACCCTTAGCTCAACTCGGACCCCACCTGCGTCGCCTTCCGCTCTTTCTCTTCGTTCCGCTTCCTCGGCTTCGTTCATCGCCTCGGTGCAGGCGTGGCCGGTTAGCTTCCTTCGTTAGGCCGCCATGTGGTCATTCTTGGAAACACTCGGAAATGCGATCTCTGAATTCCTGAGCCTCTCAGGCCATGGCCCGCAGGATCCGGAATTGATGACAGCCCACTTTCGTTTTCGTCAGTGGTTCTTCCTCATTCTTGCCATCGTCGGGGTCCTTGGAGTTGGTACCATTCTTTATCTTCGTTTTGGGTTCCATTTATGATTCCGAAACCATCGTTTCATCTGGTCGCCCTAACCCTCCGCTCAACTCGGACCCCGCCCGCACGGTCTCTTGCTCTTTCTCTTCGTCCCGCTTCCTCGGCTTCGCTCGTCGCCTCGGTGCGGGCGGGGTCCG
>Ga0255358_1000016_pt1 | contig 13178 bp, 14 predicted proteins | sample GFST0metaG_FD_189940 | JGI IMG/M metagenome (GOLD analysis project Ga0255358, IMG submission 189940) | Peat soil microbial communities from Stordalen Mire, Sweden - G.F.S.T0 | ecosystem: Environmental > Terrestrial > Soil > Wetlands > Peat | place: Sweden: Norrbotten County, Stordalen Mire...
GGCGGCACCAGAAGGCCCACGCGAGCCTGGGAGCGGAGCGCCCCCAGAAGGGTGACGGCCAGGGCTAGGGCCAGCGGGCCGATAAAAACTCCCAGCAAACCGAAGGTCGCCAAACCACCAAAGACGCCGAGAATGACCACCAGCGTGGACAACTCTTCCGAGCCCCGGGTGAGCATCGGCCGCAATACACTGTCCGCAAGAAACGAGGTAACCACCGCCCCCCAGGTCGCTAGGAAGATCGCGGACCCATGATGGCCGGAGGTCCATGCCCAGATGCTTCCCGGCAGCCAGATGATGGCCGTGCCCCCCAGAGGCAGCAGCGATAGTACCGCCATGGCGGCTCCAGCCAGGGCGGGCAGGGACAGGCCTGCGATCCACCAGCCAATTCCTCCGGCGAATCCCTGGGCTAGGGCCAGGAGCAGTGAGCCGCGGAACAGGGACCGGAGCATGGACCCCAGGGACAGGCTCAGGGCAAGTCGTCCCTCCTTACTCATGGGCACTAGGTCTAAGGCGGCCAGGGCCATCGCCTCGCCGTCTCGGATGAAGAAGAAGAGGAGGAAGAGAGTCAACAGGAAGGTCATGATTCCATCGAAGACGCTCAGAGCCAGCTTGGCTGACAGGGCTGGCCCCATCTCCCTGGCTCGGTTCACGAACCCATGGGCCAAGGTCTGGAAATCTCCAGGCCCCATTCCGGCTCTGTTCTTGATCTCATCCAGGATATGGGCGACCGCGGGCATCTGCACGAAGTCGCTAAAAGAGGTCACATGCGCGGCGTTCAGACGGGTCGTGATCCGGCCTACCACATCGATCACCTGGCTCGTAACCACCCCAATGAGGAGGCCCGCCGGGAGGATGAACAAGAGACCGATGACCAGGGTCAGGATCCCGGCAGACAAGTTGGGGTGCTTGGGCAGCTTGCGTCGGAGAAAGACCATGGGTGCCTGGGCGGCTACAGCCAGGATGATGGCCCAGGCTATGGCTGCAAGGAGCGGGCTCAATACCCTGAAGCAGAGCAGCCCTATCCCAAGAGTGGCTGCCCCGAGGAAAACGATGGAATAGATGCGCGCGTTGTCAGATGGCGTCAAGGAGGGCCCCTGCATCAAGCACCTTTCGCACTATTTGAGTATGAGGGTCGTTTGATTGGCGATCCACCCGGAAGGTATCATCGGCCTTGGGACAAAAGGCGGCCTTCCTTTTGGTGGTCCATCGCGGGATGTCCATTTAGGGCTATGATCATTGGAGCTTAGATGAGACTGTGCCCTGCTGAAACAGCATTTGCCAGCCCAGAGGTCCGCGTTGCCATATCGAAGAGCGAAGCGAATATTCAGGCGGGTCTGTGTGGCGGCATGCTTGGTATGTGACAAACGCAGCTTGTGCTGAAAGATGGCGAATCTTGAGATTTTCGACGCTGATCCTGATTGGCTTTTCTGCTCGAAGTGAAGCGATTATGTCTGATTTGGTATGAATGGCTCCTGAGCTTCCGAACTCTAGGAAGTCCTCAGAGAGCAAATCGATCATTAGAATCGATCTACTTACATCGATGTTCATTAGTGACAGCTCTAGTTCCATTAGTTCTTGATCGGGGTCGTTGTCGGAATGCATAGGAACCCTAATGAATGAAGCTGACTTGTCCCACTTACATCGAGGCGTTGAGCGGAACCGAGGAGCCGGGGGAAAGAGAATGATCGAAAAACAACACGGGCGCGATCCGAGTTGAGTAGGAGGTTACAGGCAAAGTCAGACTAGGGCCTCGAAGCCGGAGATCACGTCGAAAAGCTCCTCATCGATACCACTTTGACGCAAACGGTGGAATGAGCCTTGGAGAGTCTCCAGCAATTCGTCGATGTTTTTATCTGCGCGTTCCATCGCTGCGAGGCGACTGGCATTCTCGCTCGCGAGGGATTCGGCGCAGGCCCGAAAGAGCGAGATGAAAAGATATTCGCGAATGAGTGCACGCAGAGACCTGATCCCGCCACCCATAACCTCAGGTAGGGTTTTCGTCGGCCATTGGACTTTGGCCAAGCCCTGCTGCCATTGCGTGTCGAGCGGCAACAATCGCTGGCTGACCGGTTCGTAAAGTGAACCATACTTTGGGCAGTTATGAAAAACGTAAACCTGCCTGTAATCATCTTCGGCGCGATGCGCTTCACTTTCGATTTGAATTTGACCGACAAGGGGGGTGATGGCCTGAACGGAATTCGGAACGGGGAATAGTCCCATCATCGGCAGGCCCGCATCCTTTAGGCGCACATGAACACGCTCACCGACGGCCCAGACTCGGGGTTTGCCGGGCAGAGCTGCGAGGGTCTTGATCGCGTAATCGGCCACCACGTCGTTGAACTGGCCCACCAGTCCCTGGTCAGACCCGAATACGACTGCGCCGATCGCGCCTTGGTCGGTTGGTTCTTTCCCTTCAATTCGAAAAGTTTCCGACTTGCCTTCCCGAAAACACGCGCCCAAGCCCAGTTCTACGGTCCGGTAGTAGTCTGCCAATGCGCGCACTGAGGTCTCGTATTGTCCGACACTCGATGCAGCCAAGGTTTTCATCGTCCGGACAACGGATTGGAGATCTCCGGCACTGCTGATCTTTCGGCGCAGATTCGCCGTATTCTCACTCATGACTTCACCTTGACCTCTGGCGGTGCCTTCGGTTCGCCGTCCGCCTTGGGTTCGATGCTGGTTGGGGCCTCCGGTTTGGGTTCGGGTTTGGACTCAGGATTGGACTCAGGCTTAGGCTTGGTGTTGGTCACAGGCTTAGGCTCAGCGTTGGACGCAGGCTTGGGTTCCGGCTGGGGCTCAGCCTTGGGTTCCGGCTTGTACTGGAAGGGAGCGAGGGCCTGCCGGGCGATTTCGATGACCGCCTTGCGATCCTCATCGCTCAGCTTGTCTGCGGCTTCGAACCGTCTGCACACGTCCGCTGGCAATCTGGCCGCTGCCTCGTGTAGGGCGCGTTCGGCTTCGGTCATCCGATCCATTGGCACTGTGTCGAACAAATCTGAGATCAAGGCCAGCAGGACAGCGATTTGCGCGGTCACGGACACCGGAGCGAATTCAGACTGTTTGAGACAGGCGCGGATTCGTCGTCCATGTCCGATGATCTTGCGGGTGTCTTCATCCAGGCGGGCGCCAAAGCGTGCAAAGGTCTCCAATTCCTCGAACTGTGCGTAGGCCAACTTGAGATCGCCCGCCACGGCGCGGTAGGCAGCCCTTTGCGCCTTCCCTCCGACACGCGAAACAGATTTACCGACATCAACCGCGGGGAGAACTCCCAGTTCAAATAGGGATGGCGAAAGGTAGATTTGGCCATCCGTGATGGAAATGAGATTGGTCGGGATATAGGCGGAGATGTTCTGTGCCTCGGTTTCTATGATGGGCAGGGCGGTGAGTGAGCCCGCTCCTCGTTCCTTGCCCAGATGCGTCGCTCGCTCCAATAGCCGGGAATGAATGTAGAAAATATCGCCAGGGTAGGCCTCGCGACCGGGAGGACGGCGCAGCAGGAGGGAAAGCTCGCGATAAGCTCGTGCGTGCTGTGTGAGGTCGTCATAAACGATCAACACGTTGCGGCCCGCTTCCATGAAATGCTCCGCAATGCTGGTCGCGGCATAAGGAGCAATGTAGGAGAGACCAGGTGGCTCGTTGCCTTCGGTCACCACGACAACGGTGTAATCCATCGCACCCTTTTCCCGCAATATGGCCACGGTTTTGGCAACGGCGGAAGCGCGCTGGCCGATGGCGCAATAGACACACAGGACATTCAGATCACGCTGGTTGAGGATGGTATCGATGGCGATGGCGGTTTTGCCGGTCTGCCGATCACCCAGAATCAACTCGCGCTGGCCGCGTCCGATAGGAATCAGCGCATCAATGACCTTCAGGCCGGTCTGTAGTGGCACGGTCACGGGCGCACGGTCCATGATGGGTGGAGCGGGTCGCTCGATGGGTAGACGCATGGCCGAAGTTACCGGCCCGTTGCCATCATGGGGCCGACCCAGCGGGTCAATAACGCGTCCCAGCAATTCGTCGCCTACGGCCACGTCCATGACTCGGCCCATTCGTTCGACTTCATCGCCTGCGTGCAGGTTCCAGTATTCGCCCAGAAGTACGACACCGATTTCGTCCTCGTCTACGTTGAACGCGATGCCGAACACGTCCCCCGGAAACTTGACCAACTCTTCAAAGCCCACATTGGGAAGGCCGGAGACTTTGGCGACGCCGGTGGAGACACTGGTGATCGTGCCCACTTCCCTTGGCGTCAGCTGCGGCGTAAAGGCGTCCCGAACTTGGCTCATTCCCGCAAACGCGCTATCGAAAATGTTCTGTAGGCTCTCGGCTTCCATGTTCATGTGCTCTTCGTCTCGGGCTCAGTTACTTCAGGCTTGGGCTCAACCTTGGGCGCGATTTTGGCCTCAGGCTTGGGCTCGGCTTTGATTTCAGGCTTAGGCTCGGCCTTGATCTCAAGCCTGGGCTCGACCTTGGTCTTAGGTAAAGGCTCAGCCTTGGTCTTGGCCTTGGTTTGTGGCTTCCGGTCTGCCTTGGTGTCGTCCTTGGTCTCAGGTACAGGATCAGCCTTTGCTATAGGTTTATCCTTTTCCCTCAGCAGTTCAGCAACGCCTTTTTCCATCGACATCAGGTAATCCGAAATGCTCCACGCCACCTTTTGTCCATTTGTGGAGAACTCGATCCCACTGATCAAGTTCGGAGCGGTTTCGAACCGAACGCGAACCTCGGCCGAAAAGGTCTCATTTAGAGCATTTTGTATCACCGCCCGCGTATTTTCAGGCAAGTCAAATGCGCTGCGAAGGATCGCAGGGCTCGGACCAGACCTGAGGACCTCTGCAAGACTTGCTTTCGTCTGGCCATCCATTTCTCGTAGGCGGCGGGTGAATACCTCTCCCAAGCGTTCTTCCAGACTCGTTGTCGCAAGGTCCTTCAATGTCTTTCGAGCAATGGCAAACACTTCCTCTTGAGCCCGCTGACTGATCGCTTGATGCAGGTTATGGGCATCGCTTCTTAGTGCTTCCTGACGTTTGAGACCCAATGCGTCGGCCGCCTTCCGCGCTTCATCAAAGAGTCGCTGTCGTTCGGCTTTCGCCTCGTTCGTCGCCTTGTCAAGGAGCGCGGCACGCTGCTTGTCGAACTCTTCATTCTTGTGCTGGAATTCTTCATGCTCCTTTTGGGCTTCGGCCTTTTTTGCATCGGCGTCGGCTATTTCCTGGGCAATCCGCTTTTCCCGCGCGTCGATGGCTTGGAGGATGGGCTTATAAAGAAAGCGCTTCATCAACCACACCAGGATGACGAAGTTGAGCGCTTGCGCCCCGACAGTGAACCAATCGATGAGCATGGGTTACTTCCCTGTGGCTTTGGCGATCGCATGGTTCCAGAACGGATTCGCGAAGATGAGGATCATCGAAACCACGAAGCAGTAGATGGCCGTGGATTCGATCATCGCCAGACCCACAAACAAGGTCCGAGTGATGGTGGATGAAGCATCCGGCTGCTGCGCAAGTGAAGTGAGCGCCGTCGCGACCGCCCTTCCTTCCGCCAAAGCTGGGCCCATGCAACCGAAACTGGTGGTGATACCGGCGATGATGATGGATGCCACTGCGATAATCGTCATGCTGTCCATGGCGTCTCCTTTGATTGGGTTTTGGTATCATGTTTTCAGTACTGCCTGTGGTTTGCGAGGGTGGGTAGCGGCCGCGATATAGACAGCAGCCAGAATGCTGAAGATATAGGCCTGTACCATACCAGTGAGCAAACCCAGCGCAGTCATGATGATGGGGAAGAGGAAGGGAGTAATGGTCAGCAAAATGGCAATGATCATCGCTCCGCTCATCATGTTGCCGAACAGGCGAACCGCCAGGGCAAGCGTGCGCGAGGCTTCGCTGATGATATTGAACGGCAGCATGATGATCGTTGGTTCGGCGTATGACTTGAGATAACCCCCGAAGCCTTGCTCCTTGATGCCGAAGGTAGGTACGGCCACGAACACGCACAAAGCCAGTGCAGTGGTTGTGGAGAGCGATCCAGTCGGAGGCTCGTACCCGGGAATGAGGGTGCAAAGACTAGCAACAGCCACAAACAGGAAAAGGGTGCCTAAAAACCCGAGGTATTTTTTCGGCTGATTCAGTCCGACTTCTTTGATTTGTTGCTCGATACCAGTAACGAGGATTTCAAGAATGATCTGCCCGCGAGATGGGTTCAGACCGGTGGAAAGCCTACCCGTGATGAGTTTTGAACCGACTGCCAATAACAGCATCAGGCCCCATGTGAACACGATGGTCGCGTTGAGCTTGATAAATCCCAATTGCCAAAAGATCATTTCATCTGGAGTAAGGTGCATGGCTGCTCTCTTTTTCCAGGAAGGTCGGCTTACTTGCCGCTCGGGTGAATCGCGTCACCATCAGGCGTGCCAAGACAAAGCCCATTAGGCATGCCAGCATGCGCTCCCATCGATGGTCTGAGACAAGATAGAATCCGGCGAGGACCAAGGTCATTCGGACCAAAAGGCTGCCAATGAACCATAGTGCTGGAACTTTGGACCAAAGGGCCCTTCGAAGCGTCCACCATAGACCTCCGAAAAATATCATTCCAATCACAAGTCCTGCTACACAGGCCAGCATCAGCATCAGTGTTTCAGTCATGATGATCCTCCTCTTCTTCTTGCATGGCTTTATCCTCCTTGACGACCCAATGCCATGCATTCAAACAACCGATCACCAGGCCGACCACAAGCAGCGCCAGCGTCCAGGCATGCTTGCCCGGATACTGCTTGTCAATCCAGAGGCCAAGGGCCGCGCCGAGCAGAGTGGGAATCGTTACCGACCAGCCGATGAGTCCCATCATGCCTAAGCCGAACCAGACACCCTGAGTCGGGTTCTGACGCGCCTTGAGTTTGCGGGCCGCCTTCGTGCCAACGAGCCCGACCAAGGCTGCCTCATTTTTAGGAGATTTGTTGGCATCGTCAATCATGTTGCAATTCCGCGAAGCGATTCAGTAATCCGGATTCCAATTTCACCATGACTGAGCGAACGCTCTGCTCACGCTCATTCAGAGTCAGAAATTCTTTTTCCACAGAATCACGCAATTGTCCTAGATCACTACCGCTCAGTGCGCGGCGCACGGAAATGAGCACATCCAGGCCGGTCTTTACGAGCACCCCCTCGTCCACGGCCACATAGACTTCGCCATCCGCTTCGGTTTCGTAGATCAGAATTCCAGGCACAAGTGCCGCCACACAATCAAGACGGTGAGGCAGGAGTCCGAAAGAACCCTCGCTTGATTCTGCGACAATGCGCGATACACCGGTTTTATCGGCGAAGATTTGGAAGGGCAGGAGCACCTTAAGATTCATGAGTGTTAGGGACATCTTCCACCTTCGATTGGGGATTCTCTCCAGGATGTAGAGGCTGCCCATGGGAGGTCTCGCCTGGGGACTCTGGGGCAGGCTTCGAATCGGACTTGCCTGCATGTTTGGACTTAGACTCGGCTGGGTCTTTGGGTGGGCCAGGTTCTTCCCTCCCCTTCGCCTCGCCGATCGTCCCGATCATGTAGAGCGAATTCTCTGGGTAGTCCTTATATTCATCACGCAGGATGCGCTCACAGCCGTCCAGGGAGTCCTTTAAGCTGACAAGCTTGCCTTTGTGTCCGGTGAATTGCTCGGTGGTGAAAAAGGGTTGGGTTAGGAAACGCTCCAACCGTCGCGCTCGTGCGACTGTGTTCCGGTCCTCCGGTGAAAGCTGCTCTAGACCAAGCATGGCGATGATGTCCTTGAGTTCCGCGTACTGCGCGAGCGTTTTTCTGATTTCCTGTGCCAAGTGGTAATGACGTTGACCAACAATGCCTGGCGTAGCCATCTTGGAACTGGATTGAAGCGGGTCGATGGCTGGGAAAAGGCCTTCGCTCGCTCGCTTGCGAGACAGCACGATCGACGCTGAGAGATGAGAGAATGTATGCACGGCCGCCGGATCGGTGAAATCATCCGCAGGAACGTATACCGCTTGGATTGATGTGATCGCACCGGTATCGGTATTGGCGATGCGCTCCTCCAACCCTGATAGCTCGGTACCCATTGTGGGCTGGTAGCCCAGACGTGACGGCATCTGGCCCATCAGGCCCGATACCTCCATGCCGGCCTGGATGAATCGAAAAATGTTATCAATTAGAAGCAGCACATCGCGATGCTCGTCGTCTCGGAAATACTCGGCCATCGTCAACGCGGCGTGACCTACACGGAACCGACTGCCTGGCGGTTCGTTCATCTGGCCGAATACCATCACCATGTTCGGTAATACGCCGGCTTCCTTCATGTCGCGGTAGAGCTCTTCACCTTCACGACAACGTTCGCCGATTCCACAGAAAATGCTCACACCCTCCTGGTGCCCGATCATGTTGTGGATCATTTCGGTAAGCAACACAGTCTTGCCCACGCCCGCTCCGCCGAAAAGCCCTGCCTTGCCGCCACGCTCCAGTGGCACCAGCACGTCGATCACCTTGATACCGGTTTCGAAAACTTCAGATTTGGTTGAACGTTGTGACAGGGGAGGTGGGGCCTGATGCACAGAACGCCATTGAACATCGGACAGCGCAGCCTGACGATCGATGGTGTTGCCAAACACGTCGAACATTCGTGAGAGAATCCCTTTGCCCACCGGCGCTTTCAGCGGCTCTCCCGTGTCTTCCACTGTCATGCCGCGAGCGAGACCTTGTGTGGGTGTCAACGCAATCCCACGCACATGACGCGCGTCCCGCTGCGACAATACTTCGATGACGATTCGCGCATTTTCTCCGGCATGCAACACCGAGTGGATAGGCGGTAAATCCTTTTCGAACCGCACATCTACAACACTGCCGCGCACCGAGGCGACCTTGCCGTGGTTCAACAAAATGGTACCGGTTCCCATGTTTTATCCCATTCGCATTTCAAATTAAACGATGGTCAGAGCTTCGTTTTTGATCATGAAGACTTGTCGCAATGTCTTCGATTAACCGGCGCATTTGAATCATTTCCACATGAATATCTTGAATCGACTTCAGATGGGCATTTTCCGGTTTTGGATCCTTGGCCTCTCGATCAATAAGAAAGGTGGCGAATAAGGCCGTCAGATAACCGAACATCCCTGCTGCATAGACAGAAATGCCAAGGCAGAGAAAGCGTCCGCCGGTTGTCTTAATCGAATATGCGGTACTAATATTCGTCATCTGCATCGCCGTCCACCATAGTGCTCTCGGATAGGTATGGATACTTTGTGGATCGTCCAAGACCCCCTCAAAATGGACCATGCCCGCAGCACCCGCGAAGATCACTACCAGGGTCAATGCGAGTGCGTAACCAGCACCACGACGTCCAAGGGCCCGTCGAAGGGAGCGCATCCCCAGGTCAGCTGAAGCGAAGATCCAAATAACCTGCATGCCGAAAGTCGCGGTCAGGGCACGTACCAGCACCAGAGGTTGTAAGAATGGAAAAAATCTAAGCACAGAGACAAGAATCGCTAGAATGAAGAACCAATTCTTTTTCAGAAATACCATCCGGTTGGCAACCGTCATTAGGCGCATCATGAAATACAAGATAAATCCGAACCAGATGCTTGTACCAAAACCTGATAGCACAGGGTTAGAGCCAAAAACAAGCTCGGTGATGAGGATGCAGAGCCAGACAAAACTGAGAATGAGCATTGGTAGTTCGAGTTTTTCATCGAGCGCCAAAAGCCTTGGATATTTCGGTGCATTGGTAATCATCAGGCCTCCGATTTAAGACAAGAGGGCATTTCATCTGACCTATCCGATACTTTTGATATCGTGCTGTCAGGTTCCCCATCAACAACACGCAGGGTCGTCTGTCTCGACTGGGTTTCCAGATCCGCTCCGGGTGAGTATCCCGACTCGTCGTCAAGGCCATCGGCGGGGGCCCCGAGGGGAAGATGTTCCGGTACGTCAAGACGCGCCACGCCAATCCGGTTATCAGCCATCCCAAAATAGACATCGAAGCGATCTGGTGATCCAAGGTCATCTCGACGGTCGATTCCAGTTGGGAACACGACGTTATCGACGGCACCATGCTGTTCTTCGGGCAACGCTGGCGATAACACCGGCTCCAACGAGCGATAGAGGACCACGCGAGGATGATCCCTGGAGAGCACCATCACTCCAGCCGAGTAGCAGAACTGTTGTCTACCAATCCTTGACCCACTCAATTCTCTTACACCATGGTACAGGACTAGCCAGCCATGCCGAGTAAGGACGGGCGGAGTGCCACCGCCGATTTTAAGCCGCTCCCAGGGCGATACAGGGGAAGCCAAGCGATGGTGAGAATTGAACAGGCCGAGATGGTCCGGTTTGCTACCCTCCAAGGGCATTGGGCAGTAGGAAATCCAGATGCTTTCATGACCAAGATCCACTGTCCGTGGTTCGACCTTGCAGGCTGTTTCCTCAGGGCGAGTGCCGCGGAACAGAGGTCTATGGAGCATACCCATCTGCATTTTGCCGGCATGGTTGGGGATGGCGACTGGGAAGAGGCTGGCGTCCTTGTCATCCACATGAACAAAATCGATACCTTGATAAGGCTCAAAGGTCGCAAGCCCCATCCGCTTCCAGTGAAACAGATCCTCCGACACGGCGAAGGCGATCCGTGGTCCATTGGACGAAAACGCTGTGTAAGTCATCAAGTAGCATTTCAGTGGCTCGACAAACGTGATCCGCGGATCTTCACAGCCACCGGTACCATCAGGCCGTCGTTCATAATCGGCCTCTGGCTCTAGTGCAATGCCGAGCCGATTTACACTTACTGGGTCCCCTGCTGCATTGAACTTGACTCGTGCAATGCCTATCCGCGAGAAGTTACCTCGATCGACGATCCGTGGAAACAGGTAAAGCTCACCATCAGGGCCACGAATGGCAGCGGGATTCAGCACGCCTTTGGCCTCCAATGGATTGCCTGGTTGAGGCTCCATCAAAGTCCCGAGGCGCTTCAACTGGAAGCCGCTCATCGCTGTTGTTCCCCACAAGGTTCTGTGGATTGAACTCCATCCAAGCATGCGGTAATGGCTTCAATGACCCGTTTCGTCTCGTGGGGGTCTTTGACCTGGATGGACAGGGTAACTGGATCAGCCGGTTTCATAGATGACCCCTTCGCCATCCTGCAATCCCAACGAAGTGAGTTCCTTTGATGTGGAGATGTGATCCGTATGGAGAATGCTTTGAGCAAGCCGGCCTGTCGCGATCGGGACAAGTCTCGGATTGTTTTCGATATAGACATTCTGGCGTGCTGGGGTCTGAGTTCAGGGGATTGACCTCCAGGCTGACATAGCCATCTTTGCCATCAGCCCGATCTTAGAGAGGGCCGAACTCGTCAACTGCGCTTTGCATACCTAAGGATTCGACGCCTCAGGCACAGGCGGTTTGATGCATCATTCGCGCCACGAAGTAAACGCATTAATGTCTATTAATTGAATAATTCGATCTAATTCAATGGAGTTCGAATCCGATCAAAATGAAACTGCATTTCCCTCAAAAAGATGGGATCTATTCGAAAGAGTCCTCGAACGGAAGGGTTCGATTTCCATAAACAGCTGAGATTGTTAGTCATCCTTTTCTGGAATGAAAGATGCTTTTTCGCCGTAACAGACATGGTTTGCATTCCTGAAATGAATGATCGTTTCAATAACTGTTTATGGAGCATCGAATGTTACGAAGCCTGAAAGATCTCGAACGATTCACGGTGGGTGCCACCGATGGTGACATTGGCAGTGTGGAAGATTTTCTCCTGGACGACGAGCAATGGACCATCCGTTATCTGGTAGTCGACACGGTTAAATTCCTTGATGGTCGCGAGGTGCTCATCTCGCCTATCTCTTTCCGCCAGGCGGACTGGTCGACCCACCGGTTCCATTTGGCGTTGACGATGGCCAATATCGAAAACTGCCCGAGTACTGAAATGGACAAGCCTGTATCCCGCCAACACGAGGAGGATTTCAACCAATATTATGGCTACCCACCCTATTGGGGATATTCCGGGATATGGGGAATGGGCGACAGTCCGGCCCTGCTCGCAATGAAAAAAGAGGAGGTGGCGGCTGCTCGGACGGCTGAAAAGTCCGAAAAACGCAGCTACGATATCCATCTTCGAAGCACCAATGAAGTGCGCGGGTACGACATTCAAGGGACCGACGAAGCAATCGGTCATGTGGAAGACTTCATCGTGGATGATGAGACTTGGGAAGTGCGTTATCTGGTGATCGACACGAGCAATTGGTGGTTCGGCAAGAAGGTCCTGGTTGCGCCGCAGTGGGCAAGCCGCATCAGTTGGGAGAAGAAAGTCGTTTACGTCGAAATGTCCCGGGACTCGATCAAGAACAGCCCCGTATATGATCCGAGCCTGGTCATCAATCGCGAGTACGAAACCCACCTTTATGCCTATTTCGGACGCTCGGCCTACTGGACCCCCGTTGACCGTCCAAAGTAGGCGATGGTGTGTCTCAAACCCAAGGACCTGCCGAACGCAACGGGGCAGGTGAAGCAATGTACTGGGGCCATGCAACAGCCAAGAGAAGGATATTTATTAGATGCTCCTCAAAATGCTTCGGGACAATCCGCTCACACATATGACGTCGGGTAAGCCGAAGGTCTAGATCAATAAATAGAAATAAATTCTATTCACCGCTTGATTCGAGCGCCGAATCCCAAGGGGTGCAGGTCATAGCCATCGGTCCAGAAAATGGGCCGGGAAAGGCCTGCTCTGTTTTTTTTCGCTGAGAATCGCTGCCAAGGATCTGAGAAATTGGCCAAGGGTATGAGAATTCGGCCAATTTTCGTGAGAATCGACAAAAAACGACAGGTGTCGTTTTCGTTTTTATTTTCACTTGTTGAAAACAGTAGCCTTTCTACACTTTGAAGTGGTTCTCAGTGGAGAAAAATGGTCTGAAGTGGATTTTAGTGGTCTCACTTCGGTTCGATTTCCCCTTCTGGGTTGTTGGTTGAAAGGCGATACCGGTGCTGCGATTCCGCGGAAACTCACCGGCCACAGTGGATGAGAAGGGACGCCTCAAGCTTCCCACCTCCTTCAAGGCCGAGTTGGAGACCTTCGCCCAGGGCGAGGGGGGCGGGGCCCTGCGGCACTATCTGACTTCGCTGGATGGCCGATCGGCCCGCCTCTACCCCCTGCCGGTCTGGGAGGCCATTGA
>Ga0255358_1000017_pt1 | contig 13014 bp, 15 predicted proteins | sample GFST0metaG_FD_189940 | JGI IMG/M metagenome (GOLD analysis project Ga0255358, IMG submission 189940) | Peat soil microbial communities from Stordalen Mire, Sweden - G.F.S.T0 | ecosystem: Environmental > Terrestrial > Soil > Wetlands > Peat | place: Sweden: Norrbotten County, Stordalen Mire...
TGTCATGTGGAATGCCGATGCTGTAAAGGGCGGCCGCCAAGGCGCTCAGCCCACCCACCACCACGGCCCCTTCCAGTGCCGCGACGATCCAACTCACCAGCGGACCGAATACGACGAGGGGCCCTAAGCCCGGGATGACAAACATGGCCGATCCGAACAGCAGGCCCCAGAAGCCGCCCCAGAAGCCGCCCAGTTTGCCCCATACCTTCATGCGATCACCAGCATTGTAGTAGCCGACGATGTGCTCTTCGGTGTGGTAGTCCTTGCCTACGATGGACAGTTTCTTCATGTCGAACCCCGCACGCTGGAGTTCCTTGATGCTCGTTTCCGCCTCTGGGTGGTTGTTGAAGATACCTACCACTGCGTTGCGCTCATTCATGGCTCACATCCTTTTCGTTCAGGTGGGGCGTGGACCGTCATAGACGGCTGGGATGGATCAAGGCCGGGATCAAGGGAAGCCGGCATTCAGGCGAATCTGTTTTCAGGACGGCTGATGGGACCTCTGGCTGGCTGGCTTTGCAGCAGCCCCTGGCGGATGAATCTGGCCTTTGCTGGTCTTGTGGCCCTCGCAGCCCCAGGCCAGCCAGTCCCCCATGGCCTCATTGAATGCCGCGGGTTGCTCGAATGCCACCAGGTGCCCCGCGTGGGGTATGACTCGCAACTGGGCTTCTGGGATGGCCTTGGCCAACGCCTCTGATTCGGGGGGGGGAATCACCGTGTCATCGGATCCTACGATCACCAGGGTCGGCACTCGGATCTTTCCGAGCCAGTCACCGGCGTCAGGTCGCTCAGCCATTCCCACCAGCGCGCTCATGACACCCTCGGGGCTGGCGGATGCCATGAAGGCCCGGACCGAGGCGGCCATGGGTTCATCCGTGTTGGAGGCAGAGAGCATCTTGGGTGCCATGGCGTCCACCACCACCGAGGTCCCCTTCGTCCGCACGGCTTCCGCTGTCGTACGCCGGGCGTTCGCCCCTTCGACCGAATCCTTGCCGGCCTTTGTTCCCACCAGCACCAGTCCTCGCAAAAGTTCGGGATGGTCCTTCGCGAAGGCCAGGGCGATGTATCCGCCCATCGAGTGCCCGGCAAGGATGACTGGTCCGACGCCCAGCTGCTGCAGCAGGACCGAGATGTCATCGGCGAATTGGCTCATGGAAACGGGGCCCGCTGACCAGTGGCTCTCGCCGAACCCTCGAAGATCCGGTGCGATCACCCGGTGCCTGGACTTGAATGCCTCCACCTGGTGGGACCAGACGCCACGCGAGAATGGGAATCCGTGGATGAAGAGCAAGGGGAGCCCCTCGCGCTCATCCGTATAAGCGATCTGGATGCCGTTCACTTTTGCTAACATTGGACCTCCTCGCAGACATTCATAGGACATGGCCTGCAGATTCACCCTAGGTTTTCAACGTGAGGAACATTCCTGTGGCGGCCAGGAGCATGACAAAGGTGGCTGCCCAGCCGATGTTCCGCAGCATTCCGGGCGGTATTTTGAATCGCCCCATGACCTTCCCGTTGCTGACCATCAACATCACGACGACCATGATCGGAACGGCGACGACTCCGTTGATGATCGCGCAGATGAACAGAGCCTTCATCGGCGTCACATGGATCAGTCGTTGCACTTCCGGAAAGTTGATGGCCAGGCCGATCAAGGTGGCCGTCGTCAGTACGGCGTAGAAGCCCTTGGCCTCCAGCGGCTTGCGATCGAGGCCCGTCCGCCATTTGAGGGCCTCGCCGATGGCGTAGGCTGCCGACCCGGCCAGGACGGGCACCGCAAGGAGGCCAGTGCCGATGATTCCCAGTGCAAACAGCGTGAACGCGAATCGTCCTGCGAGAGGACGGAGGGCTTCCGCAGCCTGATCGGCGGTTTGCACGTCTGTGATGCCGTGAGCATGCAACGTCGCTCCAGCGGCGAGGATGATGAAGAAGGCGATCGTGTTGGACAGGAACATGCCCGTGACCGTGTCGAAACGGATCCGGCCGAACTGAACCCGCGCCTGGGTAGGTTCCTTGGCCAATGCCGATTCATCCAAGTGGTCCCGGATTTCCTCGGTCTCCTGGGAGGCCTGCCAGAAGAACAGGTAGGGGCTGATGGTCGTACCGAGGATCGCGACGAAGGTCGCCCAGTATTGGCCATTCCGCGAGAAGGTGGGTATGAGCGTCCCCACGGCGACCGTCCCCCAATGTATCTTCACGGAGAATGCGGCGAGGACATAGCTGAACAGCACCAGCGTCAACCATTTCAGGTAGTGGGAATAGCGTTGGTAAGAGATGAACACTTCAAGGACGAGACAGAGAATCGCGAAGCCGATGGCATAGAGCAGCGCCGGGCCTCCGATCAATAGCTGCAAGGCGGATCCCATGGCTCCGATGTCCGCACCAAGGTTGATGGTGTTGGCCAGCACGAGGAGCACCACCACTGGGTAGAGTAGCCAGGCAGAATAGTAGCGTCGGATGTTACCTGCGATCCCACGCCCAGTGACACGGCCGATGCGCGCGCTGATCTCCTGGATCGCACACATCAGGGGCCAGGAAAACACCACCGTCCAGAGGAGCGTGAAGCCATAGGCAGCGCCAGCCTGGGAATAGGTGGCGATACCACTGGGATCATCATCGGAAGCACCGGTGATCAATCCCGGGCCCAGACGCTCAAGCAGCGTCTTTTTGATCGGAGTGGGGTGCTCGGATGGTGGATGTCCTGCATGTGCGTTCAACGGGTCTCATTCCTGGTTTCGTCGTGGAGCGACGCCCCCTCGTGTTGCCTGCTGTGCTCTCTCTCCTCGCCGGTCGGCCATTCGTCTGATTGGCCCTTTTGACCGTTCAGCTGGTTCACCCCGGCAGGTCGTCGACTGATACCTTCCGGCCATGCTTCAGATCACCGTTGGCCGGGCTCGCTGGTTTCTTTACGGGCTTCCTCGCCTCAGGAAGGTGCTCGGCCTCATCTTCAGCCTTGCCTCCCCCACAGCAGGCGAGGTCCTTCAACTCCTTTCGAAGCCTTGGTCCAGACTTGGGTGTGGTGAGGGCCACCACGATGGCACCGAGGGCAGCGCCGGCAAGAAAAGTCAGAAGCACGGGGACGACGGGAGGTGCGTTGTTCTCGCTCATGGTTGTTTCTCCAGATCCGGTTCTTGAAGGACGTTGTTGCAGGGGCGTCGGGATGATCCCTGATGCAGGTGTTTCCCGGGAGTTTTCGAGCCTCCCGGGAAACCGTGTGAACCGCACCATCCTGTCCACGGCCCTGTGGCCATGGACCTGGCTAGCTTTGTATGCGCCCTATTCTCATGACAGTGATCGCCCATAGAACCAGTGGACGTCCCGTTTCAGCTCAAAGTTCTGCGGTCTTAGTTCCAGTAATTCCTTCACCGGATACAACCAACTCCACCCGCCGGTTTTCCTGTCGCCCAGCGGCTGTCTCATTGGTGGCGATGGGGTTCCCCTCGCCAAATCCCTTGAATGTGACGGAAGCGGGTGCGACACCCTGGCTCACGAGGTAGTCCATGGTGTTCTTGGCGCGTTGCTCAGACAAGTGCTGGTTGAAAGCCTCGCCACCATTGCTGTCCGTGAATCCATCTGCCTCGATCTTCAAGCCCTTGTGGGTCGACAGGATCCCCGCGATCTTGGAGAGTTTCTCCCTGGCCGCAGGCAGCAGAGTTGCCTTCCCATTCTGGAAAAGCACGCCGGACATGTTCACGATCAGTCCCCGGGCAGTGGCGCGGGTCTGCAGGACGGCGTTGAGCTGCTCCATCAGCCTGGTTCGCAGGCCTTCGTTGTTGGTCTTGAGATCCTCATTCCTGGATTGGAGTCCTTCATTCTTGGCCCTGAGCCCGGCATTCTCGTTCTCAGTCTGGCGAGCCTTCAAGAGGGCGGCATCTTCGGCAGCGGCGGCCATGGCGGTCTGCCGCTTCGATTCATCCAATTTCTCTTGAGCAGCCTTCCGCTCCATGGCGAGCCGTTCCACGCCCTGCTTCTGAACCGAGATCAATCGGGCATCTTCGGCTCGCTGGATGGCTTCCCGGGCAGACATGATCCGGGCTTTGTCGCCACCTTCTTTGGTCTCGGCCTGTGCAAGGTAGTTCTCAGCCTTTCCGAAGGCCTCCGGCGCATAAATAGTAGCTCCCGAGGCCCGGGCGATTCGAACCGCGTTGCGGGCCTGGTAGACGTCGAAAGGCGTCTTCTCATCCATCACCATCGGCGCCGTGGTTTCCAGGTTCAGGGTGTACTGGCCCCGCTTCAGCAGCTCATATTTGGCGTCGATGAATTCAAACTGCTCCTTTGAGCCCTTCCGGATGGCGTTTTCCAGCACCACCACATCGCTGGGCTGGGTGACGGCAAAATAGGGCTCGGCAGTCACGATAAGGCCGAAGGACTGGAGCTTTTCCATGACCTTGACCTTGCCTTTGCCATGCTTAAGGATGACTTCCCCAAGGTTGGTGGCGCTGCCTTCGGGAGAGATCCCCCACAGCACGTAGGTCAGGAACTCTCCACCAAAGGAGGAGGCGGGAGGCAGGTTCTTGACCTTGGCCTTGATCTCGATGCCACCATTCTCGCTCTCCATTTTGGCCTCCCCCGAGGCATTCGATACGAGGACTGTGCCCAAGAGGTCGATCTCGGTGGAGTGCTTCAGATTGCGGTAGTTGATGGCCTTGGCCGAACCCTGGACCACCGTCACCCGATAAAGCGGCACCGACACGGACTGGACCTGCGGCGAGGGATTGAAGTTGGGATTCAGGATGGGCGCGGCGGAGGGCGTGCCCGCTTGGGCGACCAGAAGTGCGGTGGTGAAGGGAAGCATTTTCAAGAGATTCATACGCAGGCCTTTAAAAAGGTCCATGGATGGGTCAGTCAGCGCGTCCGGACCGGGATGGCGAAAACCTAGTGGAAAGAAGTTCGGGCGCTCACCCTCTCAGGTCGTTGGCAGCATCGGTCATGCCGCGCTTCAAATCGCTGGCGGCAAGGGCTGTTCGGCTCTTCAGGTCGTCCCAGGTATCGCTGGCGTCCTCGGCCAGATCCTCTGCCCTGCGCTTCGCGCGGAGGGTGAGATCCTTCAGGTCGCCACGGAGTTCAGGACCAGTCTTGGGTGTGGTGAGGGCCACCACCACAGCGCCAATGGCGGCGCCAGCAAGGAATGCTAAAAGGGTGGGGCCATAGGAAGAAGTCTTTGGTTCGCTCATGTTCGTTGTCCTATTCAGGTTCGTGCGGGGTTTGCCTGGTTTTAAGAAAGGCCAGCACGGCGCTGATCCCTCCGATGATGCCTCCGAAATTTCGGGAGGCTGATTCGAGGCTGGTGCGAAAGTTGGTTTGCAGTTCCTTCAGCCAGCCTCCCAACTCTCCGACCGATTTCGCGAAAACTGAGAACTCGTACAAGGTCGACTGCAGGGTGCTGGCGAGGTGGTCCATCCGAAGCCTGGAGGCGTGCACATCCTCGGCGATCTGGGCCAAATCCAGTTTTGTGGAAAGCAGAAAAAGATCCATGGCCTGGGCCGACTTCCGCAACTGATAAAGCAGAGGCACCAAGGCAACAGCCACGGCCACCAGAACCAGGATGAGTGTGATCTCGAGGGCGATGGGCACGACGGGCTCCGATCAGTGTTTTCGGGCAGGAACCATGGAGAGGGCAGTGAACGCCATGAAACCTTCTTCAGTGCTGTCCCTCAGGCTTTCCCAAGCCGCATCATTGGCGCCTCTGAGGCTGCTCAGGTGATGGCTGACCTTGTCGTACTTGCCTTGCAGTTCGTCGATGGATTGGGAGTAATAAACCACCGCGTCAAATTCGGCGTGCTTCGACTTGGCCTTGAGAACATCGATATCAGCCTTCCATAGCGCCAACTGGGCCTCAAGGTTGCGTTCGAAGATGCGACGATGCGCAAGCATCATGGCTCCCACTAAACGACCCTCCTGCCCTGTATGAGCCGGATGAGGACGACAATGATCGCCAGCACCAGCAACAGATGAATGAAACCGCCCATGGTGTACGAGCTGACTAGGCCCAGGCCCCAAAGAACGATCAAGATCACTGCGATGGTCCACAACATGGTTCTTCCTTTGCAAAGAGTTCGGTTTCTGGACCCGGAGCGGATCAGGATTTTTTGTTGGAGTCCTGGAAGAGGGCCTTGAACTCCGTCCAGACCTTCTCCGTGCTGGCCTTCATTCCTTCCCAGGCGTCGTCGCTGGCTGCTTTCAGGCTGCGAAGACGTTTGGCAGCCTCATCGTGCTTGCGCTGCATGGCGTCGATGGTCTGGTCATAGTTGACTTTCGCGTCGACCTCTGCGCGCCGGACTTTGGCCTTCAATACATCAATCTCAGCCTTCCATTGAGCCAACTGCGCTTCAAGATTGCTTTCGTAGATTTTCCGATTTTCGTGCATGAATGCTCCCTTTAACCGAGTCTGCGGCCCTGAATGACCTGGAGGATGATGACGACCACGGCAACGACGAGCAGGACATGGATGAAGCCGCCCAGCGTGTAGGCACTGACGAGCCCGATGGCCCATAAGGCGATCAAGATGACTGCGATGGTCCACAACATGGTTGTTCCCCTATTCAGACCTTGAAGTCCGGTCCCCGGAACGATCCGGGAACCGGATCTTCGCGTTTCATGGCTACTTCACAGTCATCCGGTTGTTCACGTGCTTTACGCCCTCGATGTCCTCGGAGAGCCTGGTCACGAGGTCCCGTTCCGCACCGTTCTGAGCTTCACCGTGCAGGGTCACCACACCATTCTTGGTCACCACCTTGGTGGCCAGTGTATGGGTGGACTTGTGGAACAGGAGGGCCGTCTTGATCTGGGCCGTGATGGAGGAATCATCCACCTTCCTGCCAAGGCTCTCATGGGCGTGATGGGCGACAACCAGGTTGTTTCGGACCTCCATGACGCCATCCACGTCCTTGGCATACTCAGAGGTCAGCTGCTTCTGTGCTTCGGTATCGGCTCTGCCGTTGAGAGTGACTACGCCGTTCTGGGTGCTCACCTCGGTATCCGAGGCGCTGACGTTCTTGTGGAAGGCCAGGACGCCCTTCACTTTCGTGGTTACCCATGCGTCCGAATGCTCGGAGGGCTGATCGCCGATCACCAGGAGCTGGTTGTTGACACCCTTGACCCCAGCCAGACCCGATACGGTCTCCTGGGCCAGGAACTTGTGATACTCCTGGGACACGGTACCCGATAGCGTGACCACGCCATCAGACGACGCGACCTTGATGTTGTCGTCCTTCAGGTAGGTCATGAAGTTGTAGCTGCTCTTGGCCGAGGATTCGATGCGGTGGTCCTGGCTAGCGGCCTGCAGGGGCAGACCGACCATGACCAGCGCGACGGAAGCCATGAGCGTGGCATGAGGATTCAGTTTGAAATGTTGCATGATTCATTCTCGATTCTGCCCCAGGGGGCGATTGAGTTTGGACGGCCTGAAGGAGGCAGTCTGAGAGGCTTCGGTTCCTACTTCTTTCCGGTTCCGGAATGGGGCTTTTCAACCTGCGGCTTCGAGCCACCCGGCGGAACCCCTTCGTGGGTTTTCTCCCGGGCGTTGAGTTTCGGATCATGCTTTGGATCCGTGTCGTGCTTGGACTCGTGCCTGGAGAGGTCATCGACCTTCTTCGAAGCCGTTGTCTCGCGGAAGTTGGGGATGTCGCCGATTTTCCGTTCCAGACCAGGGAAGCCGGGCTGGGGGTTCGGGGTTGAGTCAGGATTGTGCAGGGGAAATTCGGTGGGGCTCATGGATTGCTCCTAGGGGTTCTTCCTTTTCGGGTAGTTGATGATGATGTTGACCCTGCGGTTTTCCTGCTGGCCCTCGACGGTGGTGTTGTAGGCGAAGCGGCGGGTCTTGCCGAAGCCCTCGGCACTCAACCGCGAACGGTCGATGCCGAAGTTGTCGACGAGGTAGGTCACCACGTTCTCGGCGCGGCGCTGGGAGATCTTCATCGCCTCAGCTTCGGTCGCCTTCAGATTGCCCGCATGGCCTTCCACCGTCGCGGTGACCGAAGGATTCGCCTTCAGGAAATTGGCCACCTTGCGGAGATCGTCCCGGTGCTCCGGCTTCACTTCGTCCTTGGCCGAATCGAACTCGACTTCCATGGCCATGGTGATCCTGGCGGGATTCACCTTCAGGCCTTCGATGTCCGTCACGCAGGCGACCACGGCATCCACGCGCCGGTTCTGGCGTTTACCTTCCTCGGTGCTGTTGTCCGCGATGGGGCGGCTCATCCCGTAGCCCACCGCCGTCAGTCGTGTGCGGTCGAGGTGCTTGGTTTCCACCAGGTAGTCCACTACACTCTGCGCCCGTTCCCGGGACAGCTTCAGGTTGTGCTCTTCCGTACCGACATTGTCGGTGTGGCCTTCGATGACGGCCGTGGCGTCGGGATACTTCGCGAGGAAGGTCCCGATCACCGCAAGCTGCTCCAAGTCGTCGCGCTCGATGGTGTCACGATTGATCTCGAAGGTGAGGTCGAGGATCGTGCAGTACTTCTGGGTCTTGACCACGACGGGCACGATGACTGGGATCGGTGCCACATAGGGCGGCGGCGTGTAGACCACCGGCTCCGGCGGCGGCGGCGTGTACTTGGCGACAGCAGGCGGGGTCCGGCCGAAGCGGATGAGCAGACCGATGGAGGCCAGGTCGAGGTCGCCCTTGTTGTTAATGGCGTCGTTGATCCGGTAGCGCTCCCACTCGGCACGCATGCCGAAGGATTTGGTGAAGTCATACTGGAGGCCCCCCCCGTACTTGTAGTTGGTGGCCTTCTCGCTGGGGCTGGGATTCACCACGACCACCGCGCCGGTGCCTGTGAAGGTATCTTTCGCGTCGGCGTAGATCACGCCGGCGCGACCGAACAGGGAGAACTTCTCGGTCAAGGGCACGTTGAGGACGGCATCCAGGTTCACGCCATTGAGCTTGAGCTGGCCCTCCAGGGTCCCCGCCGGCAAGGTGTTGGCGGTGTAGCCCATCTTGCCCAGATCGAAGTAGCCCCCTTCCAGGCTGAACCAGCGGTTGAACTCATAGCCGCCGAACACCTTGAACCCGGTGTCCTTGTCATGATCCTGGAGCGTGGTGACAGTAAGGCCTGAACCCAAGAGGCCGCTGGTGATTCTGGCGTCATCGATCTTGGCCCTGGACTGGCCGACGTTGAGCCCAAGGTACCACCCTGTGTCCTGGGCCATCAAGGATGGGCTGGCGATTAGAGTGAGTGCCACCAGACGCAGCATCCCGGAAGCTCTTGGTAATCTCATATATTCTCCTGAAGTTTCGGTGAATGGTTGCACTAACATCACTTTCATCCTTGTTAGGTGGTAAAGGTCGGCAGAAATGGCTCTACCGGCCTTTACCTTGATGCCTCAAGCCCTACTTGGGAACGGTAATGACATTGGTGCCAGACAAGACAATTGCACCGCTCGTGACACCGAGCGCTCCTGCCAGCATTCGGCCTTCCACGTTGGCAAAGGCATTCAACGTAATGGCATGACCTGCCACCACGGTGCCCTGGAAGAAGGTGCCTGCCCCAACGGTCAGATTGTCCATCACCCAATAAACGTTTTTCGCTTGAGCGCCACCTTGGAGGAGAACGCTGCCCGTTGTCGAGGTGAAGCCAGATGGACCAACCTGTGTTGACCGGATAATAAAGACTGCATCCGGATTGCCCTTTGCATCGAGCACGAGAGGACCCAATGCATTACTGAGCCCATACGTGGCAGGGCTTGTATAGATGCCAGGGCTGAGAACATACCCACTTAGGTCGGTGGCGGCGGCAAAAGTACCACCCGTAACATCAGCCGCCGAAGCGATGGTCGTTAGCGCTAATACTGGCGCTGCACGGCCTAAGAGATCGGCATACACGGCTCCCAGGTCGGTTAGAAGCGCCGGCAAGGCAGCAATATTTGTTGGAGTACCATTATCTGCAGCGGTGATCACTCCTGGGTTCACACCGTTACTGGTGGTCACATCAGACGAAGCCAGTAATGGCGCGACTCCGCTATTATTGGTCCCAGCACCAGTCACCGATGCAATGGTTCCACCAGGCGCAGGCTGAGTCAGCGCGACATCTCCATAGATATGACCTGCAGAGATAGTGATCGCGTTGTAGGCAATAATTCCGAAGGGGGCCGTGGACTTAAGGTCCACACCGCCGGCGGGTCCGGGGTTGGCGCCCGCGATCACGGTCAGCAGGGCGCTACCAGCTGGCGAGGTCTTGGTGACACCTGCAAGTGTGTAATCGGCCGTAATGTCCGATGTACCGATGGCAACGCCGGTAGTGAGGCCGGTAACGGCGGGGGGTGCCACGAATGTGGCGACGCCGAGGGTAGCTGAATGCCAGACGGTGCTGGAATTTGTAGTCACATTGAGGGAGGACCCATCGCTGAATACCGCAGTCGCCGTATATTGCTGCGTACCACTAACCGGTATCGAGGCCGCTGTAGGTGTCACATTGATCGACACCAAGGTTGCGGCATTCACCGTCAATCTAGCACTCGCGTTCAGGGCTCCGAGAGTGGCCGTAACATCCGATTGGCCGACGACAGTGCCGGTGGCCAAACCTTTGGTCGGCACGGTTGAGGAGACGGTGGCAACGGCAGGACCGCCGAGGGGGACATTGGCAGAGGTCCAGGTGGACACCGCTGTCCGGTCGGAGGTCGTCCCATCGCTGAATGTTTCAATCGCCGTATATTGCTCGGTAGCTGTCACCGGTATGGAGGCCAGTGCAGGTGTCACCTTGAACGACACCGATGTCGCGGCGTTCACCGTCAATCTAGCACTCGCGTTCAGGGCTCCGAGAGTGGCCGTAACATCCGATTGGCCGATGACATTGCCGGTAGCCAAGCCTTTGGTCGGCACGGTTGAGGAGACTGTGGCAACGGCAGCACCGCCGAGGGGAACATTGGCGGAGGTCCAAGTGGACGTCGCTGTCCGGTCGAAGGTCGTCCCGTCGCTAAATGTTTCAATCGCTGTATATTGCTGATTGCCGGTAACCGGTATTGAGGCCAGTGCTGGTGTCACCTTGAACGACACCGATGTCGCGGCGTTCACGGTCAAGGCGGCGGGTGTCGCGACTAGGGCGCCGAAAGTAGCATTGATGACGACCGGTACGCCTGCCGGGGTGACAGTGATGCCGAGAGCAAGGCCGGTGGCTGCCCCAACTGAGGCGTTTGCCGCGCTGGCGCCGCTTGTAGACCAAACGGAGGTGGTTGTCCTGTTCTGGGTTGTCCCATCGCTGAATGTCTGAATCGCTGCAAATTGTTGGGTACCAGAAACCGGTATTGAGGCCGTTGCAGGCGTCACCACGAACGACACCGATGTCGCGGCGTTCACGGTCAAGGTTGCTAAGCCGGACATGCCGCTATAAGTGGCAGTGATGAGCGATGTGCCGCCAGCAAGGCCGGTGGCGACGCCGGTGGCCGGCCCAACTGTGGCGACGCCGGGGGTGCCTGAAATCCAACTGGAGGTTGTCGTCACATTGCGGGATGACCCATCGCTAAATGTCGCAGTCGCCGTGAATTGTTGGGTGCCAGTAATCGGTATTGAGGCCGTTGCAGGCGTTACTGCGACGGAAACCAAGTCCGTCAAGGCTGAGCCTAAAATCGGATCTCGCCCTCCACTGCATCCTGCCGCCAAAGCGACCAGCAGCAATGCCGCGGACAGCATCATCAGTGGTTTAGTGAAGCTTTTGAAGAAATTCATTTGGTTCCTCCGTTTATCTGTTGGATCCAAGTGGATCGAGTAGAGGCACTCTTCATATGATCCTCCTTGATGTTAAGTTGCGTGGTTCCCTATCTTTCGATGATTTGCTTGCTGCATTACTAGTGCATGTGCAGCGCGGGCCTCTGCGCGAACGTCCGCACCGACGCCATCCTTTACCCGGAGGGCTCGACGGAGTTCACGGGCACAGGCTTTTCCTCGGGTTGTGGGACGTTCTGGCTCGGTTCCAACGCCCCAGCGTTCAGAATCCCCTCGTGATCGACTTTCTGAATCAAGGCCTGGGTGCTCTGTTTTTCAGAAGCCCCGGGCTGGATCCACCAGTTGAGGGAGTCCGCCTCGGCGGTGCTTCCCCTCAGCGTGTCTCCCTGCTGCAAGGGCCATCGACTGGCGTGGGGGAACCCTGCAGAGGAAGGCGTGGACTGAGGCCTATCGCAGCCGAACTGCGAACCCACCAATGCCGCACCCGCGAGCAGGGCGGCCCAAAATGCGGCCCGGCGGATAACTGCATCTCGAGAACTCAAGGTGGAACTCCTCATCTAGGGTTCCTCCTGAGCACGTTTCGGGCCATTCATTAACAGGCTTTGTATTCTTTATTTAAAAATTACCTACCAGGCTGCCGTGGTAGTATCCTCCATCAAGATGAAGGACTCACTCCTTCAGTCCGAAGGATGAAAGTCACCCATGCGAGCAGCCGACCTGGACCACAAGGAACTGCTGGAGATGGACCCTGAGGGTGGGGTCCTGCGGTTCGCGGGCCAGCGGGCCATCCTCCTCGACGCCGTGGCCATGGGGCTCCTGCGCAAGTACTTGGTCGAGAATTTCGGCCTCACGGCCGCACGAACGGTGCTCACCCAGTTCGGTTTCGCCCATGGCTGGCGCATGGCTGAAGCCATGCAGGCGGAGTTCAAGTGGGACGATGATGAGCAGTGGCGCCTCGCGGGCAACCGCATCCACACCATGGCGGGATTGTTCACCACCGAGTCGGACAACATGGACCCCCTCTCCAAATCAGGCATGATGCTCGTGGCCTCCTACGAGGCCGAGCAGCACCTCCTGCACTTCGGCCGAGCCAACGCGCCCATGTGCTGGACCATCTCCGGCCTCATCAGCGGCTACCTCAGCCAGACGATGGGAAAGGAGGTCTTCGTCCTCGAGGACCGCTGCCAAGGCAAGGGCGACGCGGGCTGCCACCTCTTCGGTCGCACCCGGGAGGAGTGGGGCGATGAGCGGGCGGAGGAATTGCGCTTCTTCGACAAGGACCGCCTATCGGAATGCCTGGATGTCTCGATCCACCGGGTCACCGAGACCCTGAAGGCGGCCGAGCGGAAGCTCAA
>Ga0255358_1000030_pt1 | contig 11355 bp, 9 predicted proteins | sample GFST0metaG_FD_189940 | JGI IMG/M metagenome (GOLD analysis project Ga0255358, IMG submission 189940) | Peat soil microbial communities from Stordalen Mire, Sweden - G.F.S.T0 | ecosystem: Environmental > Terrestrial > Soil > Wetlands > Peat | place: Sweden: Norrbotten County, Stordalen Mire...
CCGTCTTCGACCGGGCCAGGGCCGCGGGCCTACACATCGCCGCCCACGCCGGTGAAAACGGGCCCGGTTCGAACGTCCAGGATGCCGTCCTTGAAGGGGGCGTTTCCCGCATTGTCCATGGCATCCGGGCCGATGACTCCACCCTCGCACTCCTCGCTGAGCGGCGCATCCCGGTGGATGTCTGCCCCAGTTCCAACCGCTCCCTCGCCCCGGACGTCGATCCCCATCCCCTGCCCCGGATGCTGCTCGCTGGCGTGCGCTGCGCCCTCGGCACGGACGATCCCGGCGTGGTCCCCTGCGACCTGAATACCGAACTCACGGCGGCCGGAGACATGGGGCTGGATGATCTGGCTCTGGCCCGGCTCCGGCGAAACGGGGCCGAAGATGCCTGGTGCCTGGCGGATTAAGAGGTCATAACAAAACCCGACGATGCCGCGGGGTTTTGTTATGACTTCTAAGCCCTCCTGAACCGACCTAGCCAAACCAGGGGTCGAAGCCACCGGCCGTTCCAGGTAGACTGTTGGATTCGGTGCGCGCCCATAGCTCAGCTGGATAGAGCATCAGGCTTCGAACCTGAGGGTCGGGCGTTCGAGTCGCTCTGGGCGCACCACCGTTTGACAATTCGGCTTTTTGCGAGCGTGGCGGAACTGGTAGACGCACTGGATTTAGGTTCCAGCGGTTCACACCATGTCGGTTCGAGTCCGACCGTTCGCACCAACTCCAGAATCGCCTTCGGCGATTCTGGAGCGAGAAAAAAGCTGAAAGTTTCTCTCGTATTCCTTTTGCACCACGGAGCATCCATGTCCGCCACCCTCCACCACCAGTCCCCCACCCGCAAGGCCGTCGAAGTGACGGTGCCCGCCTCTGAGGTGAGCGCGGTCTTCAACGAAGTGGTGGCGAAGATCACGCCGAAGGTCCGCATTCCCGGCTTCCGCCCCGGCAAGGCCCCCCGTCCGGTCCTCATGCAGAAGTACGCTCGGGAAATCCAGTCGGACGTGGCCCAGCAGCTGGTGGAAAAACACTTCTGGAAAGCGGCCCAGGAAGCCGGTGCCCAGCCCATCTCCCATCCCTCGATCGAGAAGCTGGACCTGAAGGAAGGGACCGACGCCGTTTTCCGCGCCCAGTTCGACGTGGCGCCCGAGGTAGCCCTGCCGGACTACAAGGGCATGGTCCTGACCAAGAAGAAGCGGGCCGTCGACGAAGCCACGCTCCTGGAGCACCTCGAAGGCCTGCGCCAGCGGGCCGTTAAGCACCTGCCCGTGGAGGATGGCGTCGTGGCCGCAGGCCTCGTCGTCACTTGCGACATCCGGGTGAAGCCCCAGGGCCTCAAGGCCAAGGCCTACCAGGACCAGGTGCTGGAGATCGACGGAACCCGGCCCTTCGATGCCGAGCTGATGGGCCTCAAGATCGACGAGAAGAAAGCTTTCACCCTCACCCATCCGGCCGATGATGCCAACACTATCCTGGCCGGCAAGACACTGGCCTACGAAGTCCTGGTCAAGGACCTTCGGCGCAAGGAAGTGCCGGTCCTGGGGGACGAGTTCGCCAAGGACATGGGCGCCTTCGAGAACCTCGAAGCCCTGAAGGACGCCGTGCGGAAGGATCTCGAAGAGGCGGCCGAGCGGGATGCGGTGGCCCGCCTCCACGCCACCATGCTCGACACACTGCTGGAAGCGGCACCCTTCGAGGTGCCCCGCTCCATGGTGGGCCTGCAGCTGGATGACTACTGCCAGGAGTTCGCCCAGCATGTGGCCCGTCAGGGCATGGATCCCAAGAAGGTGAACTGGCAGGCCTATCGCCAGTACCGCCTGAACGATGCCGAACGGGCGGTCCGCAGCGGCTACCTGCTGCAGGCCATCGGGAACGGGGAATCCATCGAGGTCCCCGACGCGGATATCGACGCCGAGATCCGTGCCTTCATGTCCGAGAACCAGGTCCAGCAGCCCTTCGAGGCCTTCAAGGCCGAAATGGAGCGCCGCGGCAACGCCACGGAGATCAAGGGCCGCCTGCGCACCGACCGCATCTTTGACCGCCTGCTCGCCACCGCCAAGATCACCGAAGAGCTGCTGGACAAGGCTGCCTTCGAGGCCCTGGTCGAACTGGAACGCAAGCGGGAGGCCGGAATCCCCGTCAACCGCTTCGATGCGGGCGGCCTGGAGGGCGGCGATCTCGAGGGGCAGGAAGGCGGAGAACCTGCCGCTGTGGCGTCTGCCGAGCATGTTCACGGCCCTGAATGTGATCACGATCACGAGGCGGAGGACAAGCCTGTAAAGAAGACCGCTCTGAAGAAGACCGCACCCAAGGCTGAACCCGAGGTAGAGGAAAAACCCAAAAAGGCCACCAAGGCCGCCAAGGCCGAACCTGAAGCCGGGGAAAAGTTGAAGGCAAAGAAGACCCCCACGGCAAAGAAGTAGTCTGCGTCCATTCCACGGAGAAGGCTCCGCAGGGAGCCTTCTTGTTATTCTGATCAGTCAGCCGGAGGGCCCATGCCCAGCAGCTACTATCCCCCCATCGTCATCGAGCAGACGCCCCGTGGCGAGCGCAGCTACGACATCTATTCGCGGTTGCTGAAGGACAACATCATTTTTCTGGGCACGGCCATCGACGACAGCGTGGCCAATGCCATCGTCGCGCAGATGCTCTTCCTCGAAAGCGAAGACCCCGACAAGGACATCCAGATCTACATCAACAGCCCTGGGGGCAGCGTCACCGCGGGCTTGGCCATCTACGACACCATGCAGTTCGTGAAGAACGACATTGTCACCTACTGCATCGGCCAGTGCGCCTCCATGGGCGCCCACCTGCTCGCCGCCGGCACCAAGGGGAAGCGGTTCGCCCTTCCCAACGCCCGCATCATGATCCACCAGCCCAGCGGTGGTGCCCAAGGCCAGGCCACGGAGATCGAGATCACCTTCAAGGAGATCCAGCGCCTGAAGGACAACCTGGCCGTCACTTTCGCCAAGCACACAGGCCAACCCCTGAAGAAGGTCATCAAGGACATGGACCGGGACTTCTTCATGGGCGCTGATGAAGCCTTGGAATACGGCATCGTGGATAAGGTCCTTTCCGAGCGGCCGGCCTGATGAACGCAAGCCTCTCCACCGTTCCGGCCTTCGAGCATCTGTCCAGCATCCCGCTCTACGTGCCCGGCAAGCCCATCCAGGAAGTCCAGCGGGAACTTGGTCTCACCAGGATCGTCAAGCTCGCTTCCAATGAGAACCCATGGGGCCCCACGGAGGCCGTGAAGGCCCGCGTGGCCGCCGTGATCTCGGGCTCGGAGTACGAGGGTTTGGGTCTGTACCCGGTCAGCGACGGCTACTACCTCCGCAAGCGCATCGCCGAACGGAAGGCTGTATCGTTGGACCGCGTGATCCTCGGCAACGGCAGCAGCGAGATCCTGGAGATGGTGGCCAAGGCCGCCTTCCTGGAGGGTGGCAGCGCCGTCATCCCGAAACACAGCTTCGCCATCTACGGCATCGCCACTCAAACGGCCGGTGGGCGGGTCATCGAATCCAAGGCCTCCGCCACCGAGCTGGATGCGGATGACATCCTCCGTTCCGTCGCAGCGGACACCCGGCTCGTCTACCTCGGGCACCCTAACAACCCCACCGGCCTGCGCTTGGAGCGTGCTGCCGTCGAACGCCTGGTGCGGAGCCTCCGGGAGGACATCGTCCTGGTGGTGGATCAGGCTTACGCCGAGTACGAGGATCCCGCCGATTACCCGGACACGGCCTCCTACCTGGACGAGCGCCCGAACCTGCTGGTCCTTCACACCTTTTCCAAGATCCATGCCCTGGCCGCCATGCGGATCGGGTATGGCCTGGGGTCCAAGGAACTGATGGGCTTCCTGGAACGGGTCCGCAGTCCCTTCAATACCAACCACCTGGCCCAAGTCGCGGCGGAAGTCGCGGTGCAGGATGTGGCCTTCGAGACCTACTCCCGGCAGAAGAACACCGAGGCCCGGGCTGCCTTCCTCGTCGAAGCGGGGAAACACCGCTGCCAGCTCACTGGTACCGGCGGCAACTTCGTGCTGATGGAGACTGCCTTCCCCGCAGCGGACTTGTTCAACGAGCTGCTCCAGCGGGGCGTGATCGTGAGACCTATGCAGGCCTACGAGTTGCCGAACCACATCCGTATCACCTTGGGGAAACCAGAGGAGATGCGGGCCTTCTGGAACGCGGCCGGGCCCCTGCTCGACGGCGGCTGCTGATTGCCGCCAGTCCCAGAGGAGATCGACCGCCTGCGTGACCTCCTGGCACACGGTGAGCGGGCCGCTTGCAGACGCGGCCTGGAGGCTCTGCGGGCAAGGTTCCGGCAGGATGCCGCCGCCTTCAAACCAGAAGCCATCGCCGAGCTCAAGTCTCTCGCCCTGGACCTGGAGGCCCTTCCGGATCTCGAAGCGGCCCTGAAGGCGACCTTCGGCTACGGGGCCTTCCGCCCTGGCCAGCGCGCCATCATCGAGGCCGTATTGTCCGGTCGGGACGTGGTGGGCATCATGCCGACCGGCGCGGGGAAATCCCTCACCTACCAGCTGCCCGCCCGGCTCCTGGGAGGGGTGACCCTGGTGGTCTCCCCCCTCATCGCCCTCATGAAGGACCAGGTCGACGCGCTCACCGAGGCCGGATTGCGGGCTGCGTTCCTGAACTCCAGCCTGGATGCGGAGACTCGGCGGGAGCGCATCCGCGCCCTCAAGAACGGCGAGCTGGAACTGGTCTATGCCGCGCCGGAGGGGCTTGAACTCTACCTGGCGGATTTGTTGCGCGACGTGGACCTCCGTCTCATCGCCGTGGATGAGGCCCACTGCATCAGCCACTGGGGCCATGATTTCCGCCCGGCCTACCGGACCCTCGCCGGGCTCAAGCAGCGGTTCCCGACGGTGCCGGTGCTCGCCCTCACGGCCACCGCCACGCCTGAGGTGCGCCGCGACATCGCCGCCCAGCTGGAGATGAGCAACCCTCTGGAGGTGCAGGGCTCCTTCTATCGATCCAATCTGCGCATCAGCGCCTACCGCAAGGGGGCCGAAGGTCAGCCGCAAGTCCGGGAAGCCATCCTGCGCCTCGTCCTGGCCCGGCGTGGGGAAAGCGGCATCATCTACTGCCTGTCCCGGAAATCCGTGGAAGCCACCGCGGCGTTCCTTAATGGAGAGGGCCTGCGGGCCGCGGCCTACCACGCAGGCATGGACACCACCGTCCGATCCACAGTCCAGGAGGCCTTCCAGCGGGACGACGTGGATGTGATCGTGGCCACAGTCGCCTTCGGCATGGGCATCGACAAGAGCAACATCCGCTATGTCATCCACCGCGACATGCCCAAGAGCGTGGAGGGTTGGTACCAGGAGATCGGCCGCGCCGGCCGCGATGGCGCCGACGCGGACTGCGTGATGTTCTATGGCTGGGGGGATGTGCTCAGCTACGACCGCTTCACGGACGGCCTGGATGCCTCCCTGGCCCAGGCCCAGCAGCGGCAGACCCGGGACCTCTTCCGCCTGGCCGATTCCCTGCTCTGCCGGCACCAGGCTCTCCTGGCCCATTTCGGGGAACGGATGGAGGCCTGCGGAACGTCCTGTGATATCTGCACCGGGGCCGACCCACTCCAAACCGCACCCCCGCCGGGAAAAGCCAAGCGCGGGTCGCCCCGTGGTGCCCGCGCGCCGGTGTCGGAGGGACCCGTGGGTGGCGAGGAGGCCCTCTACCACGACCTGAAGACCCTGCGGAAACAGCTGGCCGATGCCAAGGGCGTGCCCGCCTATGTGATCTTCAGCGACGCCACCCTCCAGCAGATGGCCCGATTCCAACCTGCCTCTGAGGCTGAATTCCTGGCTCTGAGCGGCGTCGGTCCGAAGAAACTTATGCAGTACGGCGAATGCTTCCTCCGGCTGCTGCGCCACCAGAATCGCTGACGGCCTCGAACGGAGCTAAGACATCTGTCACAACCTGGATTATCGCCGATTGAATTCAGTGGGTTTGCAGAGGATTACCGCTGAGTCAAGACTTGCAGATGGGCTGGGGGGAAATTAGGGTGAATAAAGACATTTCACACTCCAGTGTCCTCTGCCAGGTTGCTTCGTTTTGAGGTGGTTTCATGAGTTTTGGATTACGGGTGAGGGACATGACCCGGCTGGCCTTCCAGCTGGGCAACAACTGGATCAGCCTGACCGGTGCGGCCCTGACGACCAGTTCGGCCTTCGTGCTCATCTGGTTCTGGTTCATGGAGATCACCGGCCGTCCTGAGCAGGTCAATCCCTACATGGGCATCCTACTGTTTGTCATCCTGCCGGCCCTCTTCGTGGCTGGCCTGGCGCTGATTCCCCTGGGCATCCTTCGGGTGCGGCACAAGAGCAAGCTGGCCGGTGAGACTCCCCTGCCGTTGAAGGCCGTGGATTTCAAGAACCCCGGCGTTCGCCACCTGCTGACCATGGTGGGCATCCTCACCTTTGTCAACGTGTCCATTCTGGGAACCGCAGGCATGAAGGGCGTGGAGTACATGGACTCCAACCAGTTCTGCGGCCTCACCTGCCACACGGTGATGAGCCCCGAATACACCGCCTTCCTGGATTCGCCCCATTCCCGCGTGGGCTGCGCCCAGTGCCACATCGGACACGGCGCCCCGGCCCTGGTGAGAGCCAAGATTTCTGGCGCCCGGCAGCTGTTCGCGGTGGCCTTCGGTACCTACTCCCGCCCCATCCCAAGCCCAGTCGAACACCTGCGCCCCGCCCGGGAAACCTGCGAGCAGTGCCACTGGCCCCAGAAATTCACCGACAACAAGCTGATCATCCGCACCAAGTACGCCGAGGACGAGGCGAATACGGCGTCCTCCAGTGTCCTGCTGCTGAAGATCGGCGGGCACAGCGCCAACGGCACCACAGGGATCCATGGCCGCCACCTCGATGCCATGGCGCGCATCAGCTATGTCACCACCGATACCCGGCGACAGGAGATCCCCAAGGTCATCTACCGGGATGATCAGGGCAAGCTCGTGGAATACGTCACAGAGGAATACAAGAACCTCTCGAGGGAGAAGCTGGACAAGGCCAGCACCCGCCAGATGGACTGTGTGGACTGCCACAACCGCCCCACCCATGCCTTCCAGCTGCCTGACCGCGCCCTCGACAAGGCCCTGGCCGCCGGCCGCATGAGCGCCGGGCTTCCCTTCCTTAAGAAGAAGGCCCTGGAATTGCTGAAGGTGGACTACCCCGATCAGAAGACGGCTGCGGCCAAGATCCCCGTGGAGCTGGCGGAATACTACCGCACGACCTACCCCGTGATCTTTATGCAGAAACGGGCCCAGGTGGACACCGCGGGCGAGGTGGTCAAATCCATCTACCTGCACAACGTCTTCCCCGAGATGAAGCTGACCTGGGGCACCCACCCGAACAACATCGGCCACGAGGATTCCGTGGGCTGCTTCCGGTGCCACGACGGCAATCACACTTCGGCCGACGGCCGCACCATCAAGGGCGACTGCGACACCTGCCACATCCTCCTGGCCCAGGACGAGAAGGATCCCAAAGTCCTCAAGGATCTCGGCATGAAGTGATGGATCAGCGGAACCCGGCGCCCCAGAATGTCAGGATGACCGGTTCCGCGTTGCCTCTGATCGCCATCGACGGCCCGTCGGGTGTGGGAAAATCCACCACAGCCCGGCGGGTCGCCGAGCGTCTGGGCTGGCAGTACCTCGATACCGGAGCCATGTACCGGGCCGCCGCCCTGGCCATTCTTCGGACTGGGATCCCCCTTGAAGATCGCCCCTCACTGGAGCGCCTGCTGGCTGGTCTGGACCTCACCCAGGAAGGCGGGCGGATGTACCTGGCGAGCGAGGATGTCAGCGAGGCCATCCGCAGCCAAGAGGTCACTCGCATGGTCACGCCCGTGAGCGCGGACGCCCGGGTGCGCGAGGTGCTGGTCGACCAGCAGCGTCACATCGGCTCCCGCGGTCACTGGGTGGTGGATGGCCGGGATATCGGCACCGTGGTGTTCACTCAGGCCTGCTGCAAGGTCTTCCTCACCGCCAGCCCCGAAGCCAGGGCCCGGCGGCGGTTCCTGGAACTCCTCGCCAAGGGTCAGTCTCCGAATTTTGAGGAAGTGCTTGCCGACCTCCAGCGCCGCGATACAGCCGACAGCACCCGCGCCGTGGCGCCCCTGCGCAAGGCCGAGGACGCCGTCGAACTCGACTCCAGCGATCTGAGCCTCGACCAGGTCGTGGACTGGATCGTGGCGCGGCATCAGGCCCATTCGTGATCCCCCTACCCGAAACGCTTCGAGAAGCGTGGGACGAACCTTAGCGCCCCGTGGGAACCACCGGGCTGGTGGCCACCTCCCTCGGATTCGGCCTGCTCTTCCTGGCCGCCCTCATGTCAGAGCAGGGGTGGGTTCCCCTGCTCGATGGCGTCAACCTTCTCTTCCACAAAGCAGGACATCCGCTCTTCGGTCTCCTGGGCTGGGAGACCCTGACCATCCTCGGTGGCACCCTGATGCAGCTCCTGGTGCCCCTGCTGGTGGCTGGCTCATTCTGGCTGCGGCGGGATGCCTATGGAACAGCCGTGGCGGGGGTCTGGGGCTTCGAGAACCTCCTGAATATCGCTCGCTACCTGGCCGATGCCCGGGCCCAGGTGCTCCCCCTGGTGGGGGGCGGCGAGCACGACTGGACCAGCCTACTGAGCGGGTGGGGATGCCTGGCCCAGGATTCAGCCATCGCCCAGGTCATCCGGACCTTCGGCTGGCTGGGCATGGTGGCCTACTGGGCCTGGCTGGTCTGGCGCTGGCGCCAGACCAGCGGCCCCGAATCCAATCAGTAGCCCTCGCCTTCGACCGCCGCCTTCACCTTCCCGCGGTGGATCCGGAACAGGTAGGTGTAGTAGCCCAGGACGATGATGAAGGCGATGAACCACCACCCGGTGGCGGCGTTCAATCCCGTACGACCCGCCAGGGAGTTGAAGGCCGTGAGGTTGTAATTCGGGTTGAGGGTGGACTTGAGCATCACGGGGTAGACACAGGCGGCCGTGGCCGCAAGGATCCCCAGGATGAAGGCGCCTGAACCCAGGAAGGCCAGCAGGTACTTCTTCTGCCCCACCGCCAGGAACACCACTACCAGCCCGGCCAGGAAGATCGCCATGGCCAACCAGGCCAGGGGGGCCTTCGGCAGGTTCTGGAAGAGCGCAGGGGTCACCGCGAAGCTGGCCACGGTGGCCACGAGCCATACCACCACCACGACGGTCCAGAGTTTCATGGACAGCGCGACCGACCTGTCGTGGACCGGTCCCTCGGTTTTCCATGCGAGGAAGAGGGATCCATGGGCCGCCAGGGTCACCAGGGCGAATACTCCGATGAGGACCGTGTACCAATCCAGGACTCCCGGCCAGGCGCCCACCTGGAAACTCGTCCAGAGCGGGAGCTCGAAATAGCCGCTGGCATCCAGGGGGACGCCCCTCAGCACATTGCCCAGGGCTGCGCCGAAGAGGATCGGGAGCACGATGCTGGAGACGGTGAATCCCGTATCCCACAGATGGCGCCAGAGGCCATCGTTCACGTGGGAGCGGAATTCGATGGAGATGGCCCGGAGCAGGAGAAACCAGAGCACCAGGAATAGGGGCAGGTAGAGTCCAGAGAACCCCGAGGCGAGCACCTTCGGGAAGGCGAGAAACATGGTGCCGCCCCCGGCCAGGAGCCAGACTTCGTTGCCATCCCACAGGGGACCGACCGCCCCGAGGATCTCGCGGCGCTCTTCGTTGGTCTTGGCCACGAAGAGGTGCAGGATGCCAGCCCCGAAATCGAAGCCGTCCATCACGACATAGATGGCCACCAGAACGGATGTGAGCCAGAACCAGAGCATTTCCATGGTGGCCTCCTAGACCTTCGGCGTGGGGGACTCGGGTCCGTGGGCGATCTCACGGCCGATGAGGAAGACGAACAGCAAGGACAGGACGACAAAGATGCCGGCGAAGCCAAGGCTCGTGAACACCGTCTCACCCGCATGGACCATCGGGCTTGGTCCCTGCGCGGTGCGGAGCAGACCATAGATCAGCCAGGGCTGCCGTCCGAATTCCGCCACGGCCCACCCGGCACTGGTGGCGATGTAGGGGAAGGGGAACGCCAGCATCAGCACCCAGAGCATGGCGCGCGAGGTCTCCAGGCGACCCTTCCAGTTGAGCAGGACACCGATTCCCGTGATCAGGATCAGGATGGTGCCCAGGCCGACCATGATGTGGTAGGCGTAGTAGAGCAGTTCGATGTTGGTGGGCCACTGATCCCGGGGGAATTCATTGAGGCCCTTCACATTGGCCGAGAAACTCCCGTAGGCCAGGAAGCTGAGGACTGACGGCAGCTGGATGGGATTGTCGATTCTTCCCTTGGCCACATTGGGCTGGCCGACCATCACCAGTTCCGCATGGGTGCCGCTCTCGAAACGGCCTTCCATGGCCGCCAGCGAGACGGGCTGGTACTTGGCCACCATCTTCCCGGATATGTCGCCGGCGGGGAAGGCCAACAACAGGCTGAACACGAATCCGAGGAGGACGCCGGTCTTCAGATTCAGGCGGGCCTGAACGGGATAGAGCCCCTTGAGGGCCCAGAAGGCCCCCACGGCCGCCACCACGAAGGAGGCCGTCACCACCGTGGCCAGCATGTTGTGGACGTACTGCGCGATCGCCCATGGGTTCAAGATGAAGGCCCAGAAGTCCGCGAGCTGGAAGATCCCCCCAGAGGCCATGGTGTAGCCGACCGGATGTTGCATGAAGGCATTGGTCACGATGATGAAGTAGCCGGACAGCCAGCTGCCGATCCACAGCGCCACCGCCGCGCCGAAGTGGGCCTTGGGACTCAGCTTCTTCTCCCCCCAGACCAGCAGCCCCAGGAAGCTGCTCTCGAGGAAGAAGGCGAACATCCCCTCCATGGCCAGGGACTGGCCGATGACGCCACCGCTGATGCGGGAGAACTCGGCCCAGTTGGTTCCGAACTGGAACTCCATGGGAATGCCCGTCACCACGCCCACGGCGAAGTTGATGCCAAAGATGCGGATCCAGAACCGGGCTGCCTCGAAGTACCGGGCCTCCCCCGTTTTCAGACCGAGCGCCTTCAAGATCACGATGATGAAGGCCAGGCCCATGGTGAGCTGCGGAAACAGATAGTGATAGGTGACGGTGAATCCGAACTGGAGCCTGTGCCAAAAGAGTGGATCGCCCATGGTTCCTCCCGTGTTGTGGCAATTCATGATGGATATGTCGTGAACGAACTGTCTACCCCTGATTGTCGCTTGAATGGGTCGCCAAAAATCCGAAGGGAACTGATCATCGCAAGATTTCAAAAAATAGTATTGAATTACATGATTATTTGATCATATTTGATTAGTCCGACCAAAGGC
>Ga0255358_1000032_pt1 | contig 11305 bp, 11 predicted proteins | sample GFST0metaG_FD_189940 | JGI IMG/M metagenome (GOLD analysis project Ga0255358, IMG submission 189940) | Peat soil microbial communities from Stordalen Mire, Sweden - G.F.S.T0 | ecosystem: Environmental > Terrestrial > Soil > Wetlands > Peat | place: Sweden: Norrbotten County, Stordalen Mire...
TTCTTCGACAAAGGCCTCTTAACTACTGGTCTGCCTGTGCAATTTGTACGATAGTTTTGGCGATCTCCTCAGGAGACAGGACAAAATCCACGAAGCCGGTGGCAATCGCGCTCTCGGGCATATCCGGCTGTTTGGCGGTATCAAGCCGCTGCGCGATCGTGATGCCCCCCACTTCCTTGATGCTGCGAAGCGCTGCCGCACCATCGCCATCGTAGCCAGAGACAATGACGGCGATCAGCTTGCCATCCCAGTGTTCTGCCAGGGAGCGCAGGAAGACTGTGATGACGTCGGGCCAACCTCTGGGCTTCGATATCGGCTTCAGGTGAAAGTCGCCGGCAAGCACGTGCAAGTCTCGCTGTTCGGGGATGATGAACACCCGGTTGGGCTGTATGAGCAGGTGATCCGTGATGAGTTCGACCGGCATTGCTGTGAAGTGCGGCAGGATCTTGTGGAGCTGGGTAGCGACAGTCCTCACGTGATTGACAATGACAATGGCGACACCCATGTCGTCCGGCAGATTCCGCAATAACCGTGTATAGGCGTCGAGACCACCCGCCGAACCGCCGACGCAGACGATGGGGAAATCCTTTGCAGCACCATTGATGGTCATCAGATCTTATGTTCTCTCAAGGAGATTGACTCATAACCCATTAAATGACCAGGCATTATGTGAGATTTCGGTCTTCAGATGCATCCTAAGGGGGCCCAGCCGAAGAGGGTGAGATGCCGAGTTAGGGGCACAGCGAGGAGCAGAGCCAGTGCATTCTGGATCATGCACGCTCAAGCAACTCTCGTTCAGAATGATGCTGCCATCTATCCGAAATGATTGAAACGATCCGACCGATCCTGTTGCTACACCATTCCATTCGCTCGGATCATCCTTTCTTTTCTATTAGTTATAGGCTGGCACTGCATCGGCATGGAAGGTGCATTTAACCCCGCTTCACCGGAATCGGCGGTCTTGGATGCAAGGCAACCCATTAGCGTGCAAGGCATCTATGGCAGGGGCATCCGTCACGGTCGGTGACTATTGAACTTTCTGGAGTCTGTTCGCAATGCAGGGTGCTCCTTGGCAAAGATCAACCAGCTTGATTGATGAAAAGGAAGAGACCTCAAATGAAGAACGAGGATGGCGAGGAAGGGGTCTTAGGAAATCCATACAACATGGATTACCAGGGCTATTGGAAGTCCAAAGACAGTCCCCAAGGAGAAGCTCCACTGTGGGCGAAATACCGCACAAAAATGGCGGGTGAATTTCCATCGCCTTTTCGGAGCACCAAGGATCCCCTGGCGAAGCAGGTCAAGATATTTGTGGAGAAGCTCGACAAGCTGCGACCAGACGGAAGCGGCCCAGCCTATCTGGGTGCCAGCGGTGAACTCGCTTATACCTATCCATGGATTAAGAACGTGGAAATCCGCCAGGAGATGGGCGACCTCGATGCTGTCCTCGACGAAGTGGTGAACCTTTTCCATGGGGCGCCGAATTGGGGAAGCCCCTTGACAATGTGTAACGTCAATCCCAATTCCAACATGGCCGCCATCATGGCCTCGATGATGTCACAGGTATTCGCAGCCAACATCCTCGAAGGCGAATACGCGTGGAATGTCCACCGGGCTGAACTTGAAACGGCCGGCATGCTGGGCAATCTATTCGGCTGGAACCCCATGAACACTGGTGCCATCTATACCTACGGCGGTGGCGGTTGCTGGACCTATGGGTTGAAGTACGGCCTGACCCGGGTGCTGCCCGATTCCCGTTTCAAGGGAATCCGCACCAATGCAAAGGTCATCTGTTCGCAACAGGCTCACTACGTCCAGCAGAATGCCACTGACTGGCTGGGACTGGGCATGGACAACATCGTTCAAGTCCGAACCGACGAGCATAACAACCAAATGGACTTGGCGCACCTAGAAGACATCCTGACAAACCTCAACTCCAGTGGCATTCCGGTTGCAGTGGTGATCTGCACGATGGGAACGACCGATGCAGGTGCCTTTGACCCCATCGGAAAGGTCCGGGAGATCCTCGATCGCCATCCGAACCCACCAGGTTTCGGAAAGGCGATCCTCTACGCCGACGCCGTGGTGGGCTGGTCGTGGATCTATTTCAAGAACTACGATTTCGACCTTAACCCATTGGAGTTTTCGAGTCGGATCCTGCCGATCCTTAGACAGAACGGGATTGCGTTGAAGGAGCTCAGCCATGCCGATGCTGTCGGCATTGATTTCCATAAAGCTGGATGGGCGCCTTATGTGAGCAGCTGCTTCCTTTATAAGGACTCTGAGGAATTTGAATCGATACATCGACGAGGAGAGGATGCCTACCTGCAGGCACGAACGCCCTACAACCCCATGTACTACACCCTCGAAGTCTCTCGAACTGCATCGGGTTCCCTTGCCGGTTGGGCGACTTTGAAATACTTCGGCATGGAAGGGATGCAGGCGATCCTGGGTGGGATCCTGGAATCCAAATACTATCTCTACGATCGTTTGGCTGCGCTTCCCGACCTGGTTTGCGTGAATCCGGACGATTCAAACCTGGTGACATTATTCCGGGTCTATCCAAAGGGTATCAATGCGACAAATCAGTACGCCCAAGAGCTGACGGATCCCGCGATGCGCAGTGAACTCATCAGGCACAACCATTTGACCGAAGCGGTTGGCAACCTACTCTTCGAGTGGTACCGCTCCGGGAAGACAATTGGTGGCAAATTCACCCCCCACATGAGCTTCAGCACCGGGTTCCGAACTGCCACCTACAACCAGGATGGCACGGATGCGGAATCAGTCGTTTACGCGCTCAAGATATTTCCGATGAATGTATTCGTGACTCCGGAGGTCATGCGTTGGGCCTTGACCTGCGTCCAGGCCGCTCGTGACGAAGTGGTGAGGTCTTTTCCCAACCTCGGCACTTGAGTTGGCGGCAAAGAACTCCAGCCTGGGGGTATCCCTTGCAGCACGATCGATGTTCATCGATTCTCGCCCGACGCCTGACAACAACAGAATCTGGAAGCATTGATCCAGCGTGCCCGTATCGATTCAGTTTGAGGGAGCCACTCCTTCATGCTGATCTAATGGCCCTCAGGAGAGACGGCGGTTTAAATCCGAAAGGACTCAAATCATTAGCTCTTATTCATTGGCGCGGTAATCGCTTCTGTTTGATGGTGAGCTCATGTAAACAGGGCTCTTCCCACCCAATATCCAAGGACAAAGTATGAAAATTCTCATGGTTTTGACTTCGCATGACAAACTCGGTGATACGGGTAAAAAAACAGGGTTTTGGCTGGAAGAATTCACCGCTCCCTACTATGTCTTCAAGGATACGGGAGCGGAGATCACCTTGGCGTCGCCGAAGGGAGGCCAGCCGCCGCTGGACCCGAAGAGCGATGACCTCGGTTCTCAGACCGACTCCACTCGACGTTTCAAAGCCGACCAGGCATCCCAGGCCATTCTGGCGAGCACACGTAAGTTGACTGAAGTCGTCGCAGGCGATTACGACGCCGTGTTTTATCCCGGTGGGCATGGGCCATTGTGGGACCTGGCCGAAGACGCGTCCTCCATTGCCCTCATCGAAGCCATGCTCAAGGCGGGCAAGCCTGTGGCCGCTGTCTGCCATGCGCCGGGCGTATTGCGCCATTGCAAAACTCCGTCCGGTGATCCTGTGGTGGGAAGCAAAGTAGTTACTGGCTTTTCTGACACCGAGGAGGAAGCGGTCGGATTGACTCAGATCGTCCCATTCCTGGTGGAGGACACCCTCAAACATCTTGGCGGTAATTATTCCAAGGGTCCCGACTGGGCGCCCCATGTGGTAACCGACGGCCTTCTGATCACAGGCCAGAACCCTGCCTCCTCTGAACCCGCCGCCAGAGCCCTGCTCGCCGAACTGAAGGGATCAAAACCGCAACAAAGCATGCAAAGTCAACTCACGACATAGGTGAACGGATGTCCAAGGCTGAAAACGTCGTATTGAGTCCAACTGATTTGAATAAGGCGCTGTCGGGGCTTCCCGGGTGGACCCTAGAGGGTGGGAAGCTCCATCGTGAGTACATCTTCCGGGATTTCGTCGCCGCCTTTGGTTTCATGACCGGCACGGCGCTGATCGCCCAGAGCATGAATCACCACCCAGGATGGTCCAACGAATTCAACACCGTTCATATCGATCTGTCCACGCACGATGCCGGGGGCATCACCGGGCTCGATGTGAGGCTGGCGAGTTCGATGGAAGAACTGGCGAACCGCTGGCTCCCCAATTGAAACCACTCGAACGACTCTTCGAACGACCAGGGCTCGGTTCATTCGGGCTTTCTGAAGACTTGGCGGCGGCCTACGGCGGGGACTTCGGCCTCCAGCGCCCCGGGCTTTATGCCAACTTTGTTGCATCCGCGGATGGGGTGGTGGCCCTTCCTTGCGACGAAGAGTCAGGCGGCATCGTCAGTGGTGAGGACGCACCTGATCGATTCATCATGGGCCTGCTGCGCGCGGCCGCCGATGCGGTACTGATCGGCGCGGGCACCTTTCGCAAGGCAAATGGCGCCCGCTGGTACCCCGAAAGCGCCTTCCCCACGGCGGGAGCGCTTTTTGGCCAAATGCGGCATAAGTTGGGTTTACAGCCTTACCCGCTCCTGGTTGTAGTCACAGCGTCAGGGCAGATCGATGCGGCTCAACCGGCGCTTGAGCACGCTCTGGTCGTCACGACGCCGCAAGGTGAAGTCAGGCTCAGGGGAAGGCTCTCAAGCGGCGCCCGGATCGCTGTCTTCGACGCGCCGAGCATCGGTGGGCAGGCGCTCCTGGACCTGGTCCACGCCCAAGGGTTGCAGGCGGTCCTCGCGGAGGGTGGACCCACGCTCCTCGGGCAGATGCTCAAAGAGGACTTGATCGACGAGTTGTTCCTCACGGTCTCGCCACGACTCTTCGGACGCTGGCCAGAGGATCAGCGCAAATCACTGGTCGAGGGGGTGGATCTCAAGGGGCGCTTTCTGGAGTTATTGAGCGCAAGGCGACATGAATCTCACCTGTACTTGCGCTATGCCCTTCGTGCCGACGGCCTCGTTCTGATTCCGACAACCCTGCCTCACCCTACTTAAGCGAATCCTGAAGGAGTTCGAGCCATGCCTGTAACCAGGAAGACCATCCAAATCAAGAAATCCCATGAAGGGCTGCTCCACAAGGAATTGAATGTCCCCATGGAGCAGCCGATCCCTGCCGCCAAGTTGGAACAGGCCCTTCATTCCAGCGATCCCGCAGAACGAAAGCGTGCGCAGTTCGCGGAGAACGCCCGTCATTTCCATCATCCGAAAAAGGGCATCTAAGCACCTTTATGGGATTAAGTTCTATGACCCGTTCAAATAGCGCTCCTTGATCTCAGAAACAGCAGTGAGCCCAAGCGATGGCCATCCTGGAGCGCCCAAACGGAATGCGTCAAGGTCTTGATACATGGAATGATGCTCATGGCTCTCCTTGGGTGGCGCCGGGTGCAATCATCTGGGTCAGCGCCGTCTCGTCCTCCCGCTCGATTGCAGCTTCGGCATGGAGTAGAAACTGGTCGCGTCCGATGGCCGCGACCGCAAGCGTCTTGCCGGCGCGCCTGTACGCGGCCGCGGCGTCGCCTTGGGAGAAGTCGCCGGAGTAGTCGATGCGATCCCAGGATTCTGCATGTCCGACATAGCCGATGGTGACGTCGTAGTGGGCGCTCCAGAAGAATGGAACGCGATCAAAGCGGGTTCCTTTGCCAAGCATGCTGCGCGCAGCTGCCTGTCCCTGCTGTTCAGCCACCATCCAGTGTTCGATGCGGGCCTTTTCGCCGGTATATACATAGGGGAACCGGGCGACATCCCCCGCGGCCCAGATGCCCGCGATACTCGTGCGGAATTGATCGTCCACGACGATCCCGCGGTCGATGGCAAGACCGCCCTTCTCCGCGAGAGTCATCTCGGGGCGGACTCCCACACCCATAATGACGATCTCACCATCGATGCGTCCGTTCTCGAGGACCACGCCCTTGGCGTCGATCTCCTTGGGCGATTCGCCGAGATGGAATTGAACCCCTTTCTTCTCATGCAACTGGCGCACAAATATGCCCAATTCAGGACCGAGGATACGCTCGAGCGGCACCAACTCCCGGCCGATTACGTGCACCTCAAGCCCTCGCGTGGTCAGCGCCGCCGCCGCCTCAAGGCCGATGAACGACGCGCCGATCACGATGGCGCGCCCCTTCGCATGGGCGATGATCGATCGGCTGTCATCCAGCGTACGGAGCAGGTGGGCTCGCGCAGCGCCCGGAATATCAAGACGGATCGACGTCGCTCCAGTCGTCAGTAAGATCGCATCGAAGGCTTGGGAACTGCCCTCAAGGATCAGGGTCTTCCCTTTGAGCCCCCGCACAACCTCTCGGCGCAAATCAATGTGGTATTCAGCGAAATCTTCCGGCGACCTCAGCGGGATCAAATCCTCTGATGCGTGACCGGCAAGGTAGTCCTTCGAAAGGTTTGGCCGGTCCACCGGCGACGACGGCTCAGACGCGAACAGGGTGATGGGCCCGTCGTATCCTTCACGCCGCAACATCTCAGCCGCTGCTGTTCCAGCCGGGCCTCCTCCGACGATCGCGATGGATTGGGGGCCATTCGTGGACGAACGCCGAGGATTGCCACCCGGTGCGGACGAATACTCAAGGGCGCGGCCAAGCACATAAACGCGATCGCCCCGCCGCTCAACCGAAAAACATGGAATCGCATTTAGCGCGGGAGGCCCACTCGCTTCACCGGTCGCGAGGTCGAAACGTGCGTGATGCCAAGGGCAGCGGATCGTGCCCCCTTCGACGATCCCTTCGGCAAGCGGGGCGCCGTAATGGGTGCACGCGGCGCCGACAGCGAAGAACACCTCCCCGCGGCGAATGACCAGGACCGCTTCTCCATTCGCCTGTCCGGCAACCGGTTTTCCCTCTTCCAACGCAGAGCAGGCGATCCCATCTTTCAAGAAGTCCGGACCACTTATTTCAACGAATTCGCTCATGGATCAATCCTTCATGAGATGTGTCCTTGTCTGGGATTTTATCGCAGTCATGACAATGGCTTGATGGCTTGCGGGTCTTTGATGGGACTGGGTTCCGGTTCCGGCTTGGCGGGAAGGGGTTCTGGTTCCGGCTTAGGGGGAAGGGGATCCCCGACCGGTTCAGGGATGTGCTCAGGGGTGGGTCCGTTTGGCATGGCTATCTCCTAGGTGAATCTCCAGTGAGGGGTTTGGTCGTACAAAGATCGAAAGATTGTCGCCCCTGGAGCTCGTTCAAGCCATTTTTCGGGCCCGTCCGCAGTACCCGATGGTGTGGGACCGGGTGAACACGAACTGGAAGCTGTCACTCACCCTTGCGGTGAAAAGCATCCCGAGGAAGGCCCAAGTAAAGACCTGGGGGCGCACACCCCTTATGACTTCGATATTTAGACCATGGCGGGCGCAGATAGTCATCAACTCCGAGGGCTTCAGGAACAATTCATAGACATGCATGTTTTCAGGCGTGTTCTTGACCGACCATTCCACCCCCTTGATGGCGATCAGCCAGCTCAGGGGGGTTCGATTGAAGGTGTGGAAAAAGAACCACCCTCCGGGTTTGAGGACCCTGGCTGCCTCCTGGATGACTTCGTCTCGCTCCACAAGGTGCTCAAGGAAGTCCATCATGCAGACCACGTCAAACTGCCCATCCGGGAATGAGAGCCGCCGGGCATCCATGGGAAGATAGGTCACGGAACGGCTGCTGTCGTGCCTTCTGGCCACCTCCAGGCTGTCCGTGGAAAGGTCGATGCCGGTAACCGCATGTCCCGCCTGTGCCAGCGGGTTGGCAAGAAATCCACCGCCGCAAGCCACATCCAGAATGGCCAGGGGGCGATCACCGAAATGGGCCTGGAGTTCAGAAACCACCCAGGATGTTCGGAGGCGGGATTCGGCCCGGAGCAGCGCGACAGGATCGTCGGTGGCCGTATACCACCTGTCGCCCAGTTTGTCGTAGATGGCGTTGTTGATTTCGGGTCCCTTTCCTTCCCCCAAGGGGTGCCTTGACCAATAGGCGATCTGGAACACCAGGAATCCGGACACCAGCACCACTTGGAGCAGCAGCATCCACGCGGCCAAGGGCAGAGCTGATCCAGGGATTCTAGACATGGCGGCGGGCCCGATGCTGATCCAGAGAAAGGCCGTCGCGAACAGAACGATGGGGTGCAGGATGAACAGCACCGCATGAAGCCAATGCTCGCCACCCGAACATAGGCGCTGGTGGATGAACTCGTCCTTGGTGATGAGGAGGCAAGAACCCACCGCCATCCACGCAAAAAGGCGGATATTCGGGGGTGTCGGGGCCACCAAGAGCGGGAGTGTGAGGCAGGCCAGGAAGACCAAACTATCCAGTGCATGTCCCATCCATTCCCAGCGGGGCACGGTTCTGCGCCGATGGAATCCGAACTCGTCGAAAGCCATGGCGAGTCCCTGGAGACCAAAGGGCAGAAACCAGAGGGCCGGCCCGTTCACCCGGTCTTCCGGAGAATGGCACCCGCAATCGTCAACCCGGGTCCGAAGGCAAGGGAGACGATCAAGGTGCCCGGCTGGACCGTCTCATCCTCCAGGATAGACTTCCACACATGGGGGAGGGTGGCCGAAGACATGTTGCCGTAATTCCCCAGAATGGTGTTGCTGGCTAGAACCTGGTCGGGGTGCAGGCCAAGGTGCTCCGCTATTTCGTCGATGATTCGAGGACCCCCCGGATGGATGGCGAAGATGGCCTTCTCGAAGAGTTGCTCCGATGTCAAATCCGCGGAAGCGGCCAGATTGTCCAGGAACGGTCCCAGGCCGGCACGGATGTGGTCGGGAACCTTGCGCGATAGGGTCATCTGCATCCCGAAGTCAGAGACCATCCAGGTCATGGCGTCCTCGGTGCCCGGCACGATCTCCTCGCGGGTGGTGATCAATTCAAGACCGCTCCCGACGACGCCCCCATCATCTGCCCGTGAAATGGAATAGCGAATCAGGCCATCCGCGAACAGCGTCTGCACCACCAGTTGTTCGGGCAGATGCTGGCTTGGATCCATATGCAACGTACAAAGCTCGGTGTGGACGATGTCCACACGGGACTTGCCCCTTTCCACAAAGCCCGCGGCCATCCGGATGGCCGGCATCGAGGCATAGCAGCCCATGTGGTAAGCATGGATCACCTCAGTGGATCGTCCCCAGTCTCGCCCGGCCACCAGGCGTTGGGCTCCGCTGGGAGAGACATATCCCGTGCATGTGACATGGATGATGACCGCCGGAGGCTCCGTTTCCTCGGCATAGAACTGCTCGAAGGCGGCCCCGCTGATTTCTCGGAAAAACCGGCTTCTCTCCCCACAGGGTTTCCCCGAGGGGAATTGATTCAACTGGAAGATCCTCATGCGATTCCAGTCCCGATGCGTGAAATCGTCCAGTGCGGAATTCCGGAAGGCGATACGATCCGTGCTGCATCCAAAACGCAGGACCAGTTTTCGGAGCTTCCTGGTGATGGCCTCCCGCTCCTCCTCCGTGGCCGGTTGCCGAATGGTTATTTCAGCCTGCGCATGGGCCGCTGCGATCCATTCCAGGATGGCGCCTTGGTCTGAGTGGTACTTGGCTGGTTGGGATTGGAAATCGTGCAGGAAAATGGGTGATCGGGTCGTCAATTGGGTCCCCTCGATCTGGTCCAATAGCATTTCTTGAGCCTATCTATAAGCATTCGTATAAACAATTAAATAGGTTCAAGTGATTTCTATCAGAGTCAAAGTGCTCAATCAAATTGAACTGCGTCCCCTTCACTTCGAGAGATATGGTTTATCACAGAGGAACGCCGTCACAGAGCCCTGAATTGACGCATAGACAATAAGGCTCAGTCCACCCAAGGATCCGGGCTGAATTCCTTGGGTCTATCGTCGGTAAGCGATTTGAGCTGCAAAAGATTCATGACTTGCTGGCTCAGTTTGCCGAGGTATGGTTTCCATCCGAAGCAAGATCCCGAGCATGGCGACAAGGAAAGATAGGATGACCAGTTTGAGCCATGACTCCTTGTTTCTCCATGCCCTAATCCTACTGGTCATTACAGACTCTCTTTCCGCGATTTCAGTAGGATCCACAGGGCCTAGGGATGGGTGTCGGCCTAATCGTTTTAGAGCCGAGATCAGTTGCCATGGATCATCGTCAGAAGCAATTTCTGGGTGTTGGTGAAGCCTATCAATCTCTATCTGGCGTCTGCCCACACACGAACAGTACGATTGAGGCGGGTAAATATTACATTGAAAAATTCCTCGGCAGGAGGGCTCCCTGTACAGGGGCTAGATGGAGCATATTTCGTGCCCATGTTGTAATAGTAATAATTCAAATATGTTAGATCATTACAAGTAATCACTTAACGATAATTTCGATCAAGATGAAGTAGCCTCACCATCAACTTGAACAGAACGGGAAGAGGCGAGGAAGTCGTGGGCCGCGCCCCGAATTTCCTAGACCGCCTGGAGGCGGAAACCAGTGGGAAGGAGGGCTCTTTGAGAAAAAGCAGGCCCCAACCTTCGCCTCTATTGCTACACATCGAGAATGGGTGAGCCCCGACCCTGATATGCAGATCGAGCACCCCTGGGAAATCTCAAGACCGCAGGTCTTGTGAAGGTCCAGCGCGGTCCCAGCGGCGGTTGCGAGTTGGCGAAGCACCCCAGCCACATCACGGCCTTGCAGGTGCTGGAGGCCCTCGAAGGACGCATGGGCGCCGTCGAAGTGAAGTCCGGTGCCACTCCTGGCGCCCGCGCCATCCGCGAATTGTGGACCCGCAGTACCGAGGCTGCCCGCGACGTACTTCGCAGCACCACCCTTGCCGACCTCGCCGCCCGACAGCAGGCCCTGGAGGTCGACAGCCAGGGCTACTCGATCTGACCGACCGCCGGATGACGGAGTAGAGGACCGAATGTCCTCTGCGGAGTCAGGATCCGGCGCGGAGGTCATGCTACAGAACCGCCGGAGCGAAGCCCAGACGGGTGGAGAGGGGCGCTGCGGTGCAGCTTTTCGAGCCCGGCACCCGGCGGGCTGAGCATCACGACCAGGTTGGCCCAGCTCCTAGAAAAATCCCTCTGTGGCGTCGGGACCCGGCGTGGAGGTCGTGCCACAGGACCGCCAGATCCATCAGCACAGTCAGTTAGATCACCCGCTCACTTGGCAATGTCTTTCAGTCGAAATTCCTGAGATGAACGGTCACGTCCTGATTCTCGGCTGGTCGACCGTCATCGGTGGCGAGGTCCAAAATGATTCGTTATGTCGGCCCTCACATGTAAAT
>Ga0255358_1000037_pt1 | contig 11154 bp, 7 predicted proteins | sample GFST0metaG_FD_189940 | JGI IMG/M metagenome (GOLD analysis project Ga0255358, IMG submission 189940) | Peat soil microbial communities from Stordalen Mire, Sweden - G.F.S.T0 | ecosystem: Environmental > Terrestrial > Soil > Wetlands > Peat | place: Sweden: Norrbotten County, Stordalen Mire...
CGGCCTGCTCAACGATCCGGTCCATCCCTACCAGAGCCGCTATGAGGGCGACGAGGACACCCGCCGCAAGCCCGCCTACCACAACGGCACAGCCTGGGTCTGGCTGCTGCCCCTGCTCTGCGAGGCGCTGGACCTGGCCTGGGACGGGGATCCCGCCGCGCGCGCCACCGCCCGCGCCTGGCTCGGATCGGTGGCACCCCTTCTGGACTCGGGTTGTCTCGGCCAGTTGCCGGAAATCCTCGACGGCGATGCCCCGCACACCCCCAGGGGCTGCGATGCCCAGGCCTGGAGCGTGAGCGAAGCCCTTCGGGTTTGGGAGCTGCTGAAAGGATCAGGCTAGCTCAGCTAGTGCACCTCGCCTGAATTACCTGGATCAACGAGATGATGGCGAGGTGCACTTCCATCGGGGCATAGCCCCTCTGGCGCCCCATCGCGCAGGCGCGCTGGGGCTGTCACCCCACTGGGGGCACTGCCGTGCCCCCAGACCCCCGCCACGTGGTGCCCATAAGCAGGCCGGATGATCCAGCTATTTCGCGCGGGTACCACTAGCTCAAGATCGGTGCGACATAGGGAAGGGTCTTCCCCAGGAGCCAGAGCAGGAACAGGACCACGGGGATGTGGAAAATCAGCTGCAGCGTCGAGTAGCCCGCCAGATCCCGTGCCTTCACCCCGGTCAACCCCATCAGCGGCAGCATCCAGAAGGGATTGATGAAGTTCGGCAGGGCCTCGGCTGCGTTGTAGACCTGGACCATCCAGGCCAGGTTGACGTGCTGCAGCTTGGCCGCCTCCAGGAGGTAGGGGGCTTCCACGACCCATTTGCCGCCGCCGGAGGGCAGGAACAGACCGAGGATGGCGGAGTAGATGCCGCCGATGAGGGGGAGTGTCCCCTGGGTCGAAATGGAGACAAAAAACTTGGCCAGCACCTCGTTCAGGTGGGAGCCCATCAACACACCAAAAATCCCGGCGTACAGGGGGAACTGCAGCAGGACGCCCCCGGTCATGGGCACCGCCTTGGCCGCGGCGCGGAGGAAGGCCCGGGGCCTCCAGTGCAGCAGCATTCCAGCGATGATGAACATGAAGTTGTAGGTGTTCAGGTCCAGGGCCGCCAACCCGCCCTTGGTGCGGAAGACGTTGAACAGGTAGATGAGGCCAAGGGCCACCAGGATCACGGTCAACCACGGGCTGAATTCGAGCCTTTCCCCTGGGGTCTGGGGGGCACCGATGCTTTCCTGGGGGTCCTGATAGGTGATGCCCGCCATCTCCGCGGTTTTGGCGTGTTCGGCCGAGGGCGTCGATACGTAGCAAATCCAGACGGAAAGCACCATCAGGACCACGATCATCACCAGGTTCTGCCAGGTGAACAGGGTCATTTTCAGGGTGATGACCCCGCTGATCGCGAGCAATCCCGGAGGAATCGACCCCTTGGTGGCCATCAACAGGGCGGCCGAGGATGACAATCCCAGGGCCCAGACACTGCCCAGGCCGAGATAGCCCGCGGCACCGATGGCGCGATAATCGATCCCCTTGACCCTCTTGCTGATCTCGCGCATCAGGATGCCCGCGAAAATCATGCTGAAACCCCAGCTGATCAGGGAAGCAGCCATGGCCATGAAGGCGACATAGGCCACTGCGGCCTTGGGGGTCTTGGGGAATCGCGCCAGCACATCGATGACTTTCCGCACGGGCGGTGACACGGCCACGATGTAGCCGCCGATGACCACGAAAGCCATCTGCATCGTGAATGGAATCAGATTCCAGAAGGATTTCCCGAAATCCTCAGAAATCTGATTGGGAGTGCGCCCCATGGCAAGGGCTGCGGCACAGACAATGACCACGGCAATGGCCGCAAAGACGTAAGCGTCAGGGAACCATTTCTCGCTCCAGTCGGCGAGGGCCGCGCCAAGGCGCGCCATGGCTCCCTGTTCATTCGAATCAGGCTTGGTTCTGGCCTCCACGCTCATAATCGCGCTCCTTATAACGCTGGAGAAGGGGTCGACTAACGGAAGAGAAAAGGAATCCGGGCCAAGACTGCGTCATTTCTTGCTCAGAGAAGCATGCCGACCAGGGTTTTGATGACCCCATATTGAACTCAGCCGACTTCAAGTTGCCAGTAATAAGGATCGGGGCCAGTCCAAGCGTTCGGAAACCTTGGTTCCGTGGGATTGGCATGCCGGATGGGCCAAAACGGGCCGCCTTACAAATCAAGCCGCACCGCAGACCCGCCTCGCCATAGAATGATCCATGGAACGGCCCCGCTCCGCCTCGTCCCTAGGCGACCTTGATTTGCACCTGCTCGGAGAGGGGACCCATTTGCGGGCCTACGAAAAGCTGGGAGCCCATCCCCAGGTCGTGGCTGGCATAACGGGTGTCACCTTTGCGGTCTGGGCGCCCAATGCCCGGTCCGTAAGCGTGGTCGGTGACTTCAATGGCTGGGATGGACGTACCCATCCGATGGCCCAGGTCGGGCCCAACGGCTTCTGGGAGACCTTCGTTCCAGGGTTGATTCCAGGCATGCTCTACAAATTCGAGATCCACGGCCCCAGCGGCAACCTGCTTCCCCTCAAGGCAGATCCCTATGCGTTCCGTTGCGAGCGCCCCCCCGGCACGGCCTCCATCATCCACGGCATTCAGACCCATGATTGGGGCGATGGTGCCTGGATGGAAGCGCGCCGGATGGCGAAAGTCCATGCGGAGCCCCTCAGCATCTATGAGCTCCACCTGGGGTCCTGGCGGCGGCGACCCGACGGCTCCTTCATGAGCTACAAGGAAATCGCCGCGGATCTTGCGCCCTATGCCAACTGGCTGGGCTTCACCCATGTGCAACTGCTCCCGGTGACGGAGTATCCCTACGATCCCTCCTGGGGTTACCAGCCGCTGGGCATGTTCGCGCCCACCAGCCGCTTCGGCGGGCCGGAGGATTTCAAGGGCTTCGTGGACACCCTGCATCAGGCTGGGTTAGGCGTCATCCTCGACTGGGTACCCGCCCACTTTCCGGAGGATGCTCACGGTCTCGCCAGCTTTGATGGCACGCACCTCTACGAACACGCGGATCCCCGTCAGGGGCGCCACATGGACTGGGGCACCCTGATCTACAACTACGGCCGCGTGGAGGTCCAGAACTACCTAATATCCAACGCCCTGTTCTGGCTCGATCAGTTCCATGTGGATGGTCTCCGGGTGGATGCCGTGGCGTCGATGCTCTACCTGGACTATAGCCGCGAGGCAGGCCAGTGGATCCCCAATCGGGATGGAGGGCGGGAGAACCTCGAAGCCGCGGCCTTCCTCCGTCGCCTGAATGAGGTGGTCTACGCCCAGCATCCGGACACCTTCACCGTGGCTGAAGAATCCACAGCCTGGCCAGGCGTATCCCGCCCCACGGACAAGGGCGGTCTCGGCTTCGGCTTCAAGTGGGACATGGGCTGGATGCACGACACCCTGCGCTACCTGGGCGAAGGCATGATGGCCCGGCCCCATCACCACAACGAGATCACCTTCTCCATGGTCTACCACGGGTCCGAGAACTACGTGCTTCCGCTTTCCCACGACGAGGTGGTCCACGGCAAGCGCAGCCTCTATGGCCGCATGCCCGGCGATCCCTGGGAGCGGATGGCGAACCTGCGCCTGCTCTATGCCTGGCTCTTCGCCCACGGGGGCAAGAAGCTGCTCTTCATGGGCGGCGAGTTTGCACAAGGAAAGGAATGGAACTACGACACGGCGCTGGATTGGGACCTGCTCAATCTGCCTGATCACAAGGGCATCCATGACCTGATCTGCGATCTCAACAGCCTCTATCGCCGCCATCCATCTCTGTACGAAGGGGATTGCCAGCCCGGTGGCTTTGCCTGGATCGACTGCGGCGACCGGTTCAACAGCGTCCTCACGCTGCTGCGGAGAGCCTCGGATCCCGGGGATTTCATGGCCATTGCCTTCAACTTCACGGCGCTGACCCAGCGAGGCTATCGCATCGGCGTGCCTGCACCCGGGACCTACGTCGAATTGCTGAATACGGATTCCACCTACTACGGCGGCCGAAACCAGGGCAACACGGGTCGGGTCGAGACAGAAGCCGTTCCCGCGCATGGATTCCCCCAATCCCTGAACCTCGTCCTTCCGCCCCTGGCGGCCCTCTTCCTGAAACCTGAATCACTGACCCTCCCATAACAGTTCCTGGATGCCTCATGGACAAGCTCATTCCCAAACTGCATAAGCTCACCCAGAACCTCTGGTGGACCTGGAAACCCGAGGTGCGGACGATCTTCCGCGACCTTGATCTGGAGCTCTACCACAAGGCCCACCAGAACCCCATGTCCGTGTTGAAGCAGATCCAACCCGAACAACTCGAACAGCGCGCCGCCGATGTGGACATACCAGCCCGGGTGGATCGGGCCCTCCGCCAGCTGAAGGAATACCTCACGCCCGTAACCACTTGGGGCCTCACCCACGCGGGGGCCATGCGGTCCAGACCCATCGCCTACTTTTGCATGGAATTCGGCATCCATGAATCCCTGCCCATCTATTCGGGCGGGCTGGGCATTCTGGCGGGTGACCACCTGAAGGCCGCCTCAGATCTGGGCGTGCCCCTGGTGGGCGTGGGTCTGCTCTATCACGAAGGCTACACATCCCAGGTGCTCAACACAGACCTCTGGCAGCAGGACGTGGTGGAACCCTTCGACATCGCCGACCTGCCCCTGGTACCTGCAGTGGATCACTATGGCCAACCCGTCCAGGTATCCGTCGAGCTGCCGGGGAGGATCGCCCACGCCGCCGTCCTGGAAGTGCAGGTCGGACGCATCCGACTCATCCTCCTGGACACGCGCGTCAAGCAGAACGATCCCAAGGACGTAGCCCTCGCAGCTCGCCTCTACGGCGGGGACCAGCGCATGCGCATCGAGCAGGAGCTGTTGCTGGGGGTTGGTGGGGCCCGCGCCCTTCGTGCCCTCGGCATCAACGCCAGCGTGTTCCACCTCAACGAGGGCCACTCCGCCTTCGCCCTTCTCGAACGGGCTCGCCACCGCATCCAGGCCGATGAAATGGACCCCCACCTGGCCCTCCAGGAGGTCGCCGCCGCCACGGTATTCACCACGCACACCCCAGTGGAAGCCGGGCACGATCGCTTCCCTGCGGACCTGGCCGCTGAGCACCTGAGGTCCCTGGCCGAGGGGCTGAAGCTGCCTCTGGAAGAGGTCATGGGACTGGGTCGAGTGAATCCCCACGACCACGGCTCAGCGTTCATGCCCACCGTGCTGGCCCTCAAGCTGTCCCGGCGTGCCAACGCGGTCTCGGCCCTCCACGGCGTGGTCTCCCGCAAGATGTGGAACCACCTCTATCCAGGGCTTCGGGAGGAGGCCGTACCCATCGGCCATGTCACCAACGGCGTCCATCTGCCCACCTGGCTGGCCACGGAGATGAATCATCTCTACGAATCGCACCTGGGCGTGGCCTACCAGGGATCCCTCACGCGGCCCGACACTTGGTCGAAGATCGAGGGTGTTTCGTCGGCGGAGCTTTGGGAGACCAAGCAGGTCCTGAAGGCCCGCACCCTTCGGTTCATCCGGAAAAGCTGTGCCGACACGCGTGAACGGCTCGGTCTTCCTGAAATCGACCCGGCGCCATTGGACCCGGATGCCCTCACCATCGGCTTCGCCCGTCGCTTCGTGCCCTACAAGCGGCCGGATCTGCTCTTCACTGACCTGGATCGCCTGGACCGCCTGGTCAACCATCCGGATCGCCCCGTGAATCTCGTTTTCTCCGGCCGGGCCCATCCAGCGGACAACACGGGCAAAGCCCTCATTCAGAAGGTAGCGAGGCTCCTTGAGGATCCCCGGTTCCGCCACCGGATCGTCTTCATCGAGAACTACAACATCCGCGTGGGACGTCTGCTCTACCAGGGCATCGATGCCTGGCTCAACAATCCCCAGCGCCCCCTGGAAGCCTGCGGCACCAGCGGCATGAAGGTGGTGCTCAATGGTGGCCTCCACATTTCGATCCGGGATGGATGGTGGGCCGAGGCCTACGACGGCCAGAACGGGTTCGCCATCGGCACGGGCGAGACTCACGCGAACCAGGCCATCCAGGACCAGCGCGATGCGGAGGATCTCTTCCGCCTGCTGGAGGAAGAGGTCGTGCCCATGTATTACGAGAACCGCAACTCGGTGGGCGTGCCCCGCTGCTGGGTAGAACGCATCAAGCAGTCCATCCGCACCTTGGCCTGGCGCTTCAACGCGGACCGCATGGTGAAGGACTACGTCGATCACCTCTACCTTCCGGCGGCCATCGGTAGCAGCTGCCAGATGCCGCCGCCATGACCGACCGCCGGGTGATGAAGCAGGCTCCTGCGGAGCCTGCGAAATCGGGACCCGGCGAGGAGGTTACGCCACCCGATCGCCCGAGCCGGCACCAGGCAGGCTGAGCATCACAACCAGGCTGGCCCCGATCCCCCCCTAGCAAACCTTGATCGAATGGGTTAAGTATTAAGAAGATTCCGAGCGAATTCCCACACGGCCTAAGCAGAAAACCGATATTTAGGGCAAGGAGCCTCTGCGATGGCCGGACCGGCTCATAACTCATCGAGCACCAGTCGCTTGGATCTGGAGCGACGGGCTTTTCTTGACCTGCTCCGGATAGCCAATACCATGGCGAATCCCAAGGATATTGCGCGCCAACTGGTGGTCGTTGCTCGGCACCTGTCCGGCTGTGAGGCCGTGGCCATCCGCTTGAAGAATGGGCCAGGCTATCCCTATGCGGCCAGCCTGGGTTTTCCGGAGCAGTTCATATCTCTTGAGGACGACCTCTGTGCCAAGGATGAGGAGGGTCGTCTGCTCAGGGGTGAACATCGGCAACCGATCCTGGCGTGCCTGTGCGGCCGGGTCCTGACAGGCCAGGTCAACCGCCTGCAACCCTTCTTCACAGACCGGGGCAGCTTCATCACCCCTTCCACCAGTCAGCTCCTGGCCTCCCACCCCGAGCCCGGGTGTCTGGGGCACACGCGCAACCGGTGCCATGGCGCTGGCTATGAAACCGTCGGCCTCTTTCCCATCCGGCGGGATGATGTGACCTATGGTCTGATCCAATGCAATGACCACAGACCCGGCCGACTCACGGCGGAATCCGTCGACCTGATGGAGAACCTGGCCGTCAGCGCCGCGCACCTATTCCAGCTGGCCATGGCCTGATAGTAAGGAACCGCCAGGCACCGAAACTCATGTCCTACCGACTTTAGGAGGATGAGTTCTCCATCGAAGCCCTAACAAGAGGCGTCCCCATGTCCCCCATGACACCGCAGGAAGTGATCCAGAACCTCGGTGACCTCCCCCCCCTGCCTCAGGTGGCCGCTCGGGCCATCCGGATTTCCGCGGATTCGGACACTTCGTCGAAGCAACTCCAGAACCTGATTCGCACAGACCAGGCGCTTTCTGCGCAGCTCCTGAGGGTCGCCAACTCGGCCATGTTCGGCAGGATGAGGGAGGTCGCCACCCTGACCGAGGCGATCCTGACCTTGGGTTTTTCCACCGCCCGGAGCGTGGTGATCGCCTCCAGCGTCAAGAACCTCTACAACCGCGGCCCAGCCAACCTGAAGGAGCGCATCCTCTGGGAGCACGCTCTGGCCACCGCCATCACGGGGAGCGCATTCAGCAGATCCATGCGGTTTTCCGTGACCGAGGAAGTCTTCCTGGCTGGACTGATGCATGACATCGGCAAGAGCGCCATGGTGCTGAAGTTTCCGGAATCCTACATCGCCCTGCTTCGCCGCATCCAAGAAGAGGGTGGTGACGGGCTCAACATGGAACTCGACACCTTCGGGTTTGACCATTCTATGGTGGGCGAGGCCTTGCTCCGATCCTGGAACCTTTCCGAAGGCATCGAGGCGACAGTGCGCTGGCACCATGAGCCCCTCCAAGCACCTCCGGAGCACCGCCGGGTGGTAGCTCTCGTAGCCCTTGGGAATCAAGTCGCCATCGACCTCCAGATTGGCCTCGGCAGTCCAGACTCCCTCGCAGGGGCCACCTGGGAAGCCATGGATATCCTGCAGTTGGATGATGGGACCTACCAGGAGCACCGGATTGGAGCCCTGGAAGCCCTCGAACGGGACCGGGCCCTCATCACCGATTTCTGAGAGACGCATTGATCCAATGGGTCAATGCGTTCAGGCGCCCTTCGAAGGGATGCTCGCATACAGGTCGAGATAGGCCCTGGCGGGACCCTCCCAGCCGAAGTCCGTCATCATCCCCCGCCGCTGGACCTGTCGCCAGGCCGCAGGGTCGCGGAACAGGGCCAGAACCCTGTTGATGGCTTCTCCCAGCGCCCACCCACTGGCCGTATCGAACATGAAGCCGGTGGCAGTGTCGTCGGCGAGCGTATTGGGAGTTGCGCCAACCACCGTGTCGGCCAGCCCGCCTGTGCGTCGCACCAGAGGAAGGGCCCCGTAGACCTGGGCATAGAGCTGGGTCAACCCACAGGGCTCCTGGCGCGAGGGTACCAGGACCACATCGGCTGCCGAGAAGGCCCGATGCGCGAGGGCTTCGTCATATCCGATGAACACGGCGACACGCCCCGGGTGGCGTTGGGCTGCCTGGCGGAAGGCACCCTCCGCGTGGGGATCTCCGGTGCCAAGCACGGCCAGCTGGGCGCCGCTGGAAACCAGGTGGTCCACGTTGTCCAGGACCAGGTCAAGGCCCTTGAGCGGATCCAGGCGGCTCACGGCGGCGAAGAGGGGCGCCTCCGAATCTTCTTGAAGCCCCATCCTGCGTTGGAAATCGGGACGGTTCGGCCACCGGCGAGCCGGGTGTTTCAGATCATATCGGCTGAGGAGATTTGGATCCTTCGCCGGATTCCATACGTCCCGGTCCACCCCATTGATGATCCCGCGCAGGCTTCCACTCCTGTGCGCCAGCAGCCCTTCAAGACCATGCCCTCCGGCCTGTTGGATCTCGCGGGCGTAGGTTGGACTGACGGTGGTGAGACGATCTGCGAGCTTCAGGCCGGCCTTGAGGAAACAGATGTCGCGATGGAATTCAACGCCTTCGGGCGTGAAGGCATGGCGTGGGAGCCAAAGGTCACCCAGCATCGCGGCCGGAAACCGTCCCTGAAAGGCGATGTTGTGGATGGTCATCACCGTGCCGGGGCGTGGGCCATCGCCGTAGGCGACGTAGGCCGGCATGAGCCCGGTGGGCCAGTCGTGGCCGTGCAGCACATCGGGCCGCCAGCCATCGGCATCTCCCACGCGGCCCAGGTGCGCCGCAGCCCAGGCCAGGGCGGCGAAGCGCCGGGCCAGATCCTCTGGATAATCGTAGGGCCCTCCGGGGCGGTCGAAGAAAGCCGGCTGGTCCAGCAGGTAAAGAGGCAGTCCTGGGGCTTCAGCCCGGAGGATCCGAGCCGGTCCGCCCCCCATGAGCTCCGGAAGGGCGGCGGCTTCGCCCAGGATCTTGAACTCGGAACGAATGGAAGGATAGACCGGCAGCAGGAAGCGCACATCGGCACCCAGGGCGCGCATGGCCCTGGGCAAAGCTGCCATCACATCACCCAAGCCGCCAGTCTTGACATAGGGAAACAGTTCGGACGCCACGAACAGAATGCGCAAAATCTATGACTCCAGCAGGTTCAGCATACGCTGGGAGATGAGGGTGATGCCTCCTGCGGTACGGTAGAAACGGCGGGCATCTTCCTCAGGATCCTCCCCCACGACGAGACCCTCTGGGATATGACAATCCCGAGCCAGAACGCAGCGTCGGAGGCGGGCATGGCGGCCAATATCGCAGCCCGGAAGCACCATGACTCCGTCCAGGCGGGCATGGGAGTGGACCACGACACTGCTTGAGAGCAGGGAATGGTGCACATGGGCGCCGGAGATGACACAGGCACCGGATACCAGGCTGGAGAGGGCGACACCATTGCGCATCTCGCCTGCATGGACAAATTTCGCAGGTGGGAGCTGCAGCTGGTGCGTGGTGATGGGCCAAGTTTCGTCATAGAGGTTCAGGGCGGGTAGCACACTGGTGAGATCCATGTTGGCCTCCCAGTAAGAGTCCACGGTGCCCACGTCCCGCCAGTAGGGGTCAGGGTGTCCCGCATTCGGGATGCAGCTGCTCTCGAAACGGTGGGCGAAGACTCTGGCTTCATGCACCAGTTTGGGGATGATGTCATTGCCGAAGTCATGTCCTGAATGCGGATCCTCGGCGTCGCGGATGAGCGCCTTGTAAAGGAATTCTGCATTGAACATGTAGATGCCCATGGAGGCGAAGGCGCGGTCGGGCTTACCGGGAATGGCCGGCGGATCCTCCGGCTTCTCCACAAAGGCCACGATGCGGTCTTTTTCATCCACATGGGCGATCCCGAATCCCCTTGCCGCATCCCGGGCCACTTCGAGGCACGCGATGGTCATGTCCGCCTGATGGTCAAGATGGTCCTGAAGAAACACTTTGTAGTCCATGCGGTAGATGTGGTCACCCGCCAGGACTAGGACCGTCTTGGGGTCGAGCGACTGGATGCTGCTCAGGTTCTGGTAGACCGCGTCCGCCGTTCCGCTGTACCAGGCGTTCTTGTCGAAGCTCTGCTGGGCCGGGAGCACATGGAGGAACTCGTTCAGCTTGGCGGGCAGGAAGGTCCATCCGAACTGGAGGTGCTCCAGAAGCTTGTGGGAGTTGTATTGAGTCAGCACCAGGATCCGGCGGAAGCCGGAATTCACGCAGTTCGACAGCGTGAAATCGATGATGCGGTACTTGCCGCCAAAATCGAGGCCCGGCTTGGAGTAATGGTCCGTGAGTTCCATCAAGCGCCGGCCGCGCCCTCCGGCCATCACAAGCGCGACAGTGTGCCGCGGGGAAAGTCGGGATTCCGAGATCGTCAGCATGGGAGCCCTCGGGTGGTGCCTGAGTGAATGATAGCCACGCCTGGGTCCGAGATTCCTATCGATCTGCCCAATTCCCTTGATGGTCCTCGACACGAAGGGCTTCGGTCAGTTCCGCCAGGAAGAGGGGCCTTGGCAGCGTCTTGAATCCATAGGCCACCAATCCCTCGTGGGGAAGCTGGCCATCCACCATCGTGAACCCCCAGGCCGCGAGCCGAGCATCCAGGGCCGCCAGGGCTGCGCGGCTGGCCTCGGGCTCGAGACTGAACATGCTCTCACCGAAGAATGCCCCTCCCATGGAAACGCCATAG
>Ga0255358_1000049_pt1 | contig 10607 bp, 7 predicted proteins | sample GFST0metaG_FD_189940 | JGI IMG/M metagenome (GOLD analysis project Ga0255358, IMG submission 189940) | Peat soil microbial communities from Stordalen Mire, Sweden - G.F.S.T0 | ecosystem: Environmental > Terrestrial > Soil > Wetlands > Peat | place: Sweden: Norrbotten County, Stordalen Mire...
CTCTACATGCGATAACAATGCAGTGTCTGGTTGGTAGCGCGTATCAATTGTCACACCTTTATACTGTTTTTTCGTGATAACGGGAGCGTGTGGTTTTTCTACTGGTGGAGCTGATGGGGTATCTTCTACAATTGGCATGCATATTCTCCAAACCTATAATTAAGTTGCCAAGTCGTCTCTGCGAAACGCTTGTAAAAAATAAAATTCCGTGTAATTGAATTGTCGTACTTGATGGTCGCCCTGATTAATCACCACTCGATTAATTTCATCGATAGCGCGTTGTAAGTCAGCGCGTGTAACGTAAGTATTATTTACGAGAATCGGAATGAAACCACGACTCTGTAATGACGGGTCAAGCGCCATCAAGATTAATTGACAAGCTTTCCCATGCATCCGCATACGGTCTCTTGCTGCAATTGGTAGCTGACTTAAGTCAGTGGCTAAACTTAAACGCACGTGATGATAGTCCCGAGTTGACAACTCGATATTCGACACAACATCTAAGTTAGGCATTACTTTTACCGCATTAGGTTCTAAGAGATCAATATTGCGATACAGACTAATCGCGAAAGCTGACTGCCGAGCACGAGTTAAGTAAGCGATTTCACCAGTAATGAATGCTAAGATATCTGGATCAATAACTTGATTGACACCCAAATTAGTCAGCGACATTAAGAGTGATGGTGCTGCTGGATCTAAAGTCGTCATAGCTGTAAAGACGCGCATCGTATTCACTGGCGTACTAGCCGGAATAAACTCATCAAAACTAGGAATCGCTACGCCTTGCGGAGTGCCTAGTAGCTGCGTCTTCTTCTCAAACGCATAGAAGTTCTCAGCTGACAAAGAATAAGAGCGTACATGTTGATCTGGTGTGTCTACAGGGGCATCTGGACGATAGTTTTGTGCTACGACTTGATTATGGATCACTAATGGATACGACATCGTACAAGCACTTGGTTTATCGTACTTAAACTTGTAGCTAAAGCCAATCGACCAAGTCCCGCCTTCGTCTTCAGTGGAACCTCTCTCTGGCACACCTTCAAAATCAAATACACCAATGACGCGCATCTGGGTTTCTGAGATTGCCCATTGTCCTTGGGTACCGATAAGGTTAGTGATGTACGATGCACGTTGGGTACTATTAGCTTTAAAGTACGTATCGTAATCTTCACCGTACCCATTAACGTTTTCACGCATCCGATGAAGTTCTTTTAAGATCACTAAGAATTCAGGAGGAATCAAGTAGTAATAAGAAAGATCATGATTGATCACATCGCGCGACATGGAGACACGTGTTTTGATATCATCGCGCCAGCGCATACAAGAGGCTTTATCAATTGCTCGAAAGTGGAACGATAAGGTTACATCTGTTGCACTATAAATAGGTTTGATGTTAGTCTCAATGCGATCGTCTCGGAAGATAAAGAGATTCTCGGGACGATAAATAGCAGACGTTAAGATATGGTCAATCTGGTAGTCTTCTTCTACTTCAATTGTAATCTTATTTGTAAACGGCGCATTGTTAATATCGCTGTCTGGCGTAATGCCTGAGTTAGGCTGCTTAGCTCTCCCGTTATCACCAGGGTAGAAAATACTTGTAGTAGGAGGGATTCCTGTCATTGCAAACAACTGACGTGTAATGTCCAGAACAATAGGGCGAGTTACGCTTTGTTCTAGTTCTGGTACCGCCATCACGATCTTGGGCATGTTATATTCCTTTATGGATTACTATCATAAAATCGTAAGGAATAAGATTAAAATACTGGAACGGCATAAGAGGTCGACTGACTATTAGCCAATCGACCCTTATTAAATACTAACGATTAGTCTGCTTTAACTTCTTCAGCAACAATTACAACGGTCTCATTATTTTGAATCAACGAAACTTTTGTAATCTTCATGACGTCGCCATTGATACGACCAGTCTTACCTTCCCATTCCTGATACTTTTTAAGATCACCATGTTCGACATGGAATTCCTGAATACCTGAACGATCCCTTGGACGCACTGCCTTGAGATGAATATCAAACTCTTGAGTATCGAAAGTATCTGGGCCTTCGCCTTTTACTTTCGAGTAAGAAGACAGCGATTTCGACATCACCATTGCCAAAGCTTTGATCGTCGAGATAACGTGACGCATCATTGGAACAGCTGGATCTTTAGACCATTTAGCGTAGGTAGTATTAAACGTAGTAAAACCTCGGAAATCACTCATCAAGTGGTTAGCATTACTAGTTTCCGTTCCCTCGGTTTTCTTGACTTGTTCGCTTACTTTAACGCTAATGCTATCGGCAGTTTTAGCAAGGCTGATATAACTAGCTTCTAATTTCTTAGCGATGGTACCGTATTGGTATTTTTGAAAAATATCCAACACACTAACCATATCGTCAATCAGTACGTTCATTGCGCCAGAAGAAAATGGCAGAAGTTTAATTTCTTCCGTTCGGAAATGACCTGATGTCTGCAACTGACAAGATTCGCGAGTAAGAGAAAACCAGAAATCAGATGCAGCAAAATGCTCACCCAATCCGCCAGCTTGACGCGTATCATTTACTAAATGAACATTACCCATCAATTCAATTGCACTAGCGTGTCCGAAAGGTCCATGTCCAGCTAATTCGTGACCGCCAGGAATCTTTGGAAAAGAAGAACTTAAAAGATCTTTCTGAAGTTTTACCATCAGTGCTTCTCTACTGGCGTGCTCAAGATCCGGCTCCCATTGCGAGAAAGTCTTTTCTACTAAATCTCCGCGCATGATAACAGATTCCAAATACGGACCAAAAACCCATTTAGAAATATCGGCCAACTGTCCAAATGCATTGTTAATTTCTAACTCGGTGTCTAAAACTTTACCATTGATTTCGAAGTAATCTACTCCGGTACTAATGGTAATTTTTTCTTTAGCACTTTTATCGCTGGTAGTCTTCTTTGGGATCTTTTTCTGAAGTGCTAACAGATTAGCTTTCAGCCGTGGGATTTCACGCATAGTTTCATTGTAGAAATTCTTGAGTGCTTCCCAGACTTTCTTAATGAATACTTTAATCTTTTCCCAGATATTAGCGATCGTTTCTTTCAAACCTTCCAGCGAGATCGTCGTACCAACATAAGACTCCATCGACGGCACAATACGCTCTGGGTCAACATCAGTACCAGCAGTCGCCAAGTTACCAATCGTTTCCAAGAAAGCCAATTCAGCTTCAGTAGCTACTTGCACAGTACCGGAGATCAGAACAGCTTCTTCCAGACTAATCACAATGTCCGTGATCCGTTCAGTTTCCATCAGAATCGAATCAGCTTCCATTGCATACTTAATTGCAGACTGTGCAATCAGTTGCGCTTCTTCGTCAGAGATCTCTTCCAGTGCAATAATTTCTTCTACCGGCATACCTTCTAAAGCAACGACGTTTTCACTACCAGTATTAAACAGTGTACGCATGTCTATTCTACTTTCAATTATTCTGTTTGATGGAATAAGGGGAACCCGAAGGCTCCCCTCTCCTATTGGCTATTTAAGCGTATTGCTTAATGGACTCTTCGATGTAATCCAACATGGCTTTACCCGTGTTGATCGAATAACGTGCGTAGTCTTTAGCAGGCGAATCAATCCAACGTGGGATCGAACTGCACATGCGTTGAATCGCATCCATACCTGGTTTGTCTTCATCAGCAACTTGAACACCAGCCATCTTCTCACTAGCGGCCAAGATCTGTTTCTTCAGATCGGCAGTCTTGTCAGCAGCACCGCGATAACTAACTACCAAGTCAGCCAAATCAGCGATGTTCTGCGCAATGCTAGCAGCGTCACTCATCGACAGCGTAGCCAAGTCTTTCTTCGTGACTGGCACAGCTTTAGGGTTGAATGGGCCGACGCTCGTGTTAATAGCAGCGATCGCATCAGCAGCAACTTGACCAGTCAATTCACTACCAGGCAATACGCCCAACAGTGCTTTACCGCCAGGCAGCTCTTTACCGCGAATGAATGCCAAACCATCTGGAGCAGCTGGGAAACCCATCGATTCTGGATTGTCAAGCTTCTCGCCATGCAGCAGAGTACCAGCAGGCATTTTGAGATTAGTCAAAATGGTTTTAACAGCATCGGGCTTTTGCAATTCAGCTAATGCTTCAGCACCCATACCGACAGCCAGACCATTTGCAATGAAAATACTGGTACCGTATTCGAGCATGTTTGCCGAACCAGCAACCACAGCCAAAGCGCCACTCGTTTGCAGAGTCTGTACCAGTCGTTCATTTTCGAACGAAGGTTTAGGCGTTACTCTCTTAGCGTCAGTAGCTTTGATCTTAGCTTGCACAGCAACAGCGTGTGCTTTCAAACCTTCAGCAGCTTTAAAGACGGCAGCAAAGAATGCAATACCCCACGCGACAGCTTTCTTCAATACTTCAACAATCTTAGCCCAAATAGCAGCGACTTTCTCACGAATGTCTTCTACAGCAATCTGCGTATTACCAGGACGGGCCATTGGTTCATTAAACGATTCCATTGCAGGCATGGCTTGCGTCTTATAGAAACCAACACTGCGCTCTAAGTGTTCAACAGCAATACCGATCGTGTGGCAACTATGTTGATTGATACCGCCATGAGCAGCCGCAACGGCCAAGGATTCAGCAATGGCTTCGAGAACGATAGCGATACTGGTGGCTTGTTCCAAACGGGCTTCTTCAGTGCGACCTTGTTCAGCTAATTCATGCAGAGCAGCAATATCACCATTCAGAGCACTATCGTCCGAACCTAAGTCACCTACTGGAGCTACTTCATCTGCTGGTGCAGCAGGCGCAGTCGGGGCTTCAGGGACATTAGGTGTTTCACCAACTGGAGCTGGATCGAGTGGAATAGGTGGTTCTGCAGGTGGAGTAGCAGCTTCATCCGTTGGAGGGACAGCTGGGTCTACCGCAGGCGCATCGGTCGGTGGAACAGCGTCAGCAACAACGTCGAGTGCAGATGGGGCTTCTGGAATAACGTCGCCAGCGGCAGCAGTACTATCGACAGCTGGATCAACGGCCGGAGTATCTTGATCTGCTACGGCATCAGCAACTGCGACTACTTCAGCTGCATCAGTAACAGGTACTTCTGCTTCAGGAGCGCCTTCACCCTCTACTGGTGTATCGGTAGGAGCAACCGTTGGCTCAGCATTGGCTGGATCAGTTGGCGCCGTTTCAGCAGTCTCTGGGTTCACGATTGCCGGAACTTCTGGAGGGACCGTACCGCCTTCTACTGGAGCAGCAACAGCAGGAACGCCGTCTTCAGCGATTTGCGATTCAGGTACCGCTACGTCTGGCAGTGCGATGTCTTCTTCTTCAGGAACCAAGTCTTCAGCAGGAGTTTCCTGTGGAGCGTTCTCTACGTGTTCAGGAGCTTCCATCGATTCAGCAGGAGCTACAGGTGCAGCTGGGTCTACTGGAGTATCGGCAGCGCCGTTATCTGCTGGAGCAGTAGGATCGACATCGGCGGTCGCTGGGACGGGATCAGCTACTGCATCAACATCCGAAGGAGCGGCGAGAGGATCAACAACTGGATCTACTGGATCGCTCGGTACTTCCGATCCGTCTGCTGACGCGACCTCTGCTTCTGCAGGCGGCGTGACGCCGTCAACCATAGGTGCGTCAGGAGCAGGTGGTGCGGAGCTATCGACTGGTTCTGGAATAGCTTGTGGATCAATCTTAGGATCAACTGGCTCAACTGCTGGATCACCTTCAGCAACAAGAGTCTCTGGGGTATCGGTAGTGGGTTCTGCTGGAGCTGGATCGCCCGACGGCGTCTCACCTTCGGCTTTTTGCTCAGCTGGCGTTTCTGCTTTTTCTTCAGCAGGAGTTTCAGTTGCTTCGCTATGAGTGGGAGCTACCTCTGCTGGTGCTGCATCCTTATCAGCAGCAGGTGGCGTGGCTTCGTCATCAGGCTTAGCAGGTACTTCTTTAGCAGGATCTTTAGATTCTTTATCTTCCTTGTCCTCTGCAGCTTTTTTGATATCTTCAATAGCCTCAACAGCTACACCTTGTGACAACACACGTGCCATAAGGCTGGTGCGAAAGATTCCGTTTGTACGACGCATAATTGATGCTCCTATTGCAATAGGTAAATTAGAAAGAAAGGCTGATATTCCCGCGCGGATATAGCATTCATGACCGACAGAGAGCCACTATACTATTTGCACTGTAGTAGTTTCTTACCACGAAAAAGAATATAAGATAAAATAACAAACGGAAATAGACCTCCAACCCTACTCAGTGAAGAGTAATAGGTTGGAGGTAATATGCGGATTTATTCCGGAGTTAAAGACATTTCAGCAAACTTCAAAAGACTACGACACGTACGTAATGCATACACAGAGAATGCCTCTGCTGGCTGATCGATCATCCTTGGAATGTGATGTGCGTTCCAGAACAACCCATCAAAACCCATTTGCTCAGGTATGCTTTTAAAGTGCTCTGCAGCCTTTGATGCACGCTGTTTAATTTTAGTAACTTCAGAGAGTTTACTCTCATAGGCTAAAACACTATCGCAAATAGCAATGACGTCGGTGGCGACAGTTCCTACTTCTTTTAGTGTTAACCAAGCAATAGGTAACATAGTCATGTCGGTAGTCAGATCAACTGGATCGTAAACAGACATCTCCGAATAAGTAGAATTTCCCATTGGTTTGATGTGCTCGGTCGTATCTGGAAACCAGCTATAAACAGCTACGCCACCTAATAGTTCGTAAGAACGATTCAAACCTAAGCCAGCGTGACCGTGTGCGCCAATACTTTTAGGATCAACAACTCTCTTAAAGCCAGGCAATGGTTCATGAAATTGGTGAGATTTCAATATTGCATCAGGGTCACTTTTTTCTAATGCCTCTACAATGTCTTTACAAATAAGATTGGCGCGCTCTTGTCCTTTTACCAGAACGGTCTCAGCCATATTCTTAAGCTGAGTAACGTCATGTGGTAAGTCTCTTGACGCATGCTCACCAATGCGAAACGTCGCAGATAGCTCAGCATCAGTAAGTCCAGCACTTTGCTTAATAGATGTTCCGCCGACCATGCGCTCGATATGTCCAACCTGGATTTTAGCTAATGCCTGGTCTTGAATTTTTAATGCTTGTTTTTTGAGTACTTGAGCAGCACCAAAAATAGCCTTATAGCGCTCCACTAACCAAGCAATGGATTTCTTAATGACTGCAATGATCGCGTCAATGATATCGCTGATCTTTTCTTTAATAGTCTCAATTGCAATATTCGTTTGTTCTAAACGATTATTTGGTTCTTCAAATGCTTCTAAAGAAACACTTGGTAATTCTTCTTGTGCAAAACCAGCAAACTGTAAAATAAAAGCAGTGCCTTTATTGAAGTCGTCTGCTTTATTCTTATCCATACCGCCAGTAGCTAATGAAGCGCGCGCCACGTCTAAGAAAGCTTCTAGAGCAGTCACAGCTGCTTCGCCTTCTTTAACGTCCGCGTCTACAGCTTGCGCTTCTTCATTGTTCTTTTTAGCTTTCGCTAAATCGGCTTCTAAGCTATCTAAATTGTTACTGAGTTCAGTAGTCGCGACTACAGACAGATTAAGCCCAGCAGGAGTATCAGCTACGACTGCTTCTGCTTCCAAGGCTGGCGTTGCATAGAGCAAGGCAATAGTTTCTACATTCCGCATTGTTTCAATACTCCTGTTATTCTGGGATTAATTTAAATGTTACCAAACAAAATGTGCAGGGTGCCAAGCATGTCTTCAAAACCACTTGCATGACTTAACCAGCGCTGCATCGTATCGACGACTAAGTAATCTTCTGCGTCACGATGATTATCTTTAAAACCAAAGTAATCGTTCGACGCTTTAGAGTACGTACCAATAACGTCGCCTTCATCGGTGATCTGGAGCAAAGCTGCCCAAGTCTCCAAAGCCATCTCACGACGACCTGTGCGGATAAACTTTAACGTATCGTCTAAGAAGCGTTTATGTAGGTCACCGCAAGCAGGACTCTTATATTGCGTCGTAAACCAGATTTCAAAGCTCGCCGTACCAAAAGCCGATAAGGTTGCTTTCAATACTTTTTCACGGAAAGCAAAAGCATTCGTATTAACCGAACGTTTGACGTATTGAGAGTAAAGATTCTCGACGTAAGGATTAGCTACCAAATCACTATTTGCAGTAGGAGCCATGGTATCGACGTGATAACGGTAACTCATCCTCTGTACTTCTCCCACTGGAGGAGGAGAGCGTACTAATTGAGGTTGTAAGTTACCGCCAAAGAATCCACGAGGATACATCCGAAATTGGACGCCTGGTGGATTAGCCATGTGCTGCCTCCATCTGAGCAATCTTGTAGTTCAAGCCTTGCGCACGAATGTTCGAATATTCAATCTGGTGCTGAACAGCGGCATCAGGTTTACCGTCGTGCAGTTTCATCAGATTCAACTTACGCAGTTCGATCAAACGCAGTTCTTCTTTCGCTGACTTGTAACGACTAGCTTGCCATTCAGCAATCAACATGCCGATATGGTAGATAGGGTTCAGTGCAATGGGAACCAAACCCATATGTAACGGATCAAGTTTCGACGAACCGACAGTGCCAGTTAACGTTGTGGCATTATCAGCAGTGACCATAATGTCCGGCACTTCTGCTAAGAGTTTCTTAAGCGACGTAGGATTAGTCGATACGATATTAAGTACCGTGCAAAACGTGACGAAGTTATCACGCAAGAATGCGAGTTCAGCTTTCGTAACATTTTCATCAATAACTGTATCGCCATCAGGATAGACCGAAGTCTCACAGATGTAAATATAGTTCAACAGTTTACGGGAATACTTACTCATCCAGTTAACAGCGCTCACGAACTGCAACAGATTAGCCTTCATGTACGTCATACCGTCACCAGCGACGTCGCTAGCATATGTTTGGGTAATCAAGTCTTCTGCAGTCTCTAAGTTAGCCAGGGCTGGTTTAAAGGCTTTCTCGATCGTCAACACGATATTGTCATTGTGACCCTTCTTCACCAAGCGGTGGAACTGGTCAGACATTTGTACGAGTGCTTCGGATTTAAACACCCAGTTCTTAAACAGAGGAACGGCTTCATCAAAAGCAGGCTTACTAATTTCTTCGATTTCAGTACGGGTCAAACGAATGTCTTCCAACACTCGGTTCTTCTCAAACGAAGGAAGCAAGGATTGGATAAATGGGAGAATCTTCATGGGAATATTGCCTTCAGGATTGGCTTCCCTCTAGTTAAAGAAGAAAGCCGCATTATTATCTAAGAGGTAAATGTACTGGAATTAGAGACTTGGAGAATTAGACAACTGATATGCTTTCAGGATATCGCTGACGTCAGCACCACCACCTTTATTAGCCGTTTTCATTTCAGCTAAACCGAGTTCGGTGGTTTCTTCGATGCCTCGGGAAAATATCGTGCAGCGATCCCAGTGCTTATCAATAACAGCGACCAGCATGATCGACGTATCTTTCAAAACTTTCTCACGAATAGCGAATTTACTGAACTTACCATCAAGATGCAGTTCCAGTTTGGCGAGAGTCTCAGTCGTCATGATAACGCAGTTCGAAGCACTAGCGATCGAAGGATTACCCGAGACGATCGTTGCCAGTTGATTCGTACGTTGACGTTTAATCAAGCTGGAATAAGTGCCGTCTGCATCATGCATCAGATTCTTACGGTGAGCATCGATCAAGTCTTGGCAGAGAATCAGATCTTTAATAAACTGGAGTTCTCCGGACTTCCATGCATGATAACGCTCTTTAGCAGAATTATCTTTACTGTCATGCGATAAAATATGAACGAGGGAAGCAGAAGGCAAGGAGGATGCCATCAGTCGAACAGAGACTGGGATCGATGCTTTGTGGATTCCGTCCGTAATTTCTACCGACAAAAGTTTACCGACAGAAAGGTTAGCCAGTTCTTTTACAGTGCTGAGTGTATCGCGACCAAACGAGATTTCCGAAGCACTACGGGAATCATCTAGTTTCGATTTATTGATATCAAGATTCTGACGATTGATATCGAGCGTAGCTGCGTCTTTTGCAAGATCATGCTGGTGCTTTTGATTTTGATTATGCGATTGGATACCTTGACGGAAGTCAGCATTACTTGCGTGCTCATGTTTCTCACGCATCATGCGATCCTTTTCATCAGGATCAAGTTCTTCCAAAGCGATCTGTTTCTCGAACGTAGGCAGAGCAAATTTATAGGACTCAGTAGCCATTAACCACGAACCTACCGAAGCTGCACTATTAACCGCATTGTCAGCAATACTACGACGTGGATTCAAACCATCCAGAGTACGCATGACGTCGATCTTACCCACAGTCGTCTTCAGAGCGACAGCTTGCAAATAATAACCAGACACCAGACTCAAGAGCGATTGCTGTACGTGTGGGAGTGCTTCCGAATACAATGCATCGGCATCAATCAGTACGCGCGGTTCTACGCGAAGAGTTTGCGTGTAGTCAATAAGAGATTCGGACTTACCGCTGCGCCAGATATCGACAATCTTACCGATCGTAGTCAGGCCAAGAGCGATACCCACTTGAACGCCAATTTTACTAAACATGATTATTATTTCCTTTTACTTTATTACAAGAGGTTTCTCAGATGGCTGATGTAT
>Ga0255358_1000058_pt1 | contig 10227 bp, 16 predicted proteins | sample GFST0metaG_FD_189940 | JGI IMG/M metagenome (GOLD analysis project Ga0255358, IMG submission 189940) | Peat soil microbial communities from Stordalen Mire, Sweden - G.F.S.T0 | ecosystem: Environmental > Terrestrial > Soil > Wetlands > Peat | place: Sweden: Norrbotten County, Stordalen Mire...
GCGCAGGTCGGCACTCTCGGTGATCATGCGGCGGATGAAGCCCACCTCGCCGCCCTCGCACCAGAGTTCCGCGCCCTGCCCGCCGAAGTTCCGCAGGGGACGGGTGGTGTCGCGTCCCAGCTTCCGCCACTTCTGCTCGGAGGCCTCGCGCACCTCGCGCATGGAGCCGTGGAAGGGCGGGTTGCAGAGGGTCAGATCGAAACGTTCACCGGCCTGCACCACGCCCCTGAAGATCGCCGACCGGTCGGCCTGCTGCCGCAGGACGATGGCCTCGCCCAGGCCCGGATTCGCCGCGAGGATGCGCGCCGCCGAAGCCAGGGCGGTCGCATCCACATCGGAGCCCACGAAGGACCAGCCGTACTCCCGCTGTCCGATGAGCGGATAGATGGCGTTCGCGCCCACCCCCACGTCCAGCACGCGGATGGCCGGGCCCCGGGGGATAGCACCCTCCGCATCAGTCGCCAGCAGGTCTGCGAGGTGGTGCACATAGTCCGCCCGGCCCGGAATGGGCGGGCAGAGGTAGCCCGGCGGGAGGTCCCAGCCCCGGATGCCGTAGGCTTCCGCCAGCAGCGCCCCGTTCAGGGCCTTCACCGCCGCCGGATCGGCGAAGTCGATGGAGGGGCCCCCGTGCTTCGCCCGGTGCAGGAAGGGCCCCAGTTCAGGGTTGGCCTGCACCAGCCGCGGGAAGTCGTAGCCCCCGGCATGGCGGTTGCGTGAGTGCAGGCCCGGCTTGGCGGGCGGTGTCCGGGGAGGGCGTTCCGAAGGGGCTGGCATGACACCAGTGTCCGATGAATGAGGCCTCAGAGTCCGGCGCAGAGTTTCTTCACGGGCAGCACGCTGGCGAAGGTGCCGTCCAGGGCCGCGAGGAAGGCCGTCTGCACCTGGGCTGCGGGCACCGTCCCACCCTGCCGGGTGAGATCCCGCGTGGCGCAGGCATCCCCGGCCAGCTGACACTGGAAGCCCAGGTCGAAGGCGGCCCGCACCGTGGTGTCGATGCACATGTGGGTCATCATGCCCGCGATGACCAGCTGCGTGATTCCGAGCCCGCGCAGGTGCGACTCCAGCGGCGTCTCGCGGAAGCTGTTGGGGAAGTGCTTCTGGAACACGGTCTCGTCCGGCAGCGGCGCGACACAGGGGTGGATCTCGGCCCCGGGGGTGCCCGGCAGGAAGAAGGTGGCGCCGGGACGCGCCGCGAGGTGCTGGATGTGGACGATGGGCCGGCGGGCCCGCCGGAAGGCCTGGAGCAGGATTCCCGCCTGGATCTCGGCCTCGGGGCTGCCCACCAGCTCCATGGCCCCTCCCGGGAAGTAGTCATTCTGAAAGTCGACGAGCAGCAGGGCCTGGGTCATGGGATGCCTCTCCGGTGACACAAGCTTAGCCCCTGGTGATGTCTTCCTCGCGGGTGGCGAGATCCCGCGCGCGCCGGGTGCCGATGAACCAGAAGGCCAAGGCCAGGAGGAACGTGAGACCGCCCACGGTGAACGCGAGGCTGCGTCCGTGCCACAGACCATTCCAGGCGCCCCGGATCTGGGTGGCCATGAGGTTGATCTTGCCGCCGTAGACCTCGACGTCGCGCAGGTACCGCTTGCTGTCCTCCGGCTCAAACCCCAGGGGATTGGCGCCGCCGGGGGCGGCGGTCAGGTAGATGGCCAGGGCGGCGCCGAGGCCCCCGGCGAAAATGCCGCCGGCGATGAGCCGGATGCGGGCCAGACGGGCTTCGAGGGTGCCCCCGAGGCCCGTGACAAAGCTGCGGTTCAGCTGTGCCTGCTCGGCTGCCTGGCGCTGCTCCAGGCCTTCCCTGATCCGCGCCCGCTCTTCGTAGGACAGGGCTAGGCCCCGTCGTTCCAGTTCGGCCAGGGCGACCGCCACCGCCTCGAAGCGGTAGTCCTGGAAGTGTTCCAGGTACCGGAGTAGCTCCGGATCAGAGAGGGCGGGGATCCGAGTCTGGAAGGTTGGGGCCATGGGTCGCTTCAACCCTCGGCCAACAGGGCTGCGAGGCGGTCGAAGGTCTGCTCGTTGCCTTCGAGGGCGAAGCGCTTGACCGCCTCGCACTCGGCAGCGGTCCTGAAGCGCATGCAGAAGCCGAGGCGAGTCCGCGGGCCCTCCTCGTCAAAGGTGACGATGACCCGGAAGGGCGGAGTCGACACATGGTCGAATACGATCCTCTCCGGCGCGAGGACCTCGATGAACACGCTCTCGTTCTTGAAATGGATCCCGCCCGGCCCATGCATGATGAAGTTCCACTGGCCACCCGGCTTCAGCTCGAACTCCTGGAACGAGTTGGTGAACCCCTCCGGGCCCCACCAGCGCGCCAGCAGGTCGGGATCGGTCCAGGCCCTGAACACGCGCTCCCGGGGCGCATCCAGGATTCGCGTCGTGAGGACGTCGCGGTCCGCCTGGGGATCCAAGTGTTGATCAGGTGATCCGGCCATGGATTTGCCCCCTGGAATGGTCGATGCTTCGAAGGGAAGGTTAACCGATCAGGCACTCCACCCCTTCTAGATGATCTTGCAGGGGATCAGGGCGTCTTCATCGAACCCGTACACCGCGCAGAGCCGATGGTAGCCGTCCGCGATCACGACCTTTCCGGTGGCCTCGTCTCGGACCAGCAGGAGGGGCGAGAGGGCCTGGCCCTTCTGGATCTTCCTCTGGTCCTTGGCCACGTGGGAGTTGCTCATGCCCAGCAGCGAGAGCCGGGAGGCCCGGAAGATGTCCTTGGCCTTGTAGTGGACGATGGGCGCGGCCTTCAGGCGGTCGAGGAGGCCGGCCACCTCGCCTTCGGCATGCAGGAGACTGAGGTAGGATCCGGCGGCGGAATAGTCGTGGTCCTCCACCTGGGGGAGCCAGAGGATGGGGTCGGTAGGAATCTCGGCCATGGTGGGTCCCTTGGGCTGGCTCCTTGGACCATGGCGCAATGAGGGTTGGATGGCAAGCGGTCCCGTCGAGGTCGAACTACCGGCCCGCCTGCAGCATCGCGGCCATCTTCTCGTGGATCAGGTGGACGGCCTTCAGCGGGCGGAGCATCACCTTGATCTCCTCGATCCGGCCCTCCTCGTCCCACCGGAGCATGTCCACGCCGTTCACGCCGATGCCCTCGATCTCCACCTGGAACTCCAGCACCGCGTCGCGGGTTCCGATCACCTCGCGGGTGTAGCGGAAGGAATCGTTGCCGAAGACCCGGAAGGCAGCGGCGAGGTACTGGGTGGTGACGGCCTTGCCGACCTGGGGCGTGTGCACCACAGGAGAGTGGAAGACGACCCGCTCCGACAGCAGCGTGGCCAGTCCCTCCGGGCTGCGGTCCTGCACGAGCCGGTGCCAGCGGGCGAGGGGGGTGGTGGACATGGCAACCTCCGGGATCTTGCGAGGAAGTGCAAGAGGGTTCAGGCGAGGGCCGCCTCCGCGGCCGCCCGGGCGTGCAGGGCCGTGGTGTCGAAGAGGGGAACCCTGGAATCCTGTGGGTCCACCAGCAGGGAGAGCTCGGTGCATCCGAGGATGATGGCTTCCGCGCCCTGGGACACCAGCCGGTCCAGGATGCCCCGGCAGGCGCTGCGGGACTCCGGCAGGACCGTCCCGAGGCACAGCTCTTCGAAGATGATGCGGTGGAGGGCAGCGCGGTCCTCCTCGCTGGGGACGAGCACCTGGAGCCCATGCCGATCCCTCAGCCGCTCGCGGTAGAAGGCCTGCTCCATGGTGAACCGCGTGCCCAAGAGGCCGACGGTGGCGTGTCCGGCCCCCTTGATGGCCGCCGCGGTGGGATCGGCGATGTGCAGCAGGGGGATGTGGACCGCCGCCTGGATGCGGTCGGCCACCTTGTGCAGGGTGTTCGTGCAGAGGACCAGCAGATCCGCCCCCGCCGCCTCGAGAGTACGGGCCGCGCCGGCCAAAAGGGCGCCGGCCGCCTCCCAGTCGTCCGCCCGCATCAGCCCTTCGATGTCCTGGAAATCCACGCTGTACAGGACGATCTTCGCGGAATGCAGCCCGCCCATGCGGGCCTTGACCGCCTCGTTGATGAGGCGGTAGTAGGGCACTGTCGACTCCCAGCTCATGCCGCCGATGAGGCCGATGGTCTTCATGAGGGCTCCTTGCAGGTGAATGCTAGCGCCAGCGTTCGGTCGGGACGAGGGGCCAGTCCGGCCCCCATCGGATTTATCAAGCAAGGGTCTGCTGCATTCCAGCAGGACGCCTGGCGAGCAAGGCCCCTGTCCGGGGCCCTGGACTATTTGAGAACGCTTTTCTGGAAGGTCGTGACAATTTCGGCGGCCAGGGTCGGATAGATTTCCTCACCGGAACGGTCGCGGGGACCCGTCCCTTCCACCTGAACCAGCTCCAGGCTTTCCCCTGACGGATCCTGGATGCTGAATTCGACGACAAAGGTCCCCGTCTGCTTCTCCAGCCGGACCACAGCGACACACAGATGGTACGGGCTGCCCGCGCGAACAATTAATTCCCTTCAGGGAGCCTTCCAGGGCGGCGGCGAAGACCCACACACGTTCCTCGGTTTTCCAAGCGATTCTTCCATCCCAGGACACGCCCCGCGCACGGTCGAAAACAGGCGGGAAACACACTTGGACCTTCTTGGAATCTGGGCCTGAGTACTTCATGTAGAACGGGACAGGGGCTGTATCGGGCGAGCACCCGGCCGACAGCGTCGACCCGCCCAGGGCTAGAACGGGAATCAGGATGGAGAGGTGCTTCCTCATGGCATTTCCCCCTGTGGACCAGTTGCGGGCAGTCCTTGAAAGGCAGAACGTCTGAGAACGGTTTCTGGGTACGGCCGTGGAGCCTTCCTGGCCTATCGACAAATCGGTGGAATGCGTGAATCGGTTCACAGCCTCCGGTCAAAGTCGGGCCAAGGCCGATCCAGGAGGGCCGGACAGGGGTGTCCAGAGGCAGCCGAACGTCCTGCGTCAGGCGAGAGGGCCGAGGGACGGCAGGGGGATGCCGAGGCGCCGGGCCACCCGCCGGGCCGTGGCTTCCCGCTGGACCGTGATGTCCTCGAGGGCGTGTCGCACGCCTTCCCGCACGGAGGGCGGCGCGGTCTCCGGCGTCCCGCTGTTGAAGGGTGGTTCGGGCGCATAGGCCATGTAGAGCTGGATGGCCTGGGCGGCCTCGTCGCCCCGCAACTCGGCGGCCACCCGCAAGGCGCCGTCGATGCCTGCCGTGACCCCTGCGGCGAACACCATGGGACCATCCAGGACCACCCGCTCGTTCACGGGAATCGCCCCGAAGCAAAGCAGGAGGTGGAGCGAAGCCCAGTGGGTCGTGGCCCGCCGACCGCGGAGCAGACCGGCCGCGCCGCAGATGAGGGCGCCCGTGCACACGGAGAAGACACAACGGGCCCCGGCCGCCTGCTGCCGCACCCAGCCAAGCACTTCCTCATCGTCCATCAGGGCTTCCTGTCCCCAGCCGCCGGGCACATGCAGCACATCCAACTGCGGTGCGGCCGCCAGGAGGGCGTCGGGGCTCAGCTTCAGGCCACGCACATCCTGCACCGGTGCGGCTGTCTTGGCATAGATGCGGTAGGTCGAGTTCGGGATGCGCGACAGGACTTCGAAGGGACCCGTGAGGTCGATCTGATCCAGCCCCTCGAAGAGAAGTGACCCGATCTCGAGATGATTATCATTTGGGATCCCGGTGGGGCCGTTTGTCATTGGGGACTACTTCCCAGTGCCTGGATGAACGCCTGCGTAGTCAGGACCGTGGCCTGCCCCGGGAACACCTTTTCCGTCAGCACCCGGTGCACCTCGTCATCAAAGTCGGCGCAGGCATCGGAGATGACGACAAGCTGATAGTCCATGTCCGCGGCCCAGCGCACCGTGGAAAGGACCACTCCGCTGGTGGAAATGCCGAGCATCACAAGGGTGGTGATGTGGTTGGCCCGGAGGATCGATTCCAGATCGGTGGTGGAGAATGCTCCCACACGACGTTTGGTGACCACGATATCGCCGGGTTGGGGAGCCACCCGTGCATGGATCTCGGCCCCCGGAGTGCCCTCCTGCAAGCGTCCCGACTCCTTGAGGGTGTTGAAGCGCTTGTTCTGGCGACTGACCTCGGGGTAGCCATTGCGAAAACGCACGACCACGTAAATGATCGGCAAATGGGCCTCCCGGGCGCCCTTGAGGATCGCGCTCGCTCGGTCCAGAAGGGGTGCCTGCGCCTTCTCGGGCACCATGCCCAGGATGTCGTTCTCGTAGTCCATGACCAGGACCGCCGTCCGCCCCCGGTCGAGAGAAAGTTCCTTGACCACGGGACTCTTGGGCGCGTCCTGGGTTCCGGCCGCGATCGCCAGGTTTCCTTGCAGGCTGATGAACGTAGTCCAAATCACAAGCAGGGCAGATTTCGCAAGGGTGCGCACGGGCAGGCTCCTCTGGAAAGATGGAATGGGTGGTCCTAAATGGTGGGGCGCATTCCAAATGATGGCTTCGAGTGCAAGGGAGAAACGCTTGGCGAAGGAAGTAAAAGGCGGGGGGAGCAAAGTGGGAATTAGCCCAAGATTTGCTTCAGGAGCTGAGGTAGATTTCCACCCGCTCCTTGCCCCGACCGATGTTGTTGCGCTTCAACCTGATCGGACCCACCTCGCCCGTTCGCCTGATGTGGGTCCCTCCGCAGGGCACACGAGAAAATCCATCAATCTCCCAGTAACGGCGCTCGTTTGACTCGTCCTCGAAGGCGGACTTGATCGCTAAATCGGCTTCTATGACTTTATTGGCCTCTGCCATGAGTGCAGGGAGCCATGGCGCGATGCTTTCCAGCCAGGCGAAATCAATTCGAGCCTTCTCTTGGGCGATGTGGGCACCCACCTTGCCAACGCCATTCAGCGATTTGTAGAAGAGCTCAAGCACCAGCTCAGCGGCGAAGTGAAGACGCATCAGCCGGTATCGCCTCTCCCAATCGATTGCCATATGCACGGGTTCGCCGGCCGCCAGCCCGTGGCCTTCTGGAAGTGTGTAGATGATCTCAAGACTTTCCTTCCGGGCAGCGAGAACTGGCAATCCACCGATGGTCCCCTGGTCGCTCTCTTGGCCTCCCGAGAAGGCGTAGAAGATGGTTGATTGCACGGTGATATCGGCGCCATCCACCGTGGCAATGGAAGTGTGGAGCGTTGTTTGGTAGGGATCTTCCCAGAAGATTTTCTTTGCCATGTTGTCTCTGAACGAATTCATCACTTCATCTTTGACTTGAGCTTGATAATTTCGCCGGCGACCATGAATCGTCCCATCCCAAGATGATGGATCGTTCGCGGGGCCTTCACTGAGGCGTCTACCCAGGCTTTGATGACCTCCAGGACGAAGAAGCAGTACTTGGGAACCATCCGGGTGTCGACCACCCGGCATTCGAGATTGGCGAAACACTCAGCGATGAGAGGGGCGCCAACACAGGCCGCGGGCTTGGCTGTGAGACTGAACTTCTCAAACTTGTCCACGCTTTTACCGGAAGTGTTGCCGCAACCCACCACCTGTTCTGCAAGGTCCATGGTGGGAACATTGATGACACATTCCCGGGTGGCCTTCAGGAGACCGAAGGAGTGGTTGCGATTGCTGATGACACAACCCACCAATGGGGGTTCAAACTCCATCATGGTGTGCCAGGACATGGCCATGATGTCTTGGCGTCCATTGCGGGCGGTCGTGACCAGGACGACCGGCCCCGGCTCGAGCAACCCATAGACCTTAGATAGTGGAAGGGATCTTCTGGCCATGAGTTCACGACCCGTCAACAGTGATGGATATTCGCATGGGTTCCTTTCCTGTTTTGTTCCGATTGTTCTGAATGGGGCCTGGTAAGAGAAGCTGACTGGGGCAGGTGCGGGTTGGACAGGAGGTCAGGCGGGGTCGAATTTGGCCCCCTTCTCGATCAGGAGTTCACGCAGCACCGAACGATGGCAGTGGGCTTCGTCCTCGCAGTAGCAACCCACCGAAAAGTTGTTTTGGTGGGACAGCGTGGCAAGCAACTCGATGGCGTGGCTGTTCTCCGGGGTTGCCATTTCAGCCCGGTACTTCCTGGCGAATGCGGCCCACTGTGCGGGCGTCTTCGCCTCCTGGCCGAGCTGCACCGTCTGGGGACTGGGTGCCAGGTTGGGAAACCACACGTCGTACCAGTTCTGAACTGCGTAATCGGCCTTGGGCACACCCCGCGGTGGGCGACGAACGGTTCCGATGCGTATGCCTTCACCTTCCACTCTTGGGCTACCGAGCCTGAGGACGCGCATAACCATGATTCGCTCCCTTCTTAGATGCCCAGCGTTCAAGATTGGCCGGTCCAGCCTGGGGAGTGGCGTCGAGCGAGCCTGAGGAAGCTGAGCCAGGAAAGAGGGTTCCAGAAAATCCAGGCTGGGTTCGAGTTGAGCGGGTGATTAGGCAAAAAGGGGATGGCATTATTTGGTCGTCAAAGGGATCGAATGTAAGTAGGTTTGCAGAATTGCCGATATCCGGTTCAGAATACCCCTTCACATGGAGCGAACTCAATGAGCGAAAATGTGCCGCTGAAACCTGCGCTGGAACTGGCCGAGTATGCCTTGGAAACACCCTTGAACTGCCATCATTGTCAAAAGGTGATCACTTGCGTTCATGTGGTCCGCCTCCTGCGAGCCAAGGTCAATTTTGTTTCCACCCTTCCTAGGCGAGGCCATGTGATCGTATGTCCGGAATGTCGGAGGATTCTCTCGGCTGATCTGGGGGGAATGACCTGACGAATGAGGTTAAGCGGCCCAACCTGCGGCAGCTCAGCAGACGGGGACCAGGAACAGGGCCTAAGGATGGGACTGGCCCATGCAGGTTGCCTACGCGCTCTTTAGCGCCGTGACTTCGATTTCGATCTTCATGCGCGGGTCTGCCAGGCCGGCGGAGATCATCATCGCCGCTGGGCGCACGTCCCCAAAATAGTTACGAAGTACCGGCCAGCATTGCTCGAACTCGCCGCCGTCCGGCAGGACGTAGGTCACTCGCACGACATCCTTGAGGCCTGAGCCGGCCTGCCGAAGTACGGCCTCGATGTTCTTCAAGCACTGGTCAGTCTGCTCGAGAAGGCTTCCTGAGATGGACATCGTGCTGTAATCGAAGCCGGTGGTGCCCGAGACGAAGACCCAATCCCCGGCGACGACCGCACGAGAGTAACCAATCTTCTCTTCGAAGGAAGAGCCCGAACTGATGAGTTGTTTTGTCATCGAATTCCTCCTAAACCGAGGTCTGGATAAGGGTCGCGTTCGTACTCTAGCGGCACTGCAAACCTGGGCACCCAGCGGAAGAATGCAGCCAGCCCAGAGGCTTGAGCCGGGTTGTGAGTGGTCAGCCTGCGGATGGACCTTTGAGCTCGACCATATTGCCTTCTGGATCAGAGATATAGATTGAAGGACCTACTCCCTCTGCCCCATAGCGGAATTCGACCGGGCCAACCTCTATGCCATGCGCCTCCAGCTGGCTGCGAATGTCCGTTGCATTGAATGGTTCCACCCGGAAGCAGAAGTGGTCCAGGTTCCGCGCTTCCCTTCCGGGTGCCGCGCCGCCAACTTGGCCGAGCCTCCCTTGGACGGGCACCAGATCAAGGATGGACCTGCCGGCGCGCAGCTGAACCAGTCCCATTTCATCTTCGCGTCGCTCTACCGTGCACCCAAGTGCGCCGCAGTAGAAGCTGAGCATTTTTTCGAGGTCGACCACGCGTAGGACCAGGTGATCGATTTCACGAATGTGGATCATGGAATGAGGGCGCTGGAGTTCACTCATGGGGTGCCTCGTTCCGTGGTGCATAGTATTCGCCATCCAGATGCTCAAGGTCGAACACTTCGATGCGATGGGGCAGAAACCGAATCACAGCCCCTTTTCTTGATATAGCTCTGCCCCATGAAAAGTGATGGACCTTGTGCCCATCGAAATAAACGGTTTCGGATTCAGTGCGTTGTTTGCCCGTCCAACGTCGAACGATCCCACCCTCCAGCCACTGAATCTGATTACGTTCATCACGAACGATCACATGACCCGATGTATTCCCGATGAACCCTATGCCACCCCTAACCCAACCCGGTTGGTGGAATCGATTCCAACCAAGGACAAGGCCAAAGGCCAGGACTGCAGCCAGGGCCAAGGCGAGTTTGAATCGGAGCTTCATACGTGCGCTGCCTCAGGAAGAAGTTAACCCCACCGATCGACCCCTCTCAGAACCGAGCTCTGCCTGTAAGGATTTCCCACCAAAGGTGCCAATCCCCCATAAAACTCAGGCGTGGGTATCTAAAGG
>Ga0255358_1000061_pt1 | contig 10093 bp, 3 predicted proteins | sample GFST0metaG_FD_189940 | JGI IMG/M metagenome (GOLD analysis project Ga0255358, IMG submission 189940) | Peat soil microbial communities from Stordalen Mire, Sweden - G.F.S.T0 | ecosystem: Environmental > Terrestrial > Soil > Wetlands > Peat | place: Sweden: Norrbotten County, Stordalen Mire...
CTCAGGAACAGCAGGTAGTACAGTGACGATCAGTGGATCTCACTTTGGATCAACACAAGGAACCGTCAGCATCGGCGGTGCCGCGGCAACGGTCACCAGTTGGACAGATTCGTCAATCTCGGCCACGGTGCCCTCTGGCCTAAGCACGGGCAGCGCCAGCTTGATTGTGACAACGTCCGGCAATCTGACGGCGAGCTCAACCTTCACGGTGAACGCATCTGGGGCTTCGATTAGCAGCATCAATCCAAGCTCAGGTGCTGTAGGCACTTTGGTGACGATCAGTGGTTCTGATTTTGGGACGACGAAGGGCACAGTCAGTTTCGGCGGTACGGCGACAACCGTTACCAGTTGGACAGATTCTTCAATTACGGCTACGGTGCCTTCGGGGCTAAGTGTCGGCAACGCCAATGTGGTCATCACTACATCCGATAACAAGACCGCCAGTACATCCTTCATCGTGATGGTTGCGCTCACAGGTGTAGTTGAAAGCGGAAATGGAACAGGCGCAACGGCGCTTCCTCTGAGTGCATCGGTGCAACTCTATGCGGCGGGAACGAGTGGATATGGAAGCGCACCAACAGCGATAGGTAATGCCGCGAGCACCAATACCACAACAGGAACTTTCTCGATTGCTTATGACTGCTCTAGCTTGTCGGCGCCGGGCGATCAGATGTACCTGGTTGCAACCAGTAATTCGAGTTCGGACATTGTTTTAATGGCTGCGCTTGGATCCTGCAGCAGTATAGGAACTTCGTATTCCAGTGGAGTGATCCTCAACGAGGCAACGACCATTGCCTCGGCCTATGCGCTTTCACCTTTTGCGAGCCTCAAATCGAGCGGTGGCATCAATATCGGCACGCCGACCTCAGGTTCGTCCTGCAATGAGACGAGTAGTTGGCTGAGCACCGGACCAGAAACCTGCAACTATGTCGGACTAAAGAATGCCTTCAAGACGGTCAATAATCTGGTCAACCTTGCCAACGGAACGGTCTATGCGCAGACACCGTTCTACACAAGCACCTATGGCAATGCAGCAGGATCAGCGCTGAACTCAAGTTATGTGCCACAGACGCGTATCCATACATTGGCAAATATACTGGCTTCGTGCGTGCAGGCAACTGGCAGTTGCAGCACACTTACCGGCTCTGCTGGGGATGGTTCAGCCAAGGATACCCTGCAGGTGGCATGGGAAATTGCACAATATCCGGGTACCAATGTTTCCAGCCTTTACAGCCTGCAGGCATCGACTCCACCGTATACCACTGCGCTGAGTTCGGCGCCCAACGACTGGACACTGGCGCTAACCTATACGGGCGGCGGTCTGGGCTACCTCTCGCAGATTAATGCGAACCCATATTACTCTCCGAGAGTCAATTCGTTCGCGATTGATGCGCAACAAAATCTCTGGCTGTACGTAAATTGCTACAAGCCTTCCAAGGTGCAAAAACTGGTCGAGTTCAACAATGTTGGGGAGGCGCTTTCTACGGCATCTACAAGTTCCTCCACAACATGTGGAGGCTACCAACCGCTGTACAACGGCAGTACCGTGGGATTAACGGCTGCCAACAGTAACAATTATGCAATTGCATTTGACCAACAGGGGCATCTATGGGCGCCCTCCACAATCTACACAAGTTCCGGCTCTTCGATCGACACGACTACTGGTATCGTTGAAATCTCCACCGACGGGCAGACTATTCTAGCGGGCGCGAATTTAGCTGACACCGCTACGGCTTCTACTGATACGCTTGAGTGCTTACCGATGAGTATGGCGGCAGATGCTTCCGGTTACCTGTGGATTGGTTGCAAGGGTGTTAGCAGAGGTGGTGGTATTGCCGCAGTCAATACTAGTACAGCCACAGTTGCCGGCAGCGAGTCTAAGAGTGCGATCACGAATTCTGCTATGGGTGATCTAGACAGCATCGCGCTCGATCCTACAGGATACGTCTGGGGAGCTATTAATCCATATCTTTATGGGTACAGCAATGCTGATTATGCCACGTTCGATACCTACCTGACCCAGATCAGCGCAAGCAATGTAACAAGTTCGACCATACCCGCTGTAACCAGCAATCACAGCAGCAGTGGCAATACTTACACCAATGTCGCCACAGACAACGCGGGCAATCTCTACACGAGCAGTGCCACGCTGGGCACCCTTAACTTTTCGACCAACCAAGGAACGAGCTGGACGCCTTACACCTATCCAATCCCTACTTCCGTGGGCACCAGTCCGGTGGGTTTGGAACAGATTGTCATTGATGGGAAAGGACATCTGTGGAGTATGGTTTGGCCTCAGGACGGTTCCGTGACATTGGGCGCGTACTCCTATCTGATCGAGATGTCGTCCGGGGGAGCGTTATTATCTCCGTCGTTAAGTGGCTCGGTCTACGGATATACAGGCGCAGGCGGCGGTGGTGAGACACAGCCCATCCTTGCCAACTACGCCAATGGTTTCAAGCCAAGCAGTGTTGCAATCGATAGTGCGGGCAATCTCTGGACAACGAATTTAACACTGCCGAGTTCTGGTGCGACAGGGTACTCGCAAAGCCTGATCGGCCAGCAGTTGGTTGAGTTTGTCGGCATCGCGGCTCCGGTAACGACGCCTGTGGTGAACGCCTATACCAACAATGCAGTTGGCTTAAGACCATAGCTCTAGAACCAAAACGCCATAAAGGCGTGTGTGCAATTCGGCGCGCATGTGGAATAACGCTCACATGCGCGCTGCTAGAGTGCCGAGTCTGAATATGGCTCGCAATGTCATCAAATATTCACGTAATTATGTAGGAGAAGTAACGTGCTATTCGCAGCGTCTTCCGATACTTGGGGCACAGCTACAACTTCGTCTTCTAGCTGCGCTCCGGAGCCTGCGCTTCCGAGTGCGGGTACAGTGTCTTACCCGAATATTTTTCCTCGGGTGAGAAAGGATGGCCGAGGTTGCTTTGCTCACGGAAGAGGTTCAGCAATGATGAAAATGTATCAGAATTTGCGATGGTCCGTGGAAGAAGAATCTGATGGCCCAATGCTTATTCCATGTAAGGAAGAAGCTCAAGTAGAGATTGGAAGTCAAGAAAAGACTTGCTCCGATGAGCACCGCTTTACAGCCGAGGTATTGCAAGAGAAAGAGAATCATCATTACAGCGACAATCTATATAGGCAGATTCTAGAATTGTATGACAAATTCCGTCCACGGCTGTTGCGTTATATCCAAAGCATGTATCTCAGTCGCGAGCAGGCAGAAGATGTGATCCAGGAAACATTCGCACGTCTTGCAAAGGAATTTAGCCACAAGATTGTTATCGACAACGTGCAAGGGTGGATTGTGCGTGTCGCACACAACTTATCGGTGGACATCATTAAAAACAAGGAAAGAGAAAGCTCGCATTTCTGTGCTCTCTCTGCGATAGACCTTGAAATATGCGCGGACCTTTCAATGAGTCCGGAAGAAGAGTATCTGAAGAAAGAACAAATTCAACAGTTGGAGGGAGCTTTATTGGGGTTGAATCCCCGGCAGCGCCAGTGCTTTCAGATGCGCGCTCAAGGTTTTCGTTACAAGGACATTGCGGGTGCACTGGGCGTCAGTGAACAAAGAGCTGCGTTGATCGTTAGGCAGGTTTCGGTACGGCTGGCAGCAATTTGTGGATAGGAGAACTGTGAAAGCAGCAATGAAAAATTTTTTGTACCGTTTGATCCCAACTCTTGAGGATCATCTGCCGGACGAGCATCTTGCGAGTCTGTTCTGTGATGAATTGCCTGTTTTCCAAGGCATTGTAGCCCGTTGGCATCTGATGACCTGCCGGCGTTGCCGTCTTCGCAAACATGATCTGGAGAACGTACGTGCTGATCGCGTGCTGGCTCTCTATCGTGATGTTTACGGATGCGATGACCACCCTCCGCTTTTTGATCATACGCGCGCGTCTTTTGCAGCGCGCCTGCGGAATGAGTTACAGCCCATGCACGTTCGCCCCACACGTAGGCGTGGATTTCCGGAAAACATGATTCATGGTTATGCTCGCATAAATCATGCCTATATCGTTGTTCTTCTCGTTGGGTTTCTAACCGCGGTATCGCTATTTATGTGGCGCCAGCAACGCTCACACTATGCTAACTTCAATGCGGTTCTCGTACGAGCTAAGTTTTGCGATGCTCCCCAGAGTGATGTTGTGTCCGGCGTAATCTACCAGAAGGTTCGCATCACCACATCTTCGCACGAGACGGTGGACCGAAACCTATACCGTGACCTACAGGGAAGACGAAAGCTCAGATATCCCAGCATTGATAGCAAGCAGCAGGGCCTAGTATCGTCGCTCACCGATGCCGATGTGGATTGGGATAAACCGATCTCGGCATCGGACTATCAAAGATGGCATGATGGGCTGCGTGCGCGAACCGACACCATTGCACGTGCTGGATCACATTTGCTGAAACTTACGACCTCTGTACCTGAGGGCAAAGTCGCTTCGCAGTCTCTGGTTGTGCGTGATACGGATTTTCATCCGGTGCTGCGTACGGTTGCATTTCGCCACGCGGAAACCGTGGAGATTGCTGAACTCGATTACAAGGTTCTTCCGTGGTCGAGGGTAGACAACAGTTTATTTGATGCTCCGAATAGTGGGCAGACCGCATTCGATATCTCGGGGCACAACCTGGCGCTTCGGCTTCCCTTTACAGTAAGTGCTGAACAGCTTGATGAAGCAGAACTAAGTGCACGTTTGGAGTTAAACCGGCTTCATGCTGACACAGGCGAGCAGATCGAGATTCATCGCGGTGTACAGTTTGTCGAAGTTACTGGCGTAGTGGAGACTTCAGATCGTAAGCGTCAGCTTCTAGATAGCTTGAAGATCCTCCCACACGTGATGGTTTCTTTGAAGAGCGTGACGGAGTTCAAAAGATCAAGTGTTACTTCTGGCGAGGCGAGTGTTCAAGTCGAGTCCATGCCCGAGTTGAGAAATCCTCTTGCCATTTATCTAGAAGCGCGCGGACACAATATAGGCGAGAGCAATATGTTGGCGCGCAATCTGTTCGATGCAGCGCTGACGATGAGTCAGGAATCTCGAGCGATTGCGGATCTGCAGAAACGCTTTAGCGCAAAATCCATGCAATCATTTTTTGCCTCTGCGACGCTTGCTGAGTTGATGGAAAGTCATCGAGAGCGTTTTGAGTCAGCTTTACGACAGGAGCGAAAACTTCTGAACGATCTTCAAGCGCCATCGGCAGGTAGAGATCTTCTTGGCGTCAATCTTTCACTCTTCGATGGATCGCAAAAGAACTTGTCTCTAGCCAAAATTCTCACGGAGAGTTCGAGAGGCAAGGAGATCAGCGCGGAAAAGATTCTTGCCGAAATGTCTGGAGTTGTTGAGGATCTGCGCGAGGCCAATCGTCACACGTATACCGCTCAAGGCCATGCGCCTCAGGGCGAGAAAAAGTAGGGAGCACCGAATTTATGCAGCCAGGATCAATTCAACGTGTGCCGGACAAGCAGACTATACGTGTGCGGAGATGGTCGGGAACGCTGTTTCTGTGCCTACTCAGCTTGTTGAATACGGGATGCAACGGCACCTCAGGAGCGAGCGCCAAAGCTGGAGCAGTCTCTTCCACCGTGACAGCCTTGAGCGTGACCGGAACCACGACGTTCAGCATGAAGCCAATTGGCGATAAAAGTAGTGCCGGTGTGGATTGGACAGTGACCTGTGGCGGCAGTCCTGTAACGGGATCCATTGCCAAGGGAGCCTGCGGTACCCTCGCGCCTGCGCATACCGCAAGCGGAGCAGCGACCACATATACTGCGCCATCGGTTGTCCCTATAGGAACCTCGGTGACAATTACAGCTGCCGTAACAAGTAATCCGTCGCAGATAAGCAGTACGAGTCTGACGATTCTTGCTGTTCCCATTTCGATTGCATTTGGCTATACCGTGCCGACTTCGCTGGACGTGAATAAGTCAACGTCTTTGCAGGCGACCGTGACGAATGATCCCAACGGTGCGGGTGTTCTTTGGTCGGCGACTTGCGGATCTGGTGCGTGCGGATCGTTCTTGCCAACACAAACGCTGAGTGGCTATGCAACGGCTTACACTGCACCATCATCTGTGCCTACGGGAGAAACCGTTACAATAACGGCAGCTTCGATAACTGACACAACGAAGTCTGTCAGTAAGAAAGTTACAATTACGACACCTGTAGCGACCCCCATATCTGTGAGTGTCGTCCCGTCATCGATTTCTGTGACAAGTTCCGGTTCCGGTCGCACCGTTCATCCAATGGCTGTGGTGCTCAATGACGCTGCGGCAAAGGGCGTGACCTGGAGTACGAGTTGTTCCTTGTCGAGTTGTGGCACAGTTACGAGTTCGACCACAAGCGGTAGTAACGCCACCTTTATCGCGCCTTCGGGAGCGATCGTAGGTAGTTCCATCACTCTGACGGCTACCTCTGTGAGTGATACGAGCAAGTCTGCTTCGGCAACAGCGACCGTCGTCTCCTCGACACCAATTACAGTTACGATAACTACCGCTCCATCCTCAACGTTGAAAACCGCAGCGACGGTTAATCTGAAAGCTGCGGTCGCTTCAGATAGCAGCAGCTCAGGCATCAACTGGACGGCGACTTGCGGTAGTGAGGGAGCATGTGGAAGTTTCAACCCTTCACATACGGCAAGTAACGGAACGACCGTTTACACTGCTCCATCTTCGGTCCCCACGGGAAGCGCCGTGACGATAACCGCATCTTCAGCCTCAAGCAATCCCTCCAACTCTGCTTCTGCGGTCACAACCATTGTTGCATCCACGCCAACACCGACGATCACCTTTACAGAGACGCCACCTGCGAGTCTGGTAAGCACGGCCACGGTTCCCATCCGTGTGACTGTGAGCAATGATTCCACGGCAGAGGGCGTGACTTGGAGCGCGCAATGCAGCAGCACGGTTGCAGGTGCTTGCGGGTGGTTTTCTCCGGTAACAACGGCGAGCGACGTAGAGACAACCTATACGGCACCGCCCGTTACAACAACCGGGACTTCAGTAACTCTGGTTGCAACCGCAGTGGTGAACCCTTCTATCAGTGTTTCATCAAGTGCGATTGCGATAACGCCGAACACCACGCTTTCGGTCGGCTTCATTCCTTCCCTTCCCGCGCAAATGCAGCCGAATACAACGGCGAATCTGAATGCCTTTGTCGCCAATGATACGAGCGCGGCAGGTGTCGACTGGCAGGTCTGCGCAAGCGGTTGCGGCTTCTTCACAACCAAGCCTGCTGTGGCCGCAATCGAAGCAACCTCAACAACGGCATACGTGCCAGCGCAAGCTGCTGTAACGGCAATCAGCGTGAGTGGATGGCCTAATGGCTTGCCGATTTCGTATACGGCACCAAGCAGTGCTCCATCCTCTGGAACAGTGGCGATCATTGCTCGTGCGCATGCCAATACGACAGTCGCCAACGCGGGCACAGTTGCCATTAGCACAGCGACGACCGGTCCGGCATTGAACGGTGTTGTGCGTGCGGGCAGTAGTACAGTTTCAGGCGCGACCGTTGCGTTGTATGCCGCAGGCGTAAGTGGCTATGCATCGGCTGCAACAAAGATTGCGTCGGCAACCTCAGATAGTAGTGGTGTCTATACGATACCGTCAGGATATACCTGTTCGTCAGCGAATCAGATGTATCTTGTAGCGACAGGGGGCAAGGTTGGCAGTTACGACGCCAATGCCAATCTTGCGTTGATGACTGCCCTTGGAAGTTGCAGTAATCTCAGTTCTGATTCCATGGTGATCAATGAAGTTACTACGGTGGCCTCGGCTTGGGCGACGGCATCCTTTGCGGCCAATGACGCGCTGAGTGGAAGCAGTAGCTACCAGTATTTTGGCGCGAGCAGTACGAACCATACAGGCTTGGCCAATGCCTTTGCTGCTGTTCACAATCTTGTAGACATTACGACGGGCAAGGTGCGCTACTTTGTGCCAACTGGCAACGCAGTCGTTCCTTATGCGGAGATCAACACGCTAGCGGATATGCTCAACGCATGTGCGGCAAGCGCGGGGGGCGTCGAGGGGGATGGCAGCAGTTGCAGCACTCTGTTCACAGCAGCCGACCTGCTCGGCACCGGGACCTATGCCTCTTCCATCGCGCCCAATGACACGCTGCAGGCTGCCTTCAACATTGCACAGCACCCTATCTCCAATTACGGCTACAAACTGGATCAGAGTTCAGATAGCAACCCGATGATTGGGTTGGCTACAAGCAGTTCGCCCTTTCAACCGATTCTCACTTCCAGTCCCCATGACTGGTCCATCTCGCTGCATTACACCAGCGGCGGAGGACTGTCATCGAACAGCACGGTGGGATCGATGGCCATCGATGCGTTGGGCAATGTGTGGATCAGCGATACCAGTGCAGGCAGCGCCATCGAATGGAATCCGGTGGGTGCGGCCGTATCGCCTTCGACGGGATATGTCGTGGGATCGGTGAGCGGTCCGATGGCCGTTGATGCATCGGGTAATGCGTGGATCTCTGGTAACGGTGCGCTGTATGAACTGAGCAATCTTGGCGATGCCTATCCATGGAGTCCTTTCGGTGGCGTCTCCGGCGGAGGCACCGACATGGCCATTGATGCCAATAGCAATCTATGGATTGCCGCATCCAAGGGCGTAAACGAATTCGATAGTCTTGGCGTACAGCGATCACCTACGGCGGGGTACACTCTGGACGGCTTCGCCAGCGTTGCCGCTGTAGGCATCGACAGCGCAAACAATGTCTTGATGGGAGGATTAACCAGCAGCAATGGGATCACGTATGCGGAGATGAGCAATTCAGGTGGACAATTAATTTATAACTGGTCACTTAGTTCTGGCACGGTGGTTTATCCGCAGATTGCTTCCGATAACTCAGGCAATACATGGGCGGTTACCTCTGGAGGACTATACAAGATTCCCGGCTACGGAGGCACCAGTCTGCAATCAATCCTCTATCAAGGCGGTGGCACCAATAGCGGGCTATATTATCAGGCACCGCGCGGCGTGGCTCTTGATGGAGCGGGTGTGGTGTGGCTTGCCAGTACTGGTGATGGAACCTCGATCCTTCCGCCCGGCATCCTTCCCATAAACACGGAGCTCTCGGATTACACAAGCGCCAAACCCTACGCTTCCTCCAGCTTGTCGGTTGGTCCCATGCGGGTTGCCATCGATGGCGCCGGCAATGTGTGGGTATTGCTTTCAGATAATACCGTAACCGAATACATTGGCGTGGCAACGCCCGTTGTAACACCGATTGCTCTCGGACAGAAGAATAAGAAACTTGCCACAAAACCATAACTTTCCAGCACACGTAGCTTTATGCCGTATCACTGGGAATGCGAATGAGGATGAAATGAAAAATAAAATCCGCGGACATGCAAGGTCACAAAACGGTTTATTTCCGCGCGTCATGAACTGGACTCGAGCAGGCATCGCTGCCATGCTGCTTGCTTTCGCGGTTGTACTGTGCGGATGCTCCTCAGGGAATGCGTACAAGCCAACCATTACAGGAGTATCCTTTACCGATCTTGATGGGACGACGCTCACCACGCAACCGAGTTCGCTTGCAACCAGCCAAGGAACTTACGTCGCGGCAAAGCTGATCGGAGATACACAACAGTTAGGTGTAAATTGGGTAGCCGTGTGCGGCAGTGCTCTGGCGCAGGGGACGCCGCTACCTACGGGCCAAACCGAGGATGAATCCTGCGGAACTTTTGCTCCAGCTCACACCGTTAGCACGCCGGTTCCCAGCTACATTACGAATGCTTATTCCAGTGGCTATGTGGCCTTGTATGTCGCACCATCCTCTACTCCAAAGCAGGGCGTAGTGACGCTCTATGCTTCAGCAACAGCCGATTCAAGCCGAGTTGCCACGGTGACGCTTGCCATTACCGGGCAACCTATCGCTGTCAGTTTTGCGCCGGTGCCATCCTCTTCGATGCAGGCCGGGATGATCACCAAGATAAAAGCAGTGGTCGCCAACGACACGACCAACGCGGGTGCTCGCTGGTCGGTGATCTGCGGATCAACCAACTGTGGCACATTCAGCCCGATTGAAACCACAAGCGGCGTCGCGACCACGTATACAGCGCC
>Ga0255358_1000065_pt1 | contig 9913 bp, 6 predicted proteins | sample GFST0metaG_FD_189940 | JGI IMG/M metagenome (GOLD analysis project Ga0255358, IMG submission 189940) | Peat soil microbial communities from Stordalen Mire, Sweden - G.F.S.T0 | ecosystem: Environmental > Terrestrial > Soil > Wetlands > Peat | place: Sweden: Norrbotten County, Stordalen Mire...
AGTTGCCAGCAAACAGGCCGCAAGTGTACGGGATGCCATCGTTGAAAAGCTACAACCATTTGCACATCTGGCCACACGCTGACCACGGACAACAGGAAAGAGTTCACGCTGCATGAGCAGATCGCGACCAAACTTCGTTTGAAGTATTACTTCGCGCATTCTCATGCTTCGTGGGAACGCGGGGCAAACGAGAACCTGAATGGCTTGGTCCGCCAGTTTTTTCCAAAGCACAGAGAGATCGAAGATGTAACGGATGAGCAAATCGCACTCGCTCAGCACAGACTCAATCACCATCTCAAAAAGTGCCTCGGCTACAAAACGCCTCACCAAGTCTTCTGGCTAAGGTAAACTCATCCAAGCCTGTTGCTCTTCGTGCTTGAATCCGCCACCATGCTGGATAAGTGTGTCCGCCTATTATCGTCAGGCTGAAACCTGACGATTGGCATCAGCCGAAAAACAGACCGTCTGGATCAATTAAGACAAGCCAATTTACGTGAACTAATCATGAGAAGAAAGCCGGCCCCCGAGGTGCAGCCAAAGATCATGTAGTACACCCCATAAGGCTAGATCTGGACTACTTTCGTAGCCCAGATCTTCTATTGTCTGCTCTTGATGTGTCAGACCGATATCGTATGGAACTAGATAGAGTAAGGTTTTCCGTTGACAATAACGTTTTCCAGCTTAAGGTTGGTGACGCCAGAGGTATTGAGTTTGTCGTTCTTGATGGTAACATCAAAATCCTTCAGCAAGACATTGCTGATCTCAGTCTGCCCAGGGTTCGGCTTGATGGAGCCAAAGGAATTGAAGGTGCCCTTAACGCCAACAATGTTCAGGTTTCTCACAATGGACTTGGGCGGTTCCATGCCCTGGAGGTCATAATACTGCGACCACGGAGCCATTCTGATAAGGGCGCTCGCCGGGCCTTCAGAGGTGATGTTGCGGAAGGTGATGTTCTCGTAATGCTGGGGCGTATCTGGCCGCAGCTTGATGGTTGCGATGCGGACGTCTCCAGTAATCTTGCAATCTTCTGCAATGACGTCACGAACAATGGTGGCCTCACTGCCGCAGGTCAGAACGCCGCCACCACGCTTGAAGATGCAGTTGCGAATGCGAATGTGTTCGACGGCCGGGCTGTCCTTGTCTTCCATGGCGCGCGGCCCTTTAGAGCCTTTGCATGCGATACAGTCGTCGGTGACGGAGAAAAAGCAGCCATCAATGGTGACATTGCGAGAGCTGTCGATATCGATGCCGTCGGTGCTGGGAGCCTGCCTGTAGTCGTCGGGCACCTGGAAGCGGACGTTATGCACAAGAACGCCGTCATTGTTGTAGAGATGACAGTTCCAGAACTGCGAATCCTTAAAAGTAACGCCTTCGATTTTAACGTCCTTCGAACTTTCAATGAACGCGAGCCGGGCGCGGGGCATAGCGGTATTCGCAAACCCTTTGATCTCGGCTCGATTCTTCCAGAAGATCTCCCAGACGGGCATGCCAGCTCCGTCGAGAATGCCATCTCCTGTGAGTTGGAATCCGTCGCAGTTTTTGGCATTGATGAAGGCAGGAGTGAAGCTCTCCAGAAAGTGTCCTTCGATCCGAGTGCGTTGCGCAGGAAAGTTCGAGAGATCGGTGGAGCATTTGAGAACGGAGCCTTCGGTAAGACGGAGGTTGACCTTCGGTTTGAAGAAAAGAGCGCCGGAGACGAAGATCCCTTTGGGGACGACAACGGTGCCGCCTCCCTTGGCGGAAAGCTGATCGATAGCAGCCTGGATAGCCTTGGTGTTGACAGTGGCACCGTCAGCAACCGCACCTAACTTGGAAATGAGCAGTTCTCGCGTGGGAGCAGAAAAAGCCTTCGCTGCCAACGACCAAAGAGGAGCTGAGACGATGAGAGAGTTGAAACGGCGGCGGGAATAGCGTTCGATAGACACAGCAGATCCTTAGAGTTGAAAGGCTGGGCCGAATAATCCCCAGTCCATCGTATGATGATCCATTGCCGAGAGGTTTGTTGTCCAGCACATGCGCGAATTTCGCCGATTCGCAAGTATCCACCGGCAAAGCCGTTGGCATTACGGTTTCGGATCCTTAAAGGGACCTTATCGCAACCTGTGAAAGTGAAAGCAAGAACAACAGCAAAAACTCGAAGGCGATTCCGGATTTCACCCCTACTACTCTAAAAGCTGACTCCCGCAATACGCTGGGCGCTACGGCGTTTGAAGTAGGTCGCAGTATGCAAGCTTTTCTCAGAGATGCAGCCCAATCTCTTCGATGATGGCCTCCGCGATGGAAGGTTCCGCAACGCTGAGATTCGCCATGTCGGCAAAAGGCTTCGACAAGGCTTCAGCCAACGCAGGATGCAGTGCAAATCCAACCTGGAGCGTCTGAGACGCATCGGACGTGTAGACGGGAAGCTCGCGAATGTTGGGATTAAGACGCGCCAGATCGTCTTCGAGACCGGCAAGCTGCGTGGCCTCGCCGGTCAGAATTACCCGGTCGGAGGTAAGGTTTGCAGCCGACTCGACAGCATAGCCATAATCGATATGGCGGGCAGTTTCGGCGTCGAGTTCGACGGTCTTGCCGTTATCAAGCCGAACTGCAAGATCGGGCACGATTTGCTCCACGATGGCGAGGTCGCCGGTGCGGATGTGATTCTCTTTGTCGGAAGAGGTAAAGCGAATACGCTCTCCCTCCGCCATCTCCCGCGACTCTTCCCGGTAGACCTTGCTTTGGCTGGTCTGGCTCTGAAGTTGAGCGGGCCTGTAGGTGACTTGGCTACCATCGGTAGTCTCGATAGTGAGCGTATTTTTGCTTGCATCGACTTCGAGAACACGGACAGTGCTGTGGTGAGGAATGCCTTCGAACGTCGGGCTGCCAACGCGGAAATGTATCTCATCGTCGGGCCGGTAGTCCCAGGCAAAGTACGGATTTGGAAACTTCTGCTCAACCAGAACCGAAACAGAATGCTCCTCCGAGGCAAGCCGTCCACGGCTGCGAAGGTCGGCGCGAATCAACTGGATCAGTTCCTGGCGCTCCGCTGCGTCTGGGGCGACTACGACTGTCCGATCAAGCTGCGCCGCGTAATCCTGAGCGACCGCCGCAAGGCGATGATCCGGACTCTGGTACTCATGGACTCGACCCTGTTGTTGAAGCCGTTCGGTCGCCGTATCAGGTTGATGATCGCGGAAGAGCTGAACGGCCTCTCGAGCCTGTTCGGTCGTACTGGCCGCGCAAAAGTCCACAGCGGCGGTCTTCGAGATGTCGACGGCGAGCCGCTGACCCAGCGTTTCAGCGTTATTCGTGTAAATGCGAACGCCCTCGGAGGCACGGGAGACGGCAACGTAGGCCAGCCGGGTATTGAAGGTGGTCATCAACGTGGTCGCGCCAGAGAAGTCCATCGTTCCCTGGGCATGGGCCACGCCAGCAATCGAAAGAGCGAACAGGGTGGGAGCCATCGTGCAGATGGCCGGCAAGCAGGTTGTACGGAAGGAGCGTACCGTCCGCTGGATGACGGGCGGTGCAGACTGCCGATTGCGAGCGGTATCGAATCGGAGGAGACGGCGGAATCGATTCACTTTGCACCTCCGCTGACTTGGGCGTCAGCTATGGCGCAAAGTTATGGCTGTTTTAGGTCCACGTCCAATGCTTTTTAGGAGTGCAGGTATTCCCGCCACGCATAGATGATTTCTCAGGGCATTCGGAAGCGCGGAATTTCAGGCAAGTGTTAAATAATTGGGTGTCATCCTGGGTAAAAAAGCATAAGCCTGACACTTGCCTCGTTGGCTAAAGCGGATCGTAGTTGGACTCAAGCCTGCCTTGCTGCAAACTTCCGAGCCTAGGTCAATCGGCCAGGACTCGGACGTTGGGGCTTCTTCGGCAGCATCACAAGCCGAGTCGTAAGGGATTTCCCAACATTCCAGAACCCATTCTGGCGCAACGGCGTTTGCCGGAAGCAATCCAGCAGACCTCTGCTTTTCTAGCCCTAGCCTCTGCCCCCAGCGGCAGAGGTCGGGAAAAACGGACCTCTGCCTTTGCACAGCAGAGATCTTGATCGGCCTCTATATTTCTGATCCAGTCGCAATGTTAGTCTTTGGCCATGACCGAGCCTGAGAAGGCGGAGGGTGGCTGATGAAGAAGAAGCGATTCAGCGTAGAGCAAATGATCGGAGTGTTGAGGCAGGCGCAAGTAGGAGAACCTGTTGCCGAAGTGATCCGGAAGGCTGGGATCAGTGAGCAGACGTTCTACCGTTGGAAGTCGAAGTATGCTGGACTGGAAGTGGATCAGGTCCGACAGATGGCTCAGTTGCAAGAGGAAAACTCACGGCTAAAGCAATTGGTAGCAGAGCTGACGCTGGACAAGACGATGTTGCAGGACGTGCTCTCAAAAAAATGGTGAAGCCTTCGCGGCGTGGATCTATGGTAGAGCGTTTAGTAGAAAGCTTTCAGGTAAGTGAACGGCGTGCCTGCCGCGTACTGTGTGTGCCCCGAGCGACCTACCGCTATCGCAGCTGCCTAGATCCACGGACTGAGTTGCGGATGCGTATCCGCGAGATCGCTCAGGCAAGAGTGCGCTACGGATACCGCAAGATCCGCGTGCTGTTGAACCGCGAAGGCTGGGATGTAGGCAAGTATCTGGTGTATCGGTTGTATACGGAAGAAGGCCTGTCGCTGAAGAGGATGAAGCCGGCAGGCAAACGTAAAGCTGCCCGTCAACGCGAAGAGCGGTTCAAGCCAACGAGACCGGACGAGGCCTGGAGTATGGACTTCGTTGCAGATCAACTACAAGACGGAAGCCGGTTCCGTTCGCTCACTATCGTCGATGTCTTCACCCGCGAGGCGGTAGCCGTCGAGGTTGGCCAGAGCCTCAAGGGCGACGATGTTGTGCGCACGTTGAATCGGTTAAAGCTGGACCGTGGAGTGCCGAAAGTTCTGTTCTGTGACAACGGAAGTGAGTTCACCTGCCAGGCGATGGATCTGTGGGCGTATCGGAACGGAGCGAAGATCGACTTCTCCAGGCCGGGCAAACCTACGGATAACGCGTTCGTAGAAAGCTTCAACGGAACCTTCCGGGCAGAGTGCTTGGACACCCACTGGTTCATGGATCTCAAAGAGGCAAAGCAACTGATCGAATCCTGGAGAAGGGAATACAATGAGAGTCGTCCTCACGCATCTCTTGGTGACCGGACGCCTAGCGAGTTCGCCAGAGAGAGCGCGGCTAGCCGCGCTCTCTCTGACACATAAACCTGCCGAAGACTAACACCGATAGTGGTACAGAAAAACTAGGCCCTTCAATGGTCGATCGGACTCTCATATCGCATGGTATGAATTTGGGGGGCATATATGGACCCGCCTCGAATGCAAGAGCTTTCTTCGATAGTGCAGTGGGTAGAGACGCGCACATATATCCGGCCTGTTGATGTGTAGAGGGGATCTCCGCACTGGCCATCATGGAATCTGCGCTTCTTCTCCTTATCAGGTCATCGGCCTCGAATGGCCCTGCCCCCATCAGGTTCTGAAGAAGCTGGTCTCACCGGTTGCGCCATCGTTGGCGACTCAAGCATCTCGTTGGAAAAGTCGTTGTTGTTTCGAATCTCGGCACTATGCGGCGCGTCGATAGTCCTGTTCGCGCGCTACCAGGGACCAAATGATACGAGCGTTTTTGTTGGCAACGGCCACGCAAGCCTTGCTTGTTCCCAGTCGTTGTTGCTTGTCGTTGATCCAAAGGCTTCGCTTGTCTGTCTTGCATTTCGCTCGGTAGACGACGGATCTGGCGCCGTGAATCAGCAGTGTTCGCAGGTAAGTGTCACCCCGTTTGCTGATTCCAGATAGTCTGGTTTTGCCTCCGCTTGAGTTCTGTCGTGGAACCAGTCCCAACCAGGCAGAAAACTGGCGGCCGTTTTCAAAAGCGCGCCCATTGCTGATCGCGGCGACAATCGCGGTTGCAATCAGCGGCCCCACGCCTTCGACAGCAGCAATCCTTTTGCAGTCTGGAGTGTTATCGAATGCAATCTGTATTCGATCATTGGCCGCGCTGATGCGCGCATCAAGCTGCGTTAACTCTTCGTAGAGACTATGAAATAGTTCACGCCCAGAGCCAGTGAGCTGATTTTCGGCATTCTCCAACTCTGCGGGAAGACCGCGTCGCACCTGCCCAGGATGCTGGGCAAGAATGACTCCGTACTCAGCCAACAAGCCACGAATCTGGTTGATCAACTGTGTGCGACTGGAGACCAGACGGCTGCGCACACGATGCAGGCACTGAAGATCCTGCTGCTCTATGCTCTTCTGCGGAACAAATCGCATATGAGGCCGCGTGACCGCCTCGCAAATCGCCTCCGCATCGTTGGCGTCGTTCTTCTGCGACTTTACGTAGGGCTTAACAAACTGCGGAGCCATCAGCCGCACGGTGTGACCGAAGGACTCAATGACTCGTGACCAATAATGAGCACTACCGCTGGCTTCAATCCCAACCAGACAAGGTGAAAGCTTAGAGAAAAACTTGGCGACTTCACCTCGACGCAGCTTCCGTCGCAGTACGGCCTTGCCTGCCTTGTCGGCTCCGTGTACCTGAAAAACCTGTTTCGCTATGTCCAGACCGATCGTCGTCACTGTGGCCATGGTTTATCCTCCTCGTCGTGAGCTTATCAACTCACCCTTTCGAGGCGGGTCCATCCCATTAGGTCAGTTGAATTCAAACTTGGCGATATCGATTCAAAACGACGGGGAGATATCTTCCTTTGGAATGGGTAGTCAATTACCACGTTTTTACCGCAACAACGCGCGAAGGTGAAGCGGAGCCGTCAATTACGTCGGATTCAATTACTATCTCCAGGTTTTTTTCCTGCCAGCCATGGGGAATTGTTCGAAGCGCAGTCTCAAATTCCTTTTGATCAGAAACAAACTTTCCAGCTGCTTCGGTTCCGGCCATGCCGGTGCCTGCCACGATCACAAGAAATTGGCCTGTCTTGGAGTTCAGCACGCGCGCCACGACAGCAAAGTCCTTCGTGCCTCGCTTATCCCCCTCCATCCGCCAAGCTCTTCCCTGGCCGCCTCTCTCTACGATGATTCCGTCTTGTTCGCGGAAACCAAAAGGAAGTTCGCTGGCTACGCGCATGGTCCAGGGATTGTTGAACGCTCCAATCAAAACGGCAGGGGCGTTTCGAAGATCTTCATAGGTAAAGTCTTGTCCGATTCGGACTTGGCTCGATTTGTGGATCTGAGTGAAAAGCACGGATAAATCGGCGGCCACGTAAGCATCATCTTTGTTGACGGAGTAGTCGACGAGAGCCGTAAGGTCCTTCCACTTCAGTGGAGTACCGGGATCAAGCTGAAGAGCCATACTACTTCGCCTTACCGGGGAATCGTACATGCCCGGATGTGCGCGGCTAGGCTCGACATAGAGAGCGTCATTGACGGCGTAACTCACTGGCGTTGCGAGGCAAATCAAAACAGGTTGGCCAGTTGTGAACACTGGTGCCCAGAATTCCCTTAAGGGGGAGTTCTGTCGCATGTGCTTCTGTATCGCGATTGTCATCGCGACTCCGAGGATGGCCAAAACAGCCGCAGCCACGCAAATTTTCCAAGCGCGGCGCCTTGGCTGTGGTGCATCTATCGCTACGGATGGAGTTTCGGTTGAGGCGATGGGTGCTGAGGGTTCAGAATGCCGCCATTGAAATTTTGGGATGTAAGCGCCGACGGGAATCTCAATCCGAATTTCGGGCGTCTGTCCTTCTTCTGCATAATATTGTGCCAGCCGTCGTCGGACCTCAGCGGCCTTTACTCGAACAATCGGATCATCGCTTGTGACATAAGTGGGAGAGCGATGAAATAAATTCACTCCAATCGAGCGTTCCTTGAGAAGATCGTCATGACCCTTAAGGCCATGTTCGACTACATAGGACAGGAATTCCTTTGCGCGTGCGCTATTGCAGAATGCGCGGCTGTCTTCGATGCACCTCAACTGTTTAAGAATCGCGGCGCTCGGATTCTCTACTGGAAGAAGAGGCTGTGCAGCTGCCGATTTCGATTCTTGAACATCCATCTTCCCGGTACCTTTAGAGTGCGTATGTTTGTGATTCCGCTGCTACCGAGTGGCGGTATCAAGCGCTGGACCATATTAGATCGAATATGAAGAGGTCGCAAGATCCTTAAGCGGCATCGTCCGTCGTATGGCTCATGGATTTACAGTAAAACGATTATGTAGAGCACGGAACTAACTATGGCACAGGGCGTAACGTAGGTATAGATACATTACTGTTACTCCTTTAATATCATGACTTTATTGCGGAGATTGACACGGGATACAGGAAACAATCCGTTAGATACCTAGACTGTTCTGATCGGTTCAACTACAAGGCAGTGACAGAAATTCGGGGAGATATTTCTGCGTTTAAATTTCGAATGTACGGCGGCAAAGGCGTAGCTGGCGCGCTTGAGAACGAGACGTGGATTGTCCGCGTGGGTAAAAAGGCCGAGCATGTCGCCGGATTGCAATGTTAACCACCTGTGCTCGATGTGGCTTACCGGCCACCAGGAACCGAAGGTGGGGCGCAAGACCACTTGTAGGGAGGTAGAAATGATGCAGTGCGCACATCGAAGAATAGCCAAAGCACTCCAATGCCTAGCCGTATTCGTGCTGTTCGTTGCCGTTTCCTGGTCACAGGGGACGCAACAATTTACCGGGCACGTCCTCGATTCAACCGGGGCTGTTGTTCCGGATGCTCAGGTTGCTGTCCATAACCAAGCAACTGGCGTTGATGTGAAAACGGTTACGACCAGTGGCGGCAACTATACTGTTCCCTATTTGGTTCCTGGGATCTACGACATCGCAGTGTCGAAAGAAGGGTTCAAGGCAGAAAAAAAGACGGGCATTCAGCTCAACGTATCCCAAACCTCAACCATCGACTTTCAGCTCGGCGTGGGAACGGCAACCGAAGTTATTACCGTAGACGCAAGCGCCACACAAATCGAATTCTCCAAATCAGATCGTGGCGAAGTTATTGATAGTGAACGTGTTGCTGAAATGCCACTTGACGGGCGCAATCCGTTTGGCCTTGTTTCGCAGAGCGCGGGCGTGCACGATTTCTCCAGTTCACAATATCCTCGCCCCTATGACAACATAACCGGGAACCAATATGTAAACGGTTCTCCTCAGGTAAGCCAGACCAATATCGATGGTCTGGGCAACGATGCCTCCGATCTCGGTAGAACCGCTTTTACCCCGTCGGTCGATGTTGTCCAAGAGTTTAAGCTCGTTCTGAACGCCTACGATGCCTCCTATGGGCACTCGGGCGGTTCGTCGATGGACGTCGCCTTGAAGTCCGGTGGCAACAAGTTTCATGGAGTTGTCGACTACTATATGCGCCGTAGCTGGCTCGATGCGGATGACTGGCAATCCAACTATAACAATTCCTTGAATCCTTCCAAGCCACCACACAAGCGCGATCAATACAGCTTCGAGTTGGAAGGGCCGGTGGTTATTCCACGCCTCTACGACGGAAGAAATCGACTGTTCTTCGTCGCCAGTTATGAGGAGATGAAGGACATTCTGCCCAACCCGTCGTATAATACGTATTCCATGCCGAATTCGGCTTGGCTCACGGGCGACTTTAGCACGGCGACCTATTGGAACACCACAACCAACAGCCTTCAACCTCTGACCATTTACGATCCGCTCACTCCGTTGCAGACAGTTGTTGATCCGATAGACGGCAAGACCAAGCAAGCGCATTCGGCGTTCGCGGGCAACAAGATTCCGAGTAACCGAATTGATCCGGTTGCCGCGAATATCGTCTCTTATTACAGCTATTTCAAAGCGAACGTGAATCCGGGAGCCGGTTACGCGCCGTGGACCAACAACTATCAAAACCTTCAGGTAGAGCACGACCTATGGCGTAATGCCATGTTCAAGGTTGACTACAACT
>Ga0255358_1000067_pt1 | contig 9783 bp, 7 predicted proteins | sample GFST0metaG_FD_189940 | JGI IMG/M metagenome (GOLD analysis project Ga0255358, IMG submission 189940) | Peat soil microbial communities from Stordalen Mire, Sweden - G.F.S.T0 | ecosystem: Environmental > Terrestrial > Soil > Wetlands > Peat | place: Sweden: Norrbotten County, Stordalen Mire...
GGTCGTCGTGGCTCGAGGATCATACCGTCGAGCCCGAAGACGACTATGTCGACGAACCCACCCTTGCTGTTGCCTTCGAGCACTCGATGGAAAACGCGGACGAAACGGCTGACCGGCTTTGGCGCGATGCTGACCGTACCGCGGCGAGAAGCAACCTCTTGGCCAACTTGGAGCGCGAGCAGGGTGTACGGGCCGCGGCTCAGACCGCAGCTGCTGAGTCGCGTGACGGGGCAATTGCTGCTTATCGGGATTGGACTGCCGCCTGGCCGGACCAACCTCTGCCCACAGTTCACACCTCGCTCCGAACATGGTCACGCAGCGTCGTAGAGCTGAAGAAGCGCAACGCGACTTGGACCGAGGCAAAACTGACACACCGGGAGGCTTTCCGGGCGGTCCGCGACGCCCGTGGCCAGTTGGTCAGGCTTCTTGCCGCGTGCGGAGTGCCGGCTGGTCTAGTCGGTCGGGACCTCGCCTCGGTCATCGACGAGGCGAAGGCCTACCTCGACTCCATCGAACTCATGGAGTCAGATCGCAGCAAGCTTGAGCACTCCAAGGCGACACTACTGCGTCGACTGCCAAAGCAGACGAAGGCAGTCCAGGTCGCCGAGGATGCCGAGAAGGCAGCGGCTGCGGCGTTCCAGTCACTCAGCGCTCCGTATGGAATAGGAATCACAGCATCAATCGAGGCAGGAGTCCTGCTTGGACAGCTCGAGGATCTCGATCAACACCTGACCTTCCGGGCCGAGCGCCAAGGACGCATCGACGGGATCGACCGCCGCTCGGCCAGGTTCGAATCGGAGTCCGAGAGGTTGGTGAAAGCGGTCGGTGGCCCTGCAGTCGAGGACCACACTGCCGCCGCAAGGAGTCTCGTTCAAAGGGTCAGTCTCGCAGCCGAGATGGAAGCAGCTCGCCAGCCGTTGTTGGCCAGTGAAGCCCTAGCGAGGTCTGAGGTCGAAGCCGCGGACGCAACGCTCTCGGGCATCGAAGACGAGCTTCAACTCCTTGCGACGGAGCAGAATGTCATCGACCTCGACGCGCTGGGAGGACTAGCGGAGCGCGCAAGCCGAATTGCTCAGCTCGATGAGGACATCGCTGCGTGCGAGGAACTGTTGATTCAACAGGGTGGCGGACGCTCCATCGACACGCTCGAGCAAGATGCTCAAGGGCTCGACTTCTCGCAGATCGATGCCGAGATCACCCGGTGTCAAGAGGCCCGTAGCGCTCTAACCACCGCTGAAAGCAAGGCTGAAAGCGAGGAACGAGAGCTCGATCGTCAGCTTCGAGAGATGGATGGCTCAGACAAAGCGGCCCTTAGGTTCGCGGATGCTCAACTCGAGATGAGCAAGGCCCAGGAGGGCGCGGCTCGCTTCGTCCGACTCATCTTGGCGCGGTACCTCGCGAACGAGGCGGTTTGGCGATACGCGGAGGCCCACCAGGATCCGGTGCTCAAGTGTGCAAGCGCATATCTCACGACACTGACCGATGGCGCCTACGTGAAGGCTGGTGTTACTGAAGACTCGAAGAAGACGACGCTGTTGAGTGCCATCACAGCCGAGTTCGAGGAGCGACAGGTTCACGAGCTGTCCGGGGGCGAACGTGATGCGCTGTATCTATCGTTGCGCCTGGCGGCGCTCGAGGCAGCGATCGAACGAACAGGGCCATTGCCGATCATCCTCGACGATGTCCTGGTCAACCTTGACGAGGACCACTCGAGCGCGGCACTTCGTTGCTTTGCTGGTATTGCGTCGAACTCCCAGGTGCTGTTGTTCACGCACCACGCTCACATCGTCGCCCTCGCAGAGCAGGTGCTCGCCAGCGACGAACTCACGGTGCATCGGCTCGCTCCCGCATCGTTTCGATAGGAGCGCGGGCAACCTCGGCGTGGACTCTTGTTCAGCTTTGGAGACCGCCTACTGTCGCAGGCGAGCGTCACCTACGTGCTGTGCTCACTGGCTACGAAACTCATTACAACGGCCACCGTCCACACCAGAGTCGGGAACAGCGGCCGCCCATCCACGATCCGGGTCAAGTGATCGACTTGACCACCACGATCCGCCGACGACAGGTATTCGGCGGTTTGATCAACGAGTATTGCCGAGCCGCATGAGGCTCGTGTCCAACCGACCCATGCGAAGTGTTCTGGCACGGCACAAGGGCGACTCGTCGCCGACCCTCAGCTCCGGGAGACCGGAAATGCCAAGCACGTCACAACCGTCCGGATCGCGACGAACACAGTGCGGCCGCACTTGCGGCCGGCCCAGGCCACTAATTTAATAGGCGTGAACCCCAGACCTCGTTCGCTATGCGACCTGGTCGCGAACGAAAAGGTCCGCGAGTACTCCGCCAGTTGCCACCATGCGTTCGATAGCGCCTGCAGGCACGTCCTCAGATTCCCGCATCGAGCTGTCTGGATCACGGCGGTAAGCAATCGAGGCTCCCGTATTGACGGCAAGACGCCAGCCGCTGTCGTCCGCGGAGATGGCTACGCCGTCACATCGCCGATACTGCCGGGCGGCCACGATGAGCTGAGGGAGGCGAGGGTCTCGGAGGGGATTGCCCATACCTTTGACGACGAGGCGTACCGACACGTTCTGTGCGCTCGCAACTGCCTGGAGTTGAAGCGCGCCCAGTCCAAGCTCGTCACACGTTCGTTTGCACCAGAGATCGTCGTCAATGAACTCAATGCACTGAAGCAGATCGCCCTCCAGTTCGCCGCGCGTCAGCGAGGAATGGGTCACTGCGCTGACAAAGCGGGCAGCCTCGTCGCTTGGTTCGAGGAGTCTGTGTCCAAGCGCCGCATTGAGCACGGGCTGCCAGGCAATTATCGCAGTGCGATTCCTATGCCGAAGAGATAGCCAGCACAAAGCTGCAACAGTCTCTGGTAATTCATGCGGGAGGCGATCTCTCACCGCTGAGTCCGTCAGGTCGAGTCGATCGAGCCATCCGTCTCCGCGGCCTGCTCCGACGAAGGGCCTCATCCAGTCGAACCATAAGTCGTCGAGGTCGTCAACCTGCAATTCACAACGAGCTGGATCGTCGCCGATAACGAGCCACAGTCCCGCGAACATGGTTGCGATCATCGAGAAGTTCCCGGCCGGTGCCAAATGGTCGATCCACACGAGGCGCGGATCGGTTTGGGCGGCGGCCCAGCGGCGGAGCACGTTGCGAGCCCGGACCCTGACCCGCGTTTCCATCTTCCATCGCTTCTTCGGTGCCGCACCCTCGCCGCCTTGAGGGTTCTGGGGATGTAGCTCTTGCTCGGCTTGCTCACGAAGCAGAGCAAGGACGGATACCGGTTGGCCGGTCTTCGCCGCGCGATCTTCTGGTAGGACCCGATCGCACATCGCTTCAAGCAACTCAAGGATCAGCTCGTTCGCTCCGAGTCCCGTTGGTCGCCCGAGGATTCGACGATATGTATTGATTCTCGGGTCGCGACCCAGCTTCTCCTGCTCAAGCCTCTCCCAGAGATCGTCATCGGCAGTCGAATCCGTCTCGTCGGCGCCGACGCCTCCAGTGCCGGCACCCGCCGACACGCTCTCGGCCACGTCCATCACGAGGTTTTGATGCAACAAGAGCAGTGCCTTGCCGAGCGGGGTATCCAAATCTCCGGAGAGAAGCTCTGGTGGATGATCGTCGGCCGAGCGTGAATGAACGAGCAGCACCGCGTCGAGTCCACCAGGATCGTCCACCACCGCTCTGTTCGAGAGCACCGCTCCATCCGCAGCAACGATGCGCACGAGTCGCCCCCGCAGGGGATCGCTCGTCAGCGTCTTCCCCGCACGGACGACTAAGAGGCCGCGCCAATAGGCCGACCAACTGGTGTTGGGGAGCGGAGCGGACGCCCGTCTTCCTTGCTTATCGCGTTGCCACAAGCAGGCCAGCTGGCGTGCAACTGTCGCCAGCCAGGACGCTGATCGACTCAGCCACGGAGGACAGGAACAGCATCGATTCTGGGCGGTCGAGCTCCAGGACCGCGACGGCAGTGTGAACACCGGCCCAATCCAGCGGCGCGCGCCGGTCGAAAACGGTGGCGCGGTAGTCAGAAGTTACTGGCTGACGGGAGCCTCGTCCACAGCCCCGGCTGGCTTGTCGTTCGCGCCGGATCGAGCAGCTGAGCTGACGGCGTCCCGTTTGGTCTGTCGGGTCCGGGCCTTGGCGTCTTGGAGCCGGTAGCTCTCGCCCTTGGTCTCGATGATCCGACAGCGATGGGTGAGCCGGTCGAGGGTGGCTCCGGTGAGCCGCTCGGAGCCGAGGACCTCGATCCAGGACTCGAAGGGCAAATTGCTGGTGACGATCAGGCTCGTGCGCTCATACGCGGTCGAGATGACGTCGAACAACAGCTCGGCACCGACCTTGGAGGCCGGGACGTAGCCCAGTTCATCAAGGACGAGCAGATCCAACTTGGCCAACTGTGCCTTCAGGCGGAGAAAGCTCAACTCGTTCCGGGCCTCGATGAGGGCGGTGACGAGCTCGGTCGTGCGGAAGAACCGGACCCGGTAGCCCCGGGCGCACGCCTCGGCCGCTAGCGCTGTCGCCAGATGACTTTTGCCTGTCCCTGGATTCCCGATCAACAAGACGTTCTCTCGCTTGTCGATGTACTCACATCGCACCAGTTCTCCGATCAGCATCTTGTTGACCGACGGGCGCGCAGCAAAGTCGAAGGTGTCGAGCGTCTTGATCGTCGGGAACCGTGCGGCCTTTAAGCGCCGCTCGGCGGACCGCTTCTCGCGGTCCAACAGCTCGAGCTCCAACACCTGTAACAGATACGTCAAGTGGTCGACGTTGTCGGTGGCGCACCGGGCCGCCACCTTCTCGCACTCCGACGCGACTGTCGGCAGCCTGAGTGCTTTCAGGTGGTGTTTCAGCAGAACGAGGGACTTCTGTTCGAGGGACTTCATGGTGATGCTCCCTTTCTTCGCGGCGCGACCTGCGCCGAGATGGTGTGCGTGATGACGAAGTGACCGGCGAGCTCAGGCGCTGTGCGCGGTGAGTTCCCGGTAGGCAGTGAGGTCGGGGGTCTCGACCACCACCTCTTTTAGGTGCGGCAGGCCGTCGAGGCTGAAGAGCCCGACGGGCGCCTCGGCACGGTGCTCGAGGATGCAGGTGATCGCGTCGGAACCCGTCGCGCCGATGGCGAGCGCCTGTTCGACGGCGCCGGTGAGCTCGCGCATGGTGGCGCGCTCTAACAGCCGCAGCACCTTGATGAACTCCCGCGTGCCTTTGTGACCGAGGTCTGCCTCGAGGCGCCGGCGCAGCGTCAGGAGGCATTCGGGCATCTGGACGCCCTCGAGCGGGCGGGCGAAGTCGAGCGCGCCCGGCTTTCGCTCCAACAGGGCCAGGTAGTGGCGGAAGTCGAAGAACACGCCCTCTTTGTTCCATGATCGGGCATGGGTGGCCACCACGTCAGTACCGCAGAGGATCCGCAGATCATCGATCCCGCCAAGGCAGGTGACGCCGTGGTGTGCGAAAGAAGTAGGTACCGAATAGTCGTTGCGGTCGAATCTCACGAGCGACAGCGAGTTCGCCGATGTCTGCTCCACCCGGCGCACTTCGAAAGCCTCGGCCGGTAGTGCCAACATGGCGGCCCGGTCGTCTTCGAGTCGCACCGCCTTCTCCTCGGCCTTGCCCCGCACCCTGCGGAACAGGTCCGCGTAACAGGCTGCGGCGAGGTACTCGTTCAGTTCGGTGAACGAGGAGAACGACGGCACAGGAACCAACAGGTTCCGGCGCGAGTAGCCCACATGGGTCTCGACATGTCCCTTCTCGTTGCCCCGTCCCACCCGGCAGAAGTGAGCGTCGAATAGGAAGTGGCTCTGCAGGCGCAGGAACTCGCGGGTGAGGTCGCGCTCGGCACCGACGATCTTCTTAACGGCGATGGAGGTGTTGTCATAGCTCGTGCGAAGCGGTACGGCGCCGTAGAAGGAGAACGCGGCCTGATGGCCCGCGTGGAAGGTCTCGGTGCACTCGCGCGGGTAGGCGCTCAAGAAGTAGACGTCGGAGTACGGCAGCGTCATCACCGCCAGGGCGGCCTTTCGCCGCTCGCCCGCGATCTCGACCGTGGCCTCGCCGAAGTCGAACTGGGCGTGGCCTGGCGGGTGCGAGAGTGGGACGAAGACTTCCTTCGAGTAGGCCTTGGCCTGAGCCACCGCCTCACGCACCTGGGTGATGCCGCCTGAGTAGCCGTACTCGTCACGCAACCGCTCGAAGATCCGCCGGGCGGTGTGGCGCTGCTTTACCGGGGCGGTCTTGTCAGCCTCGAGGATCTCGTCGATCACCCCCAAGAACTCGCCCAGCTTCGGTCTCGAGCGTTCGGCGCTCACGCGGTAGCCGGGCGGTTCAGGGTGGGTGAGGATCTTGTAGAGCGTCCACCATCCCAGCCCGTACTCCCGGCAGACGGAACGCTTGGAGGCTCCGTCGACCAGCACCTTGCGGCGGATCTCGGTCCATTGGTTCATTTCGGTGCGCACCCTTCACCCCGATCCGGCCGCCTGGCTGGCTTCCGAGGGGGAAGCTTCCGGGCCAGCTCGGTCAGATTCGGGGATGGTCGGGCGCCACCGTTTTCGACCGGTGGCCGTCAGGCCGCGCGCGCTACCGTTTTCGACCGGCGTTTACATCCTCGGCGACGTGAAGTTCTTGGTAGTTGCTATGAACGGCTCCGTACCGAACAGGAGGCGCGCACGCCTCCCTTTAGGCGCCACAAGTGCCCAGGAATCCACTAGATCAATCAGCTCGGCGACTGAGGAGTAGCCAACAACGGCGAGAAAGGACTTCGACATGATCAAGTCTGGGACGAGGACGTCACGAACATGAGCACCCGCTCGGTTGACCGGGAACCGCTGCGGCTCAGGCCAGTCCAACTCGTCTAGCTGCTGCGGGAGGTGTCGGGCCGAGTCTGTCGAGAAGAGCGTGTCCTGACCCATGTACCGACGCTTGATTCTGGCCATCGCACTGCGACGATACGTCATAGGTGTAACTGTGGACACCGTGGCCGCAGTTGAGACGCCAAATCTGAATTCTGCGACAAGGGCTGACGCAGTGGCCGCCAGGCGCCGCGCGAAGCAGTTGGGTCCACGCCGGTCTACAAGGCGCGAGCTCGTTCTGATCGAGTCGGTTGAAGTAGGTTGGCGTGGCGATGTCTAGCCGGAATGCGCAGCTAATCGCTCTGTTTGAGCGCATCGGTGGACTGTACGTTGGTCGCTTCATGAATTCGGCCTGGGATGATGCGGCCCTGAACCGAGTCCCGAATTCGCGTCAAGCACTTGAGTTGTTTGCTGGATCATATGCGTACGAGTACCAAGGGGCACCAGCAAACTTTGGTCCGGCGGCTCTTGCCGCGATTCGTTCAAATCAGCCGTCACTGGACCCGTTGGCGACTTGGAACGCTTTCTGTGCTCAGATCGGCAGCGGTACAAATCCCCAGCACAACCTTTTGTACCACGAGGCCTCGGCGTGCACTTGTGTGTTCTGCATCTTGCGTGCTCGAGGCTCTCTCATCAACCTGGTGACCCGCGCACGAGAGCGGCTCCATGACGACGATGTCGCGCTCGGACATAACGAACTCAAATCGATTCGCGGTATCGGCCCCAAACTTGCCTCCTTTTTTCTCCGCGACGTTGCGATGCGATACAACATATTTCCAGTCTCGGACCGACACCTTCTCCAGCCCGTCGACCTCTGGATCCGGCGAGTTGTACGGCGCCTCGCGTGCGACGACGGGCTTGATGACTACTCGATAGCGCAGTGGATGGTCGACCATTCACGGCAGCCCGAATGGCTCAACGCCGGGACGTGGTACTTCGGCGCCCAGATTGCCCCTCAGCGGCTCGTCTTCGAGGGAGCACTCGCGAGCCCGCGTCAGGCCCGTGAGCTCGCGGAACGACACGTTGCCGGGCTTTCTGCTGCAGTTCAGTTCTGGAACACGGGGCGCTGACCATAGGCGCCAGCTGACTGGTTTTGCCGGTCGACAAAGGGAGGTCCGGCCCGCAGGCAGGCCGCCCAGGTGGCGGTGAGATTCCTGTTCCAGGTGGCCAGCTTGCCCTCAGTCAGTTCTGCGGGTCCTCCTCGGGATCGGTCCGAACGTCTCGCGAGGCTCTGCGAGGACCGGACCCCGCTGATCATCCACCGAGCAGCGTGACAACGGATCAGGACTTGGTGGCATGCTCAAGGAGATCATGAGGACGCGTAAGTGGTCGTGACATCCGGATCCGGTGAGGCGCTCCGACTGCAAGATCGCGACAGCCAGGCGACCGACTGATCGGTCCGCTTGCTTGACGACGACCCAGTGGCCTGCCTCGCCTGGGTGGGAAGAGCAGGCCGGCGCCTGGTCGCCGACGATAACCCCCACGTCGCGAACTCCCCGAGCACCGCACCGCAGACAAGAATTGTCTGATCGGACGCCGACGGTGTGTCGGTGAGCTCTGGTCGACCCGCCGGCGATGGCTACGAGCGCCAGATGTGTGTTGTGTTATTTGTGTTTGATGGTAAAATCAAACCTGTGACAAGGATCGATGAAACGGTAGCTGAGCGAAATATGAATTTGGTCACCACTGGTCAAGCTGCCGCGATCCTTGGATCATCCCGGCAGCACGTCGTCGACCTTTGCGACAGCGGGCGGCTGGGGTACTCGTCGGTCGGAACGCACCGCCGAGTCCGTCTCGTCGACGCCCTGAGGCTCAAGGAGGGAGAAAAGACGGCCGGCAAGCTCACCAGGGACCAGGTCCGCAGCCTTTGGCTCCACCAGCCGGTGGCGAGGCGGCTCGTGACCGATCCAGAGCGGACCCTGCGTCGTGCTCGGGTGAACCTCCGCCGCCTCATGGCAGCGCATCCTCGCGGCATCGCGGCGCGCTGGCTGGGTGAGTGGGCGCGACTCCTCGATGGTCCCGTCGATGAGCTGCTCGAGGCCATGACATCGCGGTCTGAGAGTGGGTGCGAGCTGCGGCAGAACTCGCCGTTCGCCGGGGTGCTGACCCAGCGCGAGCGGGCGCGCATTCTTGCGAACCTCCAAGGCCTAGCAGCGTGACCCGCGAACAGCTCGCACACGTTCTCCGCGCGGCCTCGCGGATCGCCGAGGTACGCGACGTCGTAGTCATCGGGAGCCAGTCAGTGCTCGGGACATTCGCCGACGAAGTGCTACCTGAGGAAGTCATCGGCTCGATCGAGGTGGATGTCGATGATCCTGCGAACGAGAAGTCAGACAAGGTGGACGGCGCGATCGGCGAGCTCTCGCAGTTCCACGAGACGTACCAGTACTACGCCCAGGGCGTGAACACCTCGACGGCGGTCCTCGGTCCCGGCTGGGAAGACCGGCTTGTGGTATTCGAGAACGCAAGTACGAGGCCCGGAAGGGGGCTTTGTCTCGATCCCCACGATTGCGTTGCAGCCAAGCTCGTTGCTGGCCGCGACAAGGACTTCGAGTTTGCCGCTGCTCTGCTCCGAGAAGAACTGGTGGACGCGGCCACCATCGTCGAAAGGATCGAGGCCCTCCCGGTCCCGTCCAGCCAGAAACAGCTCCTCTCCAGTTGGGTGAGGGCGAGAGCGGCAAAGGCACTGGGCACTTAGCGTTCAGTGCAGTCTCGTCAACGCGACTCGGGGCGCGAAAGCTTTCGGGTAACCGGCATCGTGGGCTTTCTCGTGGCCGAAGTTGGAGCCCTTGTGGGAAGCGACAAGCCCAAGGACGCTTATGACTGTCGACCGTCACGGAATTCCCTGGCGTTGCCGTCACGGAATTCCCTTGTCCGGCGTGTGTTTAGTTTCTACTCGATCGTGTCTCCTTGCTGTTGGATT
>Ga0255358_1000080_pt1 | contig 9280 bp, 15 predicted proteins | sample GFST0metaG_FD_189940 | JGI IMG/M metagenome (GOLD analysis project Ga0255358, IMG submission 189940) | Peat soil microbial communities from Stordalen Mire, Sweden - G.F.S.T0 | ecosystem: Environmental > Terrestrial > Soil > Wetlands > Peat | place: Sweden: Norrbotten County, Stordalen Mire...
GTTTGAGACGAGGCCCTGGAAGATGCCTAACGAATGAAGCTAACCGGCCCCGCCTGCACCGAGACGATGAGCGGAGCCGAGGAAGCGGAACGAAGAGAAAGAGCGGAAGGCAGTGCGGGCGGGGTCCGAGTTGAGCGGAGGGTTAGGCCAGGATTGCATTACAACCCGCCATGAAACCGGCCGAATGCATGAGCAGACAAGAGCGAAATGGCTAGTATTCCAGCACCCAAGGCAAGGGCATGGCTTGTCTTTCGAAGGCTGAAGGTTCCGATGCGACAGACAAGAAGGTACCCGACAGCAAGATTGAAAAAGCCCCACAGGACATTGACTGTTGAAGAGGAGAGGCCCTGACCTGGAGGTGAAGCGAATGGACTCTGGAACGCCGACCCGGAGATGCCATTAACGAAATGAGGAATCGCGTTTGCTAGGAATGCACCCCCGAAAAGGTAGGCAATGTAATGGTACCAACGCATGATCTTCTCCTTTGGGAAGGTCTGCACTTCACGAGGGCCTAACGAATGAAGCTAACCGGCCCCGCCTGCACCGAGGCGCTGAACGAAGTCGAGGAAGCTGGACGAAGAGAAAGAACGGAAGGCAAAGCAGGCGGGGTCCGAGTTGAGCGGAGGGTTAGGCGATGATGGCGCATTGTCATTGCGTCTATTGGGTATAAAAACTCCCGCTGACGAAGGAGAGGTTTTCATCTTGGAGAGCCAATTTCAATTCAAGGCGACCAGATGGGAAGTGATTCCCATCCTTGTTTGTTGCCAAGTAAATCGTTGCAATTAGGTTATCTATATCAACACGAACTCTATTCACATGGAATCCCTCTGGAACAATCGATTCCGCTTCTTGGATGAAGGATTGCCCAAGTGGGGCAAGATGTTCGCCCTTGATAGTGTAGTATTCTTCCCAGTACCCGCCTGTTCCGCCTGTGAAAAATTGGAGCTCACAGATTAGATTGTTTTTAATCTGATGAATTTTGATATATTCAAAAGACCCCCCTCCCGTGCCTAGGTTTGTTTTGGCGTCATCCCAAATAATATGATTTGAAGGTATGGACACGAGAAAATAATATTCATGTTTCTCGATACCATCAGAATCAAGGCCACTGACTTCTTTTGATTTCATGAAATGATAAGAATAATGAATCAACTCTACGGGGCGTTGTTTATCGGTTTTAAATATATCTTTTTGAATTGTGCAGCCATCAAGTCTTTTCTTCAAGTCCAGGAAGGAATTTGGATCCCATTGCCCTTCAGCGATGTCTTTATACTGCGGACATTCCTTTGAACTCCAATGGAAATCCTGGAGAACATCACGAGGTGTCACTGATTGTGAAAATGCTGAGATTCCGGAGATCTCAATTGCAAACAACATCAGACTGGGGAAGAGATGTTTTTTCGTCATATTGTGGCGGCCTAACGAATGAAGCTAACCGGCCCCGCCTGCGCCGAGGCGCTGAACGAAGCCGAGGAAGCGGAACGAAGAGAAAGAGCGGAAGACAATGCGGGCGGGGTCCGAGTTGAGCGGAGGGTTAGGTGGCTAGGTTGCCCTGATTAGGTCTTTTGAACAGCTCTCGGAATGCTAGAACTAACAGCAGCCAGGCACCAAGGCTGAGGACTGCCCTGAAAGAGGTATAGATAAACAACTGCGGAGTGAGCCCAAAAACATTTTTGGAATACATCTCTGTGAAAATTTTTCCCCGCCAAGTGAAGTAGAACGGAGCAAGGATCGTATTGGCCATGAACAGAGAGAACGAGCAAATAGTAAGGACTGCTGCCTTACGTCGGACCCCAAGGCCTTTCACGGCCAAGAAGAGGCATACGGCTTGGAGACAGAGCGAGGGAAGCACCCATAGTATCTCGTTGAAGAGTTTTTGACCTATAAGCGGGTTCATAGATCTCGCAGTCGGATGAAGGGTTGGTGAAGCCACCTAACGAATGAAGCTAACCGGCCCCGCCTGCACCGAGGCGATGAACGAAGCCGAGGAAGCGAAATGCTGAGAGAGAACGGAAGGCAATGTAGGCGGGGTCCGAGTTGAGCGGAGGGTTAGGGCCAACAATAGAGAAGTCACTACCTGAATATAAGGTGACCAAAGAACAAGAATAGAACTCCAACTGAGGCAACCAAGGCAGAAATGGGAAGAACCCGCTTGATTGGCCTGCCCATAATTCGACCAGCGAGCAAAATTCCTATGGCGAGGAACCACCAAAAGAAAGCAAAAAACAAATTCTGCGGAGGTAAGAAGGTAATCAGGTGGTCGGATAGAAAATATGAAAGTGCCATTGCCAGGGCCATCGAACCGAACAAATAACAGAGGGTCCATGCCGTACCGATGCCAGGGCGATTGATTGGTTGTTCCTGTGGTTCTGAAGGGATGGGCATGGCGATGGCCCTAACGAATGAAGCTAACCGGCCCCGCCTGCACCGAGGCGCTGAACGAAGCCGAGGAAGCGGGAAGAAGAGAAAGAGCGGATGACAGTGCGGGCGGGGTCCGAGTTGAGCGGAGGGTTAGGTGCCTCACGCCGGATCCTTGACTCGGATTGAGAACAATAATGAAAGTACAACGAGTGAGAGCCCAAGGGATATGCGATTAATCCAGGTCTGAATCTGGTTGAAGAGTGGTTCGACCATCGCCCCTACAATCTGATCCTTGATAAACATAGGGTTCGGCCAGTTCGGTGCCACTACGAGTTCTGAGCTTTCACTGAACCTCCCACCCAAAACGGTTATCTCAAAATCACAGTCCTTTCGTACCTCTGGATTGAACGCCAGCCCGGTTGGAGCCCGACTGTCATAACTTTCAAGATAAAAACCAGTCATGGTGAGGTTCATTGGCAATTCTTTGCCATCTTGCCTAACAGAAACTCTCACTTGATTCGAATCCCAAGGCAACACCTCTGTTGAATGACTAGGTTTTTCTCTTACTGAAACCTGGAAGAATCGTGGGCCAACTGAATTTTCGCCAACCCTGCTTTCCGAAATCCACGCACGGAATTTGATGGTTGAACCAGGTGAGATCTGCGAAAGAGGAATTCTGATTAGCTCCTTCATTGAGGAGTAAATGACTTCTTCAGCCCTACGGTCCTTCGAGGTGCTATTCAGGGAGCCAGGTATGAGTGCTACAGTGCACAGGATCAGGAGAATCCTTGCGATCCAGATTTTCCTGCGCATGTTGAGCACCTAACGAATGAAGCTAACCGGCCCCGCCTGCACCGAAGCGATGAGCGGAGTCGAGGAAGCGAGAAGTTGAGAGAGAGTGGAAGGCAATGCAGGCGGGGTCCGAGTTGAGCGGGAGGTTAGGCGTATCACGCTAGCACCCATATGGCTTTGATATTCCGTTTTGCTCAAACCAATCCGCAAGGCGACGTTTGTTGACGCGAGTTGCCAATTTGAAATGTAGGTCGAACCCGCCTTGGTTCTTTGCTATCAGGAGCGGGCGACGCCATTCAAATGCAGAGCCTGCTGAGACGCGAACTTCTGTGGAGGTTGGTCCATATGGAACGAGTGGTAGTCGACCAAAGGATTGAAAAACCAGGTTAGAGCCTTCCCGACGAATTTCTGTGACGAGATTACCCATGCTGTAAGGGAGTACGAAGATCGCGACAAGAAGCAGCACTAGGTTGACGTAGGCAAATGGATGTTCATTGAAAACATGAAAATGAGAAACGTAGAAATATACCGACCAGAGTGGACCACCCCAAAACAGAAGCCCACCGAGCCAGGAGACCCAGGACCATATTCTGCATTGGAAAACATTGTTCATTTCGGCACCGATGGTTGAACGCCTAACGAATGAAGCTGATATGTGTTGCATTGCAAGCCATTGTGCCAGAAGGATTTATTTCTGGCACAGGGGTTGCGCAATACCTAAGACAACGTGTGTCGCCTTGTAATTTGCAAGGCGACACATGGGGTCTAACCGGCCCCGCCTGCACCGAGGCGATGAACGAAGCCGAGGAAGCGGAACGAAGAGAAAGAGCGGAAGACAGTGCGGGCGGGGTCCGAGTTGAGCGGAGGGTTAGGCGCTTGGCAGGCCATGTTTCTGAATGAATCTCCCTACATTTGTAACTAGGTTGAGCCTGAGTACTATCCAAATTGGGGTTAGAACAAGAAGAATCAATGGCCATGCAATCCAAGAGTTTTGAAACAAGGATCTCCCAGCGATAACCGCTAGAGCAGCCAATAGCCCATTGAGAATTGCTATCTGCCACCTGCTGGGAGAAAACTCACTGTGGCCAAGGATGTGCTGAATCACCTTGGGCCGAGCAGAACTGTCGAGAGCCTGAATTTCGGGTATTGAATTAAAGGAGAGGCCGATAGTCATAATGGCGCCTAACGAATGAAGCTGATATGTGTTGGCCAGTCAAGGTTGCCAGCCAGATATTTTTCAGCAGTGTGTGGGGAGCAGAACGGACGGCTTTCCGACGGTTGATCAGTCTGATATTCGCGGGTTGGTTACCGCATGACAACCGATTCGTCAGGAAGCTGCCTTGCTCTAACGTCGAGGGTCATTCCGTTGCCGGGTGCCTCCTAGCTTCATCGAGGGTTCTCCCACCGTGGTCCGTTCTGCTGCCGACACACTGCGCCTTCCTGCCGGTTATGCCCTTGCTGCCGGTTGTGGCAGCGTTTGGCCAATCGCCCAGATGAAACCGGCCAACTCACGGGCGACTGCGATACACACCTGCACCTTCAACTTCCCCCTGGCTTCCAGCAGCCGGTACCGCGCACAGAGGCGCTTCTGCGCCTTCCAGGCGATCTCCTGAACCTGTTCCGATGCCCGCTCAGCCCGCCGTTGCAGGACCGCAGTCTTCCTCGCCGGGTAACGATACTGCCAAGCCGCTTCCACCAGCACCCGGCGCACATGCCCATTGCCGGTCTTGGTGATAGAGCCGCGCACTTTGCTCTCCCCGCTGGAATGCTCACTGGGCACCACCCCCAGGTAGGCCATCAGCTGGGGTGCGTTGGCGAACCGCCTCAGGTCGCCGATCTCGGCCACGATGGTCGTTGCCGTGATCAGCTTCACCCCCCGCAGCGCCATCAGACCCTCGATCACCGGCCAAAACACGGAATCCCTGGCAGCACTTTCCATCTGTTCATCGAGCGCCGCGATCCGCCGGGTTATGGCCTGGACCGAATCGACATACTCCTGGAACACGATCTGCTGCACGGGCTGCCCGAACTTCACTTCCTCGAACCAGCGGAAATGGGCCTGCGTCCAATTGTCCTTTCCCTCAAAGCGCTTCCCGTGCCGAAGCAGGAACCCCAGCAGCCGCTGTTTGGCCTGGAGCTGAATATGCTTCATGTCCTCCCGCGCCCGGGTCAGATCACGCAGCGCTTCCTGGGCGCCATCAGGCACCCAGACCGCCGTCAGCTCCCCGGCCCGGTGGAGCCGGGCCAGGTTCAGGCTGTCCCGCCGATCGGTCTTGACACGATCGCCAGGCTTCTTGGGAATCAGCGATGGCGCCACCACCTGGCAGTCTTGCCCGAGGTCCAGCAGTTGCCGGTGGAGGCCATAGCCGCAAGGTCCTGCCTCATAGCAGAACGACAGCTTCGCCCCCTCCTTTCTGAGCCGCTTTACAAGCTTCACCAAGGAGTCCGCCGTGTTGGGAACCTCGCCTAGAAAGCGGACTTCTCCGCCATCAGCTTCGGCGACCGAAACCGCGATCGTCTCCTTATGGACATCCAATCCGACGTACTTATACTTCTCCATGGCCTGCCCTCCTCCGTTTCGGCTCTGAGCCGATGGTTGTTAGCCCCCGAGCTTAATCCGCGATCATGAGGTTCGGCAGGCCAACCCATGATGTCTAACCGGCCCCGCCTGCACCGAGGCGATGAACGAAGCCGAGGAAGCGAAATGAAGAGAAAGAACGGAAGGCAGTGCGGGCGGGGTCCGAGTTAAGCGGAGGGTTAGGACTCGACAGGTACCCAGCTAGGTGTTTTTAAAGAGTAACCAGTATCCAAATGCAATGACCCCGGCTGATGCAATGTAAGCAAGAACCATTGCAATTATTATTAGAGGAACGGAACGACGAAGAGATTCAAAGGCTAGGAGTGGAGCCCAAGCAAGGAAACCGTGAACAGCCGCAAGTGTCTTATCACCGTTCCCCTCAATTCGGAGGTGAGTTTTGAATTCACCGTCCTGTTTTTTACCGCTCGGGAAGGTACAAAGTATGAGCCACCAATACCGCTGGAAGGAGTAGGGTCGTCCTTCTAATTTGGTGATCAAGCCCATGGGAGAGTCCTAACGAATGAAGCTAACCGGCCCCGCCTGCACCGAGGCGCTGAGCGGAGCCGAGGAAGCGAGAAGGTGAGAGAGAACGGAAGACAATGTAGGTGGGGTCCGAGTTGAGCGAAGGGTTAGGCAGCGTGGATTATTACTTGGTGATGTGTCTTATGAGAAGACCCGATGCTTGCGACTGGTGACAACGCGAAGGTGGCAAAAGAAGAAACTGCTGGGTGGGCTCAATTCAGGATTGTGCCATCCGAGTCTAGATGGATCCGTGTTCCTTTCCGCCAGTGTCGCCCATTTTTCTCGAAGTCTGCACTAAGGACACACCCCTTCAACCGACCATTTTCGTGAAGTTCGATGAATTGGTTAACGAGTCCAGACTCGCAAGGAATTCCCTGGATGACCGTATTTGTGCGCAGGAAATACTGTTTCAAGATTCCACTAGGGTAGAACAACGCGGAAACGCCCTTCGGCCCTCCACTGCCACGGCATAAATGACCTTGAATTTCTGTATCTCCTGGGAATGCACATATCTTGACAATTCCATTGGAATCTTGGAGGACCCAAGTGCCACCTGGAACCGTGAATTTACCCAAATCAATGGATTTGGCGGACGTGAATGCCGCGGGGATTCCATTTGGATGGAGATGAACCCAACCTCGCCCACACAAGCGTCTGCCCAGCCATGCATCGGCCTTTAATTTCCCGATGATAAGGCCAGATTCACCGGTGTGAATGCTCTCGAACCGTGGATCAGAGGTTTGGGCCCCGAGGAAGAGAAAAGAAGCTAGTAGGATGAAGGGAATAGAAATAGTCTTAAATGTTTTCATGGCCGCCTCACTGGAATGGGCTTATAGAAGCACCTGTTAGACCCATATGCGCGGACAAGGGTTGATGGAAGCGGCCTAACGAATGAAGCTAACCGGCCCCGCCTGCACCGAGGCGACGGACGAAGCCGAGGAAGCGGAACGAAGAGAAAGAACGGAAGACAGTGCGGGCGGGGTCCGAGTTGAGCGGAGGGTTAGGCTGATCCACGTGGGGGCGTCATTTCCTCGACCAGGTGGCGATAAAAGCCTGGTTGGATGTGTAGCTATCATGCCTTGAACAAGGATTTGTAATTTTCTCGATTGCCGTAGGCCACAAATGAATTGGCTAGAACCAGGAAGAAGGCCACTGGTAATCCTTTCGGGTCAATGAAGGCATGGATCAGGACTATGTTCACGATAACCGGCGAGATCAATATCGAGGCTAGTGTGACGAACCGCCCTGTAACGAAAGCCAGACCACAAACGAATTCAACTACCATTAACATCGGGAAGAAGTAGATCGAAGCCTCCAGACCAGCGCTGAAGATTTTCATAGCGCCTACGGGTGGTGGCGGGGTGATGAACTTGAAGAAGAATGTGATAGAGGCGAAGAGGAACAACAAGCCCATCAGGCTTCGGACGATGATTGTGGCGATTTTCATGAGTGACCTCCTGATTGAAGGATGCATCAAGCCTAACGAATGAAGCTAACCGGCCCCGCCTGCACCGAGGCGCTGAACGAAGCCGAGGAAGCGGAACAAAGAGAAAGAGCGGAAGACAATGCAGGCGGGGTCCGAGTTGAGCGGAAGGTTAGGCAGGGCGTAGGGCTGGATTGAGAGGGCAACGAACTGACGGGCTTTGGAACCGATTCTTGGGACGAAGCTTACCGCCAGGTGGTGTTCGGCTGAAGGAATATGCCGCCGAAGTGCCCGAACCGTAGGGAAAATGCCGCCGAACGGATACCGGGGTACCGACGCCTGTGGGCCTACGCGGACGCGGTTGGGCGGAACGCCAGATGGGTGTGCCCTGCGGCGCACCCGTTCATGCGGCGGGGTGGTGAAGTGAACTGGCGGGGCGCTCAATGAGCCGAGAGCCGAACCCGAAGCGAAACCGTTTGAGACGAATCGCCAGGAAATGCCTAACGATTGAAGCTAACCGGCCCCGCCTGCAACGAGGCACTGAGCGAAGCCGAGGAAGCGGGAACAATAGAAAGAACGGATGACAGTGCGGGCGGGGTCCGAGTTGAGCGGAGGGTTAGGCTGGCAGGCTGGTGGTCATTGGGCCTCAGGTGCCTTAATGGCCCTTAAACTTGATGCCGACTTGATGCAGACGATCTGCATCCATCCTGGGCGCGATTTGGTGAGTGGGCAAACGACAAAGTCACCGACCACCTGGGTTTCGGATGATTCCACGAAGGGTTCTAGATTCTTCGGAATCGGGGAGTTACCGTGCACTCCGAGAATTCGATTTGTGCCAAGGACGGAAATTCGTAGGGTGGGGGCCCCATTCCATGATTTGAGCTTTCCATGGACAACAAACGATGACCCCACCCCGACATCGGTGACGCCGCATGTGCAAGGCCCTTGACTGAACCCATAGCTCAAGTATCCGAGCATAAGGATGAGAAGGAGAGGGCGCGGCATTTGAAGCCTAACGAATGAAGCTAACCGGCCCCGCCTGCACCGAGGCGATGAACGAAGCCGAGGAAGCGAGAAGAAGAGAAAGAGCGGATGGCAGTGCGGGCGGGGTCCGAGTTGAGCGGAGGGTTAGGCATTTTCACGCACTCGCTTAAGGTCTTGTTTGCATTCCGAGATGAATTTATCTCGAAGAGTTGCAAACTTCGTATTGACCGCATCCTTTTCTGGTTGAGACTCGGATTTTTTTTGAAATTCCTCGAGAACCACCTTGGCCAGTTCTCGGGCACTGGTGCCGAGAGAATCGGAATGGAACCAGATCTTCGATTCAAGCGCTACTAGCTTTGAGAATAGGCTCAAACCTACAGTGCTTGGTGGAGGAGCCAGGGATACCAACATTAGACGACCAATCTCTGCCAAAAAGTCCGCATATAGATCTTCACGAGTCTGGAGATCTCTCAGAACCAGACTCTGTTTCCATTCCATCCGGCGAACAGATCTTGTCGAGATGTATGAAATGACCCCGCCAATCAAGGTGCCAATTAGGGCCCCTGCAAGACCGACAACGGCAACGAGAATAGGAGTGTCCATTTGGAATGCCTAACGGA
>Ga0255358_1000097_pt1 | contig 8830 bp, 6 predicted proteins | sample GFST0metaG_FD_189940 | JGI IMG/M metagenome (GOLD analysis project Ga0255358, IMG submission 189940) | Peat soil microbial communities from Stordalen Mire, Sweden - G.F.S.T0 | ecosystem: Environmental > Terrestrial > Soil > Wetlands > Peat | place: Sweden: Norrbotten County, Stordalen Mire...
GCCATAGCCACTTCCTTGAGAGATTCCCTAGCGGCCATCGTCGGCCCGGACCGCGTCCTCGACCGTCCCGTGGACCTGATCGCCTTCGCCTCGGATGCCAGCTTCTACCGGCTCATCCCCAAGGCAGTGGCCTTCGCGGGCAGCGTGGAGGATGTCCGCGGGCTCTTCCGCCTCAGCCATGAGCAGAAGATCCCCATGACCTTCAGGGCCGCGGGCACCAGCCTGTCTGGCCAATCGGTCTCGGATGGCATCCTCGTGGAAGTGGCCCGCAATTGGCGCGGCATTCAGGTTCTCGAGGGCGGTGCCAAGGTGAAAGTGCAGCCCGGCGTCATCGGCGCCCACGTGAACTATGCCCTGAAGTTCTTCAAGGCCAAGATGGGCCCCGATCCTGCTTCCATCAATACCTGCACCGTGGGCGGCATCCTGTCGAACAACTCCAGCGGCATGTGCTGCGGCGTTTCGCAGAACGCCTATCACACGCTTGAGTCCCTGACCTTTGTGCTGCCCTCAGGCACGGTGATCGATACGGCCGCGCCCGATGCAGACGAGCGCTTCTGCTCGGCCGAGCCGGCCCTGGCGGAGGGCCTTTTAAGGCTGAAGGCGGACCTTCTGTCGAATCCGACCCTGGCTGCGCGCATCCGGTCGAAATACCTGACGAAGAACACCACTGGCTACTCCCTCAACGCCTTCATCGATTTCGACCGACCGGTGGACATCTTCCGCAACCTGCTGGTGGGCTCCGAAGGTACTCTGGCCTTCATCGCCGAAGCCGTGCTGAAGTCCGTGCCCGATCTGCCGGTAAAGGTGACGGCTTTCCTGCTCTTCCCCGACCTCCATGCCGCCTGCGCGTCCATCGTGCCCCTGCGGGACGCGGGTGCCGCGGCCCTGGAACTGCTGGACCGCGCTTCGCTGAAATCCGTCGAGAACCAGCCAGGCATCCCCCCCAGCATCAAGGCGTTGCCCGAAGGCGCGGCCGCTCTGCTGGTGGAGTTCCAGGGCCGTGACGAATCCGTCCGCGCGGATCTGGAACGCATCGCCCTCGCCACCACGGCCGGGCTCAAGCTGATGGAGCCGGCCCGGTTCACCCACGATCCCATCGAGCAGGCTCTGTTCTGGAAGATCAGGTCCGGGACCTTCCCATCGGTGGGTTCCGTCCGGAAGCGCGGCACCACCGTGCTTATCGAGGACGTGGCCTTCCCCATCCAGCGCCTGGCAGATGCCGCCGTGGACCTCACGAAACTCTTCGCCAAACACGGCTACGACGAGGCCATCATCTTCGGCCACGCCAAGGATGGAAACCTCCACTTTGTCATCACCCAGTCTTTCAACGACCAGGCGGCTGTGGACCGCTACGCCCGCTTCATCGATGACGTCGTCGAACTGGTGGTGAAGAAATACGACGGGGCACTGAAAGCCGAACATGGAACGGGACGCAACATGGCCCCCTTCGTGGAGGCGGAATGGGGACCCGAAGCCAAGGCCGTCATGGAGCAACTCAAGGATCTGGTGGATCCCAGGCGCCTCCTGAATCCAGGCGTCATCCTCAATGCCGATCCCAAGTGCCACCTAGCCGACCTCAAGCCCATGCCTGGCGTGGAAGAGGAAGTCGACAAGTGCATCGAGTGCGGCTACTGCGAGCCCAAGTGTCCCAGTCGTGAGCTCACGCTCACGCCCCGCCAGCGCATCGTCGTGCGCCGGGAGATGGCGCGCCTCGAGGCCAACCATGAGAATCCGGCCCTGCTCTCTTCCCTGCAAGAGGCCTTCCCTTACATGGCCCTCGACACCTGTGCCGTGGACGGCCTCTGCGCCACCGCCTGTCCTGTCAGCATTGACACGGGACAGCTCACCAAGCGCTTCCGCCGCGCCAGCCACAGTAGCCGCGCCCAGAAGATTGCCCTTTCCATAGCACGCAACTTCGCCAGCATCGAGCCTGTCATGCGCGTGGCCCTCCGTGCCGGGCACCTGGTCCAGAGCATCTTCGGTCCCAAGGTGATGCCCTTCATTACCCGGCTCCTCAAGCCCATTGGCCCTGGTCACCAGTGGAGTCCCGAAATGCCGAAGGCCGCCAAGGCCCCGCTACCCAGGACGTCCCTGAAGGGGGCGCAGGCCATCTACTTCCCGGCCTGCATCTCCCGAATGATGGGCCACCTGCCAGGCGAGCCCACCGAAATGAGTCTGGTGGAAGCCCTGGTGAAGGTCTCCGAGCGCGCCGGAGTGCCGATCCACATCCCCCTTGACGTCGAAGGGACCTGCTGCGGCGTGCCCTTCTCCTCCAAGGGTTTCGACCTGGCCCACAGGTTCACCGTGAACCGCGCCATCGAGAAATTCTGGGAGTGGAGCCAGGAGGGCCTCCTGCCCGTCGTGATGGATACCAGTCCCTGCACCCATGGTGTGCTCACCAGCCGCGCCTACCTGACGCCGGAGAACCAGGCCAAGTTCGACAAGCTGAAGATCCTCGACAGCACAGCCTTTGCTCACGACGTGCTGCTGCCCCGGCTGAAAGTGAACCGCAAGCTGAACTCGGTGGTGCTCCATCCGGTCTGTTCCGTGACCAAGATGAACCTGCTGCCCAAACTGGAAGGTGTCGCCGCGGCCTGCGCCGATACGGTCGTGGTACCCCAGGATGCCGGCTGCTGCGGATTCGCGGGTGACCGTGGGTTCATGCTTCCCGAACTGACGGCCTCTGCCACGAAGCACGAGGCCTGTGAAGTAAAGGCTCAATCCTTCGATGGCTACTACGCCAGCAGCCGCACCTGCGAAGTGGGCATGACCCGCTCCACGGGCGAGGTATACCGCAGCTTCCTTTACCTGCTGGAAACGGCAACGCGGTGAAAGGGGTCCCAATGAATTCTCATTTCGAGGCGTTCAAGACCCGGGCCGAGGCCGTCAGCGCCGAAGTCCATCGGTTCACGGGCAAGGAGGAGGCGCTCGCCTTCATCCTGGCCTTCCTGAAGGAGGCGGGTGTATCCGATGCACCCGAGTGCGGGGCGGTCTGGTCGGCAGGCCCCTTCCTGGAAGGGGCTAGATCCGAGGAACTCCGGGCCAAGGTTCCCGGCCTCACCTTCGAGGTCACCAGGGAAGGCTCTGCGGCGGCCAAAGTGGGCATCAGCCAGATGGACTGGGCCATCGCCGGCACGGGAACCCTGGTCCAGGACGCCACGGGCGTCGAGAAACGCCTGGTGTCCACCCTGCCTCCCATCCACGTGGCCTTGATCGGCGCAGACCGGATCCTGGAGGACATGGGCGGCGTGCTCGAGCGCCTCCGCCCGGACCAGCTCAACTACATCTCCTTCATCACCGGACCGAGCCGCACCGCGGACATCGAGCGGGTGCTCACCATCGGAGTACATGGACCGGGGCGGCTCATCATCGTCGTGGTGGACGCGTTCGAAGAGGTGACGGCATGACGACCCAATTCAGGGAATCCATCGAGACCGCCCTTCACAATCCGAACCTCACGGGGGCCCTGGGGAGGTTCTCCGAGGCCTACCGGATCAGCCGCGCCAAGGCCTACGAGGGCATCGACTTCGAGGCCGTGCGGGATCAGATCGTGGAGATCAAGGGCAGCGCCTCCTCCAACTTCGAGGCTCTGGCCGAACAGTTCAAGGCGAGCGCGGAAGCCCGCGGCGCCAAGGTCTTCAGGACCGCCGACCCCGCCCAGGTGAAGCAGTACATCCTCGCCCTCGCCAAGGAGAAGGGCGTGGAGCGGGTGGTCAAGTCCAAGTCCATGGCCTCCGAGGAGATCCACCTGAACAAGGCCTTCGAGCAGGCAGGCATCGAGGTGGACGAGACGGACCTGGGCGAGTGGATCATCCAACTGGCCCACCAGACCCCGTCGCACATGGTCATGCCCGCCATCCACATGACCAAGGAAGAGGTCACTGAGGTCTTCAACCAGGAGGTGGAAGCGGGCCAGGCCCCCGACATTCCGAAGCTGGTGAAGTTCGCCCGGGCCAAGCTCCGGCCCAAGTTCCTGCAGGCGGACATGGGCATCACGGGCGCCAACATCGCCGTGGCTGAGACCGGCAGCCTCGTGATCGTCACCAATGAGGGCAACGCCCGGTTGGTGACCACCCTTCCGAAGATCCACGTGGCCATCGTGGGCATCGAAAAGCTCGTGGCCCTCGTCAAGGACATCCAGCCCATCCTCACCGCCCTGCCCCGCAGCGCCACGGGACAGCTGCTCACCAGCTACGTCTCGATCATCTCAGGCCCGGTGCCCAACACCGATGGTTCCCCCAAGGAACTCCACATCATCCTCATGGACAACCACCGGTCGGACATGGCCAAGGATCCCGTGTTCAAGGAGGCGCTCCAGTGCATCCGGTGCGCCACCTGCCTGAACGTGTGCCCTGTCTTCCGGCTGGTGGGCGGTCACGTGTTCGGCAAGACCTACACGGGCGGCATTGGGACCATCCTCACGGCCTGGTTCGATGAGCTGAAGAAGTCTGAGGATATCCAGGGACTCTGCATCCAGTGCGGCAGCTGCGTCCCCCTATGCCCCGGCAAGATCGACATTCCGAGACTCATCCTGGAGCTGCGACGGCGCCTGGTGGTCGAGAACGGCCAGTCGCTGGCCATGAAGGCCATCTTCAGCGTGGTGAATAACCGCCGCCTCTTCCACTCCATGCTGCGCATGGCCTCGGTCACCCAGAAGCCCTTCAAGCAGGGGCGATTCATCCGTCACCTCCCCCTGTTCCTTTCGGATATGACGGATTTCCGCAGCCTGCCGGCCGTGGCCGCCGTGCCCCTGAGGGATACGATCAAGAACATCCCGCAGCCCAAGGGTGGGGAGAAGATCGCCTTCTTCGCCGGGTGCCTCATCGATTTCTGCTACCCGGAGATGGGCGAATCCCTGGTGAACATCCTGAACAAGGCCGGCATCGAGGTCCTCTTCCCCGAGGGCCAGACTTGCTGCGGCGCCCCAGCGCGCTACAACGGAGCCTACGAAGTGGCCGCCCAGAACGCCCAGGACAACATCAAGGCCCTGCTGGAGACCGAAGTCAGCTACGTGGTCTCGGCCTGTCCCACCTGCACAGTGGCCCTGAAGTACGATTTCCTCGACACCTTCAAGAGTGTCGGCGTCACCGACGCCATGGAAGCGGCCAAGGAACTCTCGGCGAAGACCATCGACTTCTCCACCCTAATCAAGAAGCTGGTGGACGAAGGGCGCCTCACGTTCAAGGAAGGCGAGGAGTTGGGGAAGATCACCTACCACGACTCCTGCCACCTGAAGCGGACCCTGAAGGCCAGCGAGGAACCCCGGGAACTTCTCAAACAGGCCGGGCATGAGATCGCCGAGATGTACGAATGCGACACCTGCTGCGGCATGGCGGGATCCTATTCCCTGAAGCTCCCGGAGATCTCCGCCCCCATCCTTGAGCGCAAGCTGAAGAACATCAAGGACACGGGCGCTTCGAAGGTGGTCATGGACTGTCCGGGCTGTGTCATGCAGATCCGGGGCGGCCTGGACAAGGACGGATCCCCCATTCATGCGGAACACACGGTTGAGCGCCTCGCGGACCGGTTCAAGTAGGACCCGATCGAGTCGGGTGTTCCCCGGTCCAGGGATCTCCGGCTGCTTAATCCAGGACCCTCCCGGCTTCAGGCTTCCCTGAGGTGTGCCAACATGGGTGATCTCACTTCATGGCGAGGCACCTCCTTCAGGAAGGGCAGAGAATGAACGAGGTCTACTTCTATGCCACCTGCCTGGTGGACCTGTTCTATCCCGATGCCGGCATGGCTGGCATCCAGTTGCTCCGCCAGGCCGGCGTTCAGGTGATCTTCCCCGAAGGCCAGACCTGCTGCGGCCAGCCCGCCTTCAATTGCGGCTACTGGGAGGAGGCCCGCGACGTGGCCCGCACCCAGGTCGCCCTCTTCCCCCGGGATCTGCCGGTGATCCTCCCCTCCGGCAGCTGCGCGGGCATGATGAAGATCCACTATCCCGAGCTGTTCCACGGGGAGCCGGACGAGACCCAGGTCCGTGCCTTCAGCGCCCGTGTCTACGAATTGACCCAGTTCCTGGTGGACGTGCTGGACGTGAAGCTGGAGGATCTGGGGGAACCCGTGAAGGTGACCTGGCACAGTTCCTGTCATGCGGTCCGGGACCTTGGACTGAAGGGTGAGCCCCAGGCTCTCATCGGCCAGTTGTCGAATGTGGAGCTGGCGCCCCTGGCGCGGGAGCATGAGTGCTGCGGCTTTGGCGGCACGTTCTCCGTGCGTCAGCCGGAGATCTCTGGAGCCATGTCCTGTGACAAGGCCGCGGACGCGGAGTCCACCGGGGCCTCCTTGCTGCTTTCCACCGATGGCGGTTGCCTGCTCAATGTGAACGGCACTCTGGAAGCTAAGCGCAGTCCGCTGCGCGTCCAGCACGTGGCCGAGTTCCTCTGGGAGCGCACCCGTGCACGTTGAGAACGAGGTTATCTTCCGCGATGCCGCCGCCAAGGCTCTGCTGGATCCTCAGCTCCGGGCGAACTTCCGCCGGGCCATGGACGGTCTCATTTCCAAGCGCCTGGCGCAGTTCCCGGACCCCCGCGATCTGCAGGATCTGCGGGATCTCAGCACGGCCATCCGGTCCCGCAGCCTCCTGAACCTGCCCGAACTGCTGGAGCAGTTCGAGGCCAAGGCCACCGAAAACGGCATCCAGGTCCATTGGGCCGAGACCTGCGAGGAGGCCAATGAGCTGATCCTGGGCATTCTCCGCTCCAAAGGCGCCAGGACCCTGGTCAAGGGCAAGAGCATGGTCTCGGAGGAGATGCACCTCAATGACTTCCTCGAGCGGCATGGCATCGAGGCCCTGGAGTCCGATCTGGGCGAGTACATCATCCAGCTGGATGGCGAAACGCCGAGCCACATCATCATGCCCGCCATCCACAAGAACAAGGATCAGATCGCCCGCCAGTTCAGCCAGAAGATCAAGGACGGAAGTACACCGAGGACGTGGACGAGCTTACCGCCATGGCCCGCAAGGTGCTTCGCCAGAAGTTCCTCGAGGCGGATGCGGGCCTGTCGGGCGTGAATTTCGCGGTGGCCGAGACGGGGACGCTCTGCCTGGTGGAGAACGAAGGCAACGGCCGCATGAGCACGCACGTGCCACCCCTCCACATCGCTGTCATGGGATTGGAGAAGGTCGTGGCACGCCTGGAGGAGGTGGCACCGCTCTACGCCATCCTCACGCGCTCGGCCACCGGCCAGGCCGTGAGCACCTACTTCAACTTGATCACGGCGCCCAGGGGCGCGGGGGAAATGGACGGTCCGCAGGAAGTCCACCTGGTCATCCTGGACAATGGCCGGTCGCGGATCTACGCCGATCCCCAACTCCGCGCCACCCTGCGCTGCATCCGCTGCGGCGCCTGCATGAACCACTGCCCCGTCTACACCCGCGTGGGTGGCCATGCCTACGAGGCCGTCTATCCGGGTCCCATCGGCAAGATCCTCACACCACAGATGGAGGGCGTCGGCGTCCGCCACGACCTCATTCACGGTTCCAGCCTCTGCGGCGCTTGCGCCGAGGTCTGTCCCGTGGAGATCCCGATCCCGGAAATCCTGGTGCGGCTCCGCCGGGAGGCCACCCACGAGGATGCCGGATCGAACGTGGCAGGGAAGGGAACCGGCCGTACGGCCATCGAGGATTGGACCTGGCGCATCTGGGCCCTGGTGCTCAAACGCCCTGCCCTCTACCGGGTTGCCATCTGGTTCGCCACGCGGTTCGGGAAGGCACTGCCAGCTGGTGCCCCACTGATCAGGAATTGGACCCGTTCCCGCACCAAGCCGGTCCCGGCTCACCGCTCGCTTCAAGAGCGTATGCGCGCCGAGGGAGGCCGCCATGACTGATGCCCGCACTGCCATCCTCAGCCGTCTGCGCATTGCCGGTGGAACTGCCCCCCAGCCCGCCCTCGATACCGCGGTGCTTGAGCGCCGCCAGTGGCCGGCGGCCGAACGGGTGGCCCGCCTCCGCAAGGGCATGGAGGCCGTCCACACCGAATTTCTCGAGGCCACCCCGGGAACCTGGCCTGACATGGTTCGTGCCTTCTGCGAGTGCGAAAGGCTCCCGAACCTGCTTTTCGGCCCCTCCAGCGAGGCCGGCTCGGCTCTCGCCGCGGCCTGGGCGCCCGGCGACACCCAGTTGATGCCCTATGACCGTCCGGTGGAAACCTTCAAGGACGAGTTGTTCTCCGGCGTGGCCGCTGGATTCACGGGCACCGTGGGGGGCGTCGCCGAGACCGGCGGGTTATTGCTGACACCCGGACCGGCCGAGCCGCGTCTCCTGTCCTTGGTGCCTCCCATCCACATCGCTCTGCTGCGGGCCTCCACCATCCAGGACAGTTTCTGGTCCGCCGTGAAGAACCTGGGCTGGGGCCGCAGCCTTCCGCCCAACGCCCTGCTGATCTCCGGTCCCAGCAAGACCGCTGACATCGAACAAACCCTCGCCTACGGTGTCCACGGTCCCAAGCGTCTCATCGTGGTGCTCGTGGACGATCTGACGTAGACCCAGACCCGCGCCCACGCTAGACTGTCCCTTCGTGGCTGGGTAGCTCAGGTGGTTAGAGCGAGGGTCTCATAATCCCTAGGTCGGCAGTTCGAGTCTGCCTCCAGCCACCACTTCAAACACCGGAGCCGAGCGGCTCCGGTATGCCTGTACACCCACCCAAGCCAACAGACTCGGACTGCCGAGAAGCAGTGGCGGCCAGGCTGACCCGGGCACCTCCTGTCTGAAGTTCCATATGAGTTTCAGGTCGTGATGCAATTGGGATATAGCTTTGGAGTGATTCAGAGTTGCACGATGTAGACAGAATATAGTCTTGACTGAAGGGTTTGTAGTCCTATATTT
>Ga0255358_1000103_pt1 | contig 8645 bp, 8 predicted proteins | sample GFST0metaG_FD_189940 | JGI IMG/M metagenome (GOLD analysis project Ga0255358, IMG submission 189940) | Peat soil microbial communities from Stordalen Mire, Sweden - G.F.S.T0 | ecosystem: Environmental > Terrestrial > Soil > Wetlands > Peat | place: Sweden: Norrbotten County, Stordalen Mire...
TTTTGGAGACCGGTGCTCTACCAATTGAGCTACTGCCCTCCGGGCCGGGGTCGTGGCCCGCCACTGACTGAGCACCGGTCGCCCCGGGTCGGCATCACGATAGCACCACAGGCCGTACCCTCCGCGGGCGAGCGTGATGCGCGACGGTCACAGCGATGATCGCCGCGGCAGGAACGGCGAAGGCCCCGACGTAGACGAGCCGGCGCCCGGCGAGAACAGAGCGGATGACGTGCCGGTGGGCCGCCTCTTCGAGCGCTCCGAGCACGTCCGCCACGGCTCCAGGCGGCGGCTCGACCCTGTAGGCCCGCAGCTGGTTGAGCAGTCGTAGCAGCCTACGATACCTGGCAAGCTCGGACTGGCAACGGAGACAGACCCCGACGTGCTCGACGACGACCTCGTCAGCCGAAGCGCCTCCGTCGAGGATCGACGGCAGAACGAGAGCGACTTCGGCGCACGACATGTTGGCGCGGGCGAGCCGGGCCCGGATGTCCCGGGCGCGGGTGAGTCGGGCGCGGGAAGCCTCCAAGGCCGAACCTCCTGCGAAAGAGACCTGCTCAAACCGCGGCTGCATGGCTGCCCGCCTCTTCAGCTTGGAGCTCGGCGTCAATCCCCATCTCAGCCCGAAAGCCAACCTCGGCACGAGCCCTTGCGACCTCAGCCTCAACTCCAGCGAGGGCCCGCGGGCGCTGCGTCGAGCGGGACAGCCCACCAGCCGTGCCGGCCGGTGCGAACAGCTGCTCACGCAGGCGGCGCCGAGCCCGGTGGAGACGCACCTTGGCCGCGGTCTGGCTGATGCCGAGCTCACGAGCAATCTCCTCGTGCGGCAGGTCGTAAACATCCCTGAGCACGACCACCATCCGCATCTGGTCAGGAAGATCCGCGAGTGCTTCCACGAGACGCTCCCGATCGTCGGCTGTCCCAGCCGCCGTCTCCGGGTCTCGCTCGGAGCGCGTCTCCAGAACCTCGAGATTGTCGTCGAGCTCGACGTGGGAGGTCCGCCGGCGCTTGGCCACCAGCGTGGCCGAGCAGTTCGCGGTGATGCGATGCAGCCATGTCCCGAAGCCGGAATCACCCCGGAACTTACCTAGGGAGCGGAAGGCACGAAGATACGTCTCCTGCAACACGTCGCGCGCGTCGTGCTCATTGCCCACGAGACGGAACGCCAAGGCGTAGCAGTCAGTCGAGGTGGCGCGCACCAGGTGCTCGAAGGCCGCCCTGTCCCCTTGTCGGGCGAGCTCGACGAGAGCAGCGAGGTCGTCGACCTCGCGGTTCAGCGCGTCTCCTTGTGTACCGTGTGCTGCCGGTCGAACTGGCAGTACTTCTTCATCTCGATCCGCTCGCGGTCGTTCTGCTTGTTCTTCGTCGTGATGTAGTTCCGCCGTTTGCACACCTCGCAGGCGAGGGTCACCTTGACTCGTTTCTCGTTCTTGGCCACGCTCTTGCTCCTCTGCTCCAACTCCCGGTAGCGGCGGCCGGACTCGAACCGGCGACCCCACGATTATGAGCCGTGTGCTCTTACCAACTGAGCTACGCCGCCGCGGAGCCCCCTGTCGGAATCGAACCGACGACACCAGCCTTACCATGGCTGTGCTCTGCCGACTGAGCTAAGGGGGCGGTGCCAGCCACCATCAGTTGGCATTGCCGCGCCGCCCGATCATATCCGCGACGGGCCGTGGAACCCAGCGGGCACGCCATTACGATGCACCGGTGGACATTCGCCGAGCGAACATGGCCGACGCCGGGGCCATCCGGCAGATCTACAACGTCGAAGTGACAGGTTCGACCGCCACACTCGATCTCGTCCCGCGTACCTCTGAAGAGCAGGCAGGCTGGATGATCGCTCATTCGGGCGTCTACCCGGTGATCGTCGCCGACGACGGCGATGAGGTGGTCGGTTTCGCGTCGCTTTCCCCCTACCGGCCGCGCCCGGGCTATGCGACAGCCGTCGAGGACTCGATCTATGTCGCGGCACAACATCGCGGGAAGGGAATCGGGCGCGCGCTGCTCAGCGAAGCCGTCGTCATTGCGCGGACCCACGGCTTTCATTCCGTTGTCGCCCGCGTCGCGGCTACCCAGGAAGCCTCGGTGGCGATGCATCAAGCCTGCGGCTTCGACCTCATCGGCATCGAGCGCGAGATCGGCCGCAAGTTCGGCCGCTGGGTGGACGTGGCTCTCCTGCAGCGCCTCCTCTGATCAAGTCCTCTGATCAACCAGCCGGCAACCGGGGCACGGGCACCGCGGCGGTCCCCCTCAACCCCGCGGGACCGCCGGCACGCGGTTCTCCTCGGTTTCGTGCAGCGCCCTCCGGAATCTCATCACGAGAGGGATGGTGAGCAGGATGACGATCGCGATCGAGGCGAGGACGATGAGGATCGGATTGGCCTCGCCGAACTGGAGAACAAGCGAGTTCGCTCCAGGAAGGCCGAGGAAGCAGGCGACGCACGAGAGCGCGATCACCAGGACTCTGAGCTGGTGCTCTGCGATCGTCGCCAGGAAGACCATCGACCACGCGATATACCACGGCTGCACTGCCGGTCCGAGGAAGACAACCGCGAGGAGCGTCAAGCCCATTGCCCGCATGGCCGTGGCGTCCCTGGCCCGCCATAACAGACGAAGCGCGACGGCGGCCGCGAGCAGCATCCCCAGGTCTTTCGTCCCGCTCAGGATCACCGGCTGGTGGTTCCCGAGCCCGAGCAGCTCCAACACCTTTGCCAAGAGCGAGCCCACGACCGTCGGAGGGTCGCTCCAGGACCTGACCGTTGCGGAATTGCCGAGCGCTGTCGTCCAACCCCACCCGAGCCCGACGATCTGTGACACCGCCGCCATGATGACAAGAGCGAGGCCCGTCGCCATGACCGTCGGCCTGAGCCGGGACCTCCACGAAACCTCGTCGCCCAACCAGAACCAGCCGATGTAGACGACACCGATGAAGGCCGGGATCTTGATCATCGCCCCGATCGTGCACAGCAACAGCCCGAGAACCGGCCGTCCCTCACGTGCGAGCCAGAGCCCGGCCACGAGGCAGCCGAGCATCAGCGCGTCATTGTGTGCGCCCGCCACCAGGTGCAGCAGCACGAGGGGGTTCAGCACCGCGAGCACGAACGCGACGGAGGGATCCCGGCCGTACGAGCGCGCCAGCCGTGGCACGAAGATCGCGATCATCACAACGCCAGCGAGCGCCAACAGGCGGAAGCCGACGACCGCCAACAGCTCGTTGTGGTCGACCACGGTCGCGTTCACCCCTGCCATCCAGAGGAACACGGGCCCGTACGGCGAGGTCACGTTGGCCCACAGCTTGTCGACCAGCCCGGAGAACGCGTTCACCCCGAGCATCGCCGGCCCGAACAGGTACGGGCTGATCCCGCGGCTCATCATCTCGCCCTGGGCCGCGTAGCTGTAGGAGTCGCGGCTGAACAATGGCGCGACGACAAGAAGCGGGGCCGTCCACGCGGCGAACACAACCGCAAAGCAGCGAACGGGCAAGTCCCGGTGGCGGCGCGCGAGGCGGATCAGGGCAATCCAGGCCTGCAACATGAGCACCATGCCCCCGTAGACGGCGACGAGGCCGATGAACAGGGTCTTGTCCGCGGGCAAGGGCGCGCCGGCCACCACCGGCGGTGGGGGGATGCCGAAGAACCACGGGTGACACACGGTGACCGAGCCCGACACGATTCCTGTGCAGGACTTCCAGGTGAACGGCGAGCTCGGCAACGAAGCGCCCCAGGTGATGGCGATGGCGCTGACAAACCCGACGATCGCCGGCGCCGCCAGCAACCGCTTGACCGGTGTCTCGCCCAGCACATACGGCTGCACATCGCCGAGCGGCTTGCGCATACGGGCGAGAAACCCGATCCCGCGGTCCATCCGCCCGCGGGCCCCATCGATCAGCCCGCTCAGCCGAGCGGAGAAAGGCCAGGCGTGCTCAGGCCCGGGATTTCCCGCCTTCGGGTCGTTCTCCAAGGTCCTCCGGCGCCGTCATGGCGCGTCCTCTCGGTCTGCCTATCCGGAGCGATCCTATCCAAGGGCCCCCGATGCGGGACGGCGCCACGAGGCTGCATGACACAGGTGGGCGGGCGGGAATTGGCTACGGTCGGATGGTGCTCGGAGTGGCGGCCATGGTGGCGAGGAACTCGCCACGCCGAAACCTGCCTGCTCCACCATGACCCAGGCTCGGATGCCTCGCATGTTCCATAGGCGGGACGCCCTCGCCATGGGGGTACTGCTCGGCATCCCGGTTGTCGCGCTCTCCATCGCCGCACTCGCGGGCTATCCGCTGCTCACCGGCGACGACCTGACGCAGAACTACCCGCTCTCGGTGCTGTCAGGCCAGTTCATCGCCCATGGCCGGCTTCCTGTCTACGACCCGTACCTCTGGTCTGGAACTCCTCTGCTCGCGGGGGCGAGCGCCCACGCACTGCTCCCGACCACGTTGCTGTTCGCATTCCTGCCGCACCTTGCCGCTTGGGTCCTGGCGGAGGCGTTCACGCTGGGAGCCGGAGCCATCGGCGGTTTCGTGCTCCTTCGGCGCAATGAGTGCCGGACGTTGGCCGCCGCGCTCGGCGGGGCCACTTTCGGGCTCGGCGGCTTCGTGTCGTCACAGATCGTCCACATCGATTTCGTGGCGGCCTCGGCGTCGCTCATCTGGTGCCTGGTCGCCTTGGACGGGATCGTCCGCGACGATCCCCGTCGCCGAGCGCCCTGGACCTTGGTCCTGGCAGCTGCCACCGGCTGCATGGGCCTCTCAGGCAGCCCTGACATCGTGATCGACGCGCTCGTGGCGATAGTCGTCTACCTCGGCCATCTCCTGATCGCCGAGCATGGTCGTCGCCTGGCGTGCCTCGGCTGGGCCGTTGCCGGCGGCGTCGCCGGGTTGCTGGTCAGTGCCATCCAGTGGCTCCCGACCGCTGTGTTCCTCACAGTCTCCGAGCGCGCCCACGCAGGTTACGCATTCGCGTCCTCGGGCTCGCTCTCCCCGGCCGAGCTGCTCGTCTCGCTCGTGCCGCACCTGCTAGGTGGCGGCCCGATCGGGCTCGAGACCTACGCCGGGCCCTACAACCTTGCCGAGCTGGACGCTTACTGCGGCATCCTTTCCCTCGTCGCGATCGTGGCGCTTCTGCCCAGATGGCGTTCCGAGCACGCGAACCGGTGGCGCGTCTGGTACCTGGTCGGCGCCATCGGCCTGCTGTTGGCCCTCGGCGCGAACACTCCCCTCGAGCACCTCCTCGTCCACCTGCCGATCGTGGGTGAGCAGCGGCTCCCCAGCCGTGCGCTCATTCTCTTCTCGATCGCGTCGTCGATGCTGCTCGGCCACTGGATCGAGGACCAGCTGGCGACACAGCCCGGCGACGTGAGCCCGGCGACGGTCGTGGGCGGGTCGGTCGCGCCCGTCGTCGTGCTCGGCCTCGTCGCCGCCACGGTCTTGTCCGCCAAGGCCTACGGGGGACTCCTCGACCCGCTCCCCGGGTCGGGCTGGTCGCTGCGGGCCATCGCCCCCTACCTCGTTGTCACCGCCGTCATCGCGCTGGCCGCCGCCGCAGTCGTGATCCTCGGTCCCTCCTGGCCGCGCCGGCGGGTTGCGTCAGCGATCGCGGCCCTCGTCATAGCGGACCTCCTCGTGTTCACGGCGAACCAGTCTGCGCTCGCGCCCGTCGAGGTTCGCGCGCTCGACGCCAACAACCCGCTGCAAACCCAGCTTGCCGCGCGGCTCGGCCCCGGCGGGCGTTACGTCATCGTCGACCCGGCGCGCTCGGCCGGCGTCGCTCTCGACCAGACAGGAGCATCCGATCTCAATGTGCTGTCCGGCCTCGCCAGCGCGCAGGGGTACGGTTCGCTCACTTGGGGGCCGTACGTGTCGGCAACCGGGACCCACACTCAAGATGACCTCGACCCGGCGGCGTTGGCGACGGGAGTCTTCGACTCCCTCGACGTCCGGGTTCTGCTCACGGTTCCCGACGAGCTGTCGGTTGCCCGAGCGCGCGGCGAGGTGTTCCGACCCGCCACCAACCCGCTGCCGGGCCTCCCCGCGCCCGCGACCGCCGGTGTCGGGCCCGTCCCCTCACCGGTCGACCTCCGAGCCGGTCAGGCCACGACCCGATGGTTCGGCCGCACACTTGCGGTGCGAACGGTCACCCTCGAGCTTTCGCGGCCCCCACAGTCACGCAAGGCCTTGGCCGCTCTCGGACGCGATGTCCACCTGGTGACGGTGGCCGGAGGCAGCGAGATCCCCGACGCAGTGCGAGTCTCGGTCGGCAAGCGGGGCTCACGAGAGGTCTTCGCCAGCTTCGGGGCGTCGCCCTCCTCGGTCGGCCTCGTGACCGCGAACCCCCTCGATGCCTCTGTCCACATCGCCTCGATCGCGGTCGAGGCCCGCTCCGGCACGTCCTACGGCCTGGATGGGCCGCTCGCCGCCTACCTGACGGCTCCGCACTGGGTGGCTGCGGGCACAATCGGCCCGTTCACGGTGTTCTCGGACCAGCGGGCCCGCGGTGCCTTCTCGCTCTCGGGACGCTCCGGCGACCTGGGAGGTGACCTTCAAGTCCGCGTCGTCCTGTCGTCACCTTGGACGCCGACCGAGACCGTGGCCGTCACCTCGCCGGCACCGGCCACGGTCGTGAGGTCCGTCGCGGACATCCCCGGCTGGAGCGCGACCGGCGACAGCGAAGGCCGGACCCGAGCGATCGCCCTGCGCCGCGACGGCCTCGTGCAGTCCTTCGCCGTGCCCAAAGGCACGACGGTCGTGACCTTCACCTACAAAGCCCCCGGGCTGCGGGCCGGTCTCACGGCGTCCGCCTTGGGCATCGCGGCGATGCTCCTCCTCGGCTTGGATTCGCTCGCCGGTCCGCTCTGGAGGCGCAGACGGCGCGATGGCCCAGCCACAGGCGCGAACTGACCTCTCTAGTCGGCGATCTTGGCGGTGGGCCGGGAAGGATTCGAACCTTCGAAGGCGTTGCCAGCAGATTTACAGTCTGCTCCCGTTGGCCACTTGGGTACCGACCCGTCGGCGGACACGATAGTGGCCGGAACCGGCGCGCTCCACAAGGCCAAGGCGCGACCAGGCTTGCTAGCGTAGGTGCGTGCCGAGCTTCGATGTCACCTCCGAGGTCGACATGCAAGAAGTGCGCAATGCAGTCGACCAGACGAGCCGCGAGGTCGCCACCCGTTTCGACTTCAAGGACACCGGCGCGAGCGTCGAGCTGAAGGGGAACGAGATCCTGTTGAACGCGCCGACCGAGGACCGCCGGCGGGCCCTGGTCCAGGTCCTGGAGGAGAAGCTGGTCCGCCGGCACGTGTCGCTGAAGGCCGTCTCCTACGGCAAGATCGAGGAAGCGTCCAAGGGCGCCCTGCGCCAGAGCGCCGCGCTGAACGCCGGCATCTCCTCGGACCACGCCAAGAGGATCAACAAGATCATCAAGGACCTCGCCCTGAAGGGCATCCAGTCCCAGACCCAGGGTGATCAAGTCCGCGTCACGGGCAAGAAGCGTGACGACCTACAGGCTGTGATCGCAGCCCTCAAGGAACAGGACCTCGACATTCCCCTGCAGTTCGGGAACTTCCGCGACTGAAGGCCCTCAGCCGTAGTAGCCCGAGTGGACGTACAGGCATGGGACGCCCTCGGACTCGAACATCTCGAGGCTGGCGGGATCGTCCTCCACGGCCAGGCGTAGTTCGAAACCGTACGTCCTCAGCCCCAGTATTTCGGCTCGTTTCAAGTCGCGCGCCGGCCGGCGGTCTCCGGTCTCGCGCATGATGAGCAGGTCGTAGCCCAGACCGTGGGACGCGAGCCACTCCAGGGTCTGTGCACGCACGCGTGCCGGGCGGGCGGTGAGCAGGATCACCACGAGCTCAGGCGAAACAAGCTCGAGCAGCCGGGCGACCTGCGGGATGATCGGGTCCTCGCCACATTCGGCGAAGAACGCGTCCCAATCGCGCCGTAGGCCGGCCAGGTGGTGCTGACGGCCCGACGCGTCCGCGAGCACTCCGTCGATGTCGAAGACGACGGCGGGACCGGATGCTTTGGCAGCCGCGCGCCAGGTCCAGGTCCGCGGATAGTCCGCTCCGGCGCTCATTCCTCGCCGGAGCCTGTCCTGGCGCGGCGACGGAGCTCGGCCACGATGGCGGGATCAGCCAGGGTGGTCGTGTCGCCGACGTCTCGGCCCTCGGCCACGTCCCTCAGAAGCCGCCGCATGATCTTGCCCGAGCGTGTCTTCGGCAGATCGTCGGTGAAGATGATGACCCGCGGCCGGGCAAGGGCCCCGATCTTCTCGACGACGTGCGCGCGTAGGACCTCCCCGTGCTCGCTGCCCACCTCCACGCCGAGCCTCAAGGTGACGAACGCGACGATGGCCTGCCCGGTCGTGGCGTCGTTGGCACCGATGACCGCCGCCTCTGCCACGCTCGGGTGGTCGACGAGCGCGGACTCGACCTCGGTCGTGGAAACGCGGTGGCCCGACACGTTCATGACGTCGTCGACACGCCCGAGGAGCCACAGGTATCCGTCGTCGTCGACCTTGGCCCCGTCGCCTGCGAAGTAGCGGCCTTCGAAGCGGCTCCAGTACGTCTGCCGGTAGCGTTCCGGGTCGCCGTAGATGCCCCGCAACATGGCCGGCCAGGGGCGAGTGAGGGTGAGGTAGCCGCCACCGTGCACC
>Ga0255358_1000105_pt1 | contig 8639 bp, 9 predicted proteins | sample GFST0metaG_FD_189940 | JGI IMG/M metagenome (GOLD analysis project Ga0255358, IMG submission 189940) | Peat soil microbial communities from Stordalen Mire, Sweden - G.F.S.T0 | ecosystem: Environmental > Terrestrial > Soil > Wetlands > Peat | place: Sweden: Norrbotten County, Stordalen Mire...
GGCAAGGGGTTCTACCGGCGGAGGTTCTGGCGGGCGTGGGCCTGGCTCCGGCGCTGCGCGCCGAAGTGATCCCGCCTGCGGCGTGGCTAGAGGCCACAAGAAAACTCATCCAGCAACACCCGGAGGTGTTCCCATCGCCATGCCCCTAGTGCCCGAATTCGAAGCCTGGACCGAAGCCCCCGCCGCCGACGAGCTGCGACTCATCCCCATCGGAGGCCTGGGGGAGTTCGGCATGAACGCGCTGGTGGTGCATAGCGCCCGCAGCCTCTTCCTGGTGGATTGCGGCCAGCTCTTTCCTTCGGATGATCAGCCGGGCATCGACTCCATCGTGCCGGACTTCGCCTACCTCGAACCCTTCGCGGATCGGCTCCAGGCTGTGCTGCTCACCCATGGCCACGAGGATCACATCGGGGCGCTGCCCTATTTCCTGCGGCGCTGGCCAGTGCCCGTGTACGGAACGGCCTTCACGCTGGGTCTGGTGGAAGGCAAGCTCCGCGAGCATGGTCTGGATACCAGCCTGCTCCGCACTGTGCGGGACTACGGCCGGGTGAAGGTAGGTGACGGGGAGATCGAGGCCGAATGGATCCCTGTCACCCACAGCATCCCCGATGCTTGCGCCCTGGCCCTGCACACGCCCCAGGGCGTGCTGGTGCATTCGGGCGACTTCAAGCTGGATCCCGAACCCCTGGATGGCCGTCTTACGGGCATGGAGCGCCTCAAGGCCCTGGGCGATGGGGGCGTGCGCCTGCTGATGGCGGATTCCACGAATGTGGGCCGTCCGGGACGATCCCCGTCGGAGTCCGTGTGCCGCGAAGGGCTGGAGGCCGCCCTGGAACAGACCAAGGGCCGGTTGTTCGTCACCACCTTCAGCTCCAACATCCACCGCCTTCAGACGGTGGTGGACCTGGCCTATGAATTCCGCCGGCGGGTCGTGCTGTTGGGCCGGAGCCTCGACCGCAACCTCAACCTGGCCCGGTCGCTCAAGCGGCTGGCCCTGCCGGACGACATCCTGGTCGACGTCAAGAATGCCCACCTCTTTGACAAGGACGAACTGCTGGTGCTGTGCACCGGCAGCCAGGGTGAGCCCATGAGCGGGTTGGCCCGGCTGCTGCGTCGGGAGGTGAAGGGCCTGCCCATGGAACCCGGCGACCGACTGGTGGTGAGCGCCCGGGCGATCCCGGGCAACGAGGTGGCCATCTCCAGGATGCTGGATACGGCCGAGCGCCTGGGGGCCGAAACCTCCACCGGAGGTCTGGGTCCGGTCCATGCTTCGGGCCATGGCAGCCGCGAGGAGCTGGCCGACCTCATCCGCGCCGTGCGGCCCGCCCAGATGGTGCCGGTCCATGGAAGCTACCGGAACCTGCGGGCCCACGGGAAGCTGGCCGCAGAACTGGGTTGGACGCCAGAACACATCTCGCTGCTGGATGGGGGCCTCTGCCTGCGCCTCTTCGAGGATGGCCGGGTGGACATGCCCGGGGTTGTGCCCGTGGGCAAGTGTTTCGTCCACGAAGGTGTGGACCACATGGTGGATGCCCGGGTGGTGCAGGACCGGCTCATCCTCCAGGAGGACGGGGTGGTCTTCGTCACGTTGCTGGTGGATCCGCAGACGGGCGACCTGGCCGCCACGCCCACCATCCTCAGCCGGGGCTTCGTGATGCTGTCCGATGACGAGGCCTACGCCGAGCTGTTGGCGGGGGTGGCGCGCAAGGCCTACGAGGAGGCGCCGCCCGTGGTCCGCAAGGACGGGGAGGCCCTTCGCGATACTCTGCGCCTGGCCCTGCGGAGGATCATCCGCAAGACCACTCAGACCCGTCCCCTGGTGATCCCGGTCATCCTCGAGGCGCCCCAGGCTTGATGCGGTTCTGCCTTCGATCCTGGAAGGGCACCACAGAGAGAGGATATTGAGACTATTGGTCGCGCTGCCTCAGGCCCAGTCGGCCGCCGGGACGGTTGGGGAAGCCCTGCCTGAGGGCGTCTACCATGCGCCGCTGCATCTCTTCCACATGAAGGATCAGGCGGACCTGCTGGGCGGGGCTGAGCTTGGCCCGGATGTCCTCCTCGAATTTCACCTTCAGTTCGGCCTGCTGGTGTCGCAGCTCCACGAACTGCTCGAGCAGGGGCCGCACCTTGGCGTTCTTGTCCTCTTCGGCTCCTGGCCCAAGGAGAATGTCGTTGAACTGACGACGGATCTGATGGATCTGCCGCGTTTTCTCGAACTGCTCCAGGTCATAGCGGGCCCAGCGGTCCACGATGGCCCTGGCCTGAGGTTCAGGGAGCCCGACGGCCTGCTGGAGCTGGTCCATGCGAAACCGGGCGAGCGGGCGTCCATCTTCGACCTGGGCAAAGGCCGGCAAGGCCGCAATGGCCAGGCTGGCTATCAGTAGGATGGGGCGCAACATGATCACCTCGCCGCCGGGGATGGAGGAGCCTCCAGATGCTTCAAGAGTGCCCGCATTTCCTCGGGTGTAAGAGCCTGGATTTGGACCGCATCCTCTTCCGGGTCATGGAAGGGTGCATCCGGAAGCGTGATGCTGGTTTCAATCACTTCAGGCTGCCTGGGGAGGGTGGCTTCGACAAAGGGAGTCCGGTTGGCGCGGCCGGCCCAGAAGGCGCCCGTTCCCACAGCCATGAGCAGCGCGGCGGCGGCAATCCACGTGAAGGGGCGCATCTGGTGGTGGAGAGGCCGCCGAGCCGGAAGCTTGCGCAGGATGCGATCGGGGAGCCGGTCGAAATACCCAGCCGGAGCGAGGGCCTCCGGGCAGTCTTCCTGGGCGAGGTAGGCCACCCGGGCTTCGGAACAGGCACGGCAGGTTCGCATATGGGCCTCCGCCTCAGTGCCAGGCTCAAGGGGGTCCAGGAAAATGGCTTCCATGGTAAGCGAGCAGGATTCAGGCATGGGAGGGGGCTGAGTCATGGGCGGCCTCCTTTCATTTGGCGGGTCAGGTTTTGTATGGCGTGGAAGATGTGGGCTTTCACACTGCCCACCGAGGTGCCCATCTCCTGGGCGATCTGTTCGTATTTCCAATCGTGCTGAAGTTTCAACGTCAAGGCCTGCTTCTGCCGCTTGGGCAAGTTGGGCAGGGCCTCCTGAAGCAGGCGCCGGGCTTCCTGATCGAGCACGGCGGTGATCTGGGTCTCCTCCACCCGCAAGGCCGGGTGTTCGAAGGTGCCCTCGGGGCCATCCAGGCTTTCGTGTTCCTTGGCCACCCGCTCCCGATAGTTCAGGGCCTGCCGGGTGGCGATGGTGATGAGCCAGGTGCGGAAGGAGGACTCATAACGAAAACCGGGCAGGGCGCGGTAGACGCGAATGAACGTTTCCTGGACCGCGTCATCGGCGTCCTGGTGGTTCTTCAGGATGGAAAAGGCCTTGCCGTAGACATCCCTGGAAAACAGCCGAACCAGGGATCCGAAGGCGGCCTGGTCGCCCTGCTGGGCCTGCTCCACCCAGGCCAGCACTTCGGGGGTGTGGTACGGCGAGCCCGGATCGGGAATCCGATCGGCGGTCGGGAAGGCCGTCTCCGTCATCAAGGGCTCGCTCAAGAAGGCTGACGCCATCATGTTAGGCTCCGACGGCAGGGATCAGGCAGAAACCTCCGTCACTAGATGGACCCGGCCGGGCCTCCTGGGGTTGAATGGAGAAGGTCTTAGAGTGCCTAACCAAACCCCGACGAGGCCGCGATGAAGCCAGGCAGGATACACCGCAAGGAAGGGCCCGCAGGGCAACGTGGTTCGTTGTTCAAGGGACCTGACGCCGCGGAGCGCCTGCCTGGCTTCATCCCTCCGGGCGAGGGCCGGCGGGCGTCGCGATGCAGCGTCACGCTCGTCGCGCGTAGTACCTGCTACGCTTTGACTTGCGTTCCTCGCCTCGCTCGCCCGGCGGCCCTCGCGCGGCCCCGTGGGGGTTTGGTTAGGCACTCTTAGTCTTCAATCTTCAGTCTTCAGGAGAATCCATGCGGGACCGTGTCACCCCTCTCTTGTCCGAGGCCCAGATCCGTGCCCGGGTCCGGGAACTGGGGGCCCAGCTGACCCAGGACTATGCCGGGAAAGATCTCGTGGTGGTGGGGCTGCTCAATGGCGTCTTCCCCTTCATGGCCGATCTCGTCCGCGCCATGGAACTCGATTTCGAGGTGAGCTTCATGCAGGTGGCCAGCTACGGTGGCGGCCTGGAAAGCACGGGCGAGGTCCATATCCTCAAGGACCTTGACCGGAGCATCCGGGGCCGCCATGCCCTGGTGGTGGAGGACATCGTGGATACGGGGCTTACCCTGTTCAAGGTGTCCAACCTGCTCAAGGACCGCGAGCCCCTGAGCCTGAGGATCTGCACCCTTCTGGACAAGCCCAGCCGCCGCAAGGTCGAGGTGCCGGTGGAGTACGTCGGGTTCACCATTGAGGATCATTTCGTCGTCGGCTACGGTCTCGATCTGGACGGCAAACTCCGCAACCTACCCTATGTCGGCGTCTACCACCCATGAGCCAAGCACGCCCAGCAGCCAGCTTCCTTTTTTCCATCTGCCTGCTTCTCGCTTCGGGTTGCGGGTACCACCGCCTGGACCGGCAGCAGCGGGCTGCACCTTGGGCCAAACAGGGGGAAACGATCCGCCTGGCCCGGTTCCGCAACCTGACCCCGCGGCTGGGGCTGGAGGATCGCTTCAGCAAAGCCCTCGAGAACCGCGTGGTGGCGGCCAGCCCCTGGCGGCTGGTGGCCCAGGGCGAGCCATCCCGATGGGTGTTGCAGGGCACCCTTGAAGAGTATCGATCGCGTCCCCTGGGGCTCACTCTCGGCAACAATCAGACCCAGGCCAGTGTCGGTTCGGCCTCCCGGGTGGAAATCGTGGTGGTGGCCAGTGTGGAACTGCTGGATGGGCAGACGGGCGCGGTGGTGCTTTCCCGCCGGGGCCTGACATTCTCGAACCAATACCGGGTGGACCAGAACTTCGCCAGCTTCGATAGTCGTGAACTGGAAGTGATCGAAAGCCTGGCCGACGACTTTGCCGAAAGCTTCCTCACGCAACTACTGGAAGGCATCCACTGATGGCCACGCCCGTGGCCTGGCTGGAGCACTCCTTCGCCATGGTACATGGCGAGGATGGAGATGGGCGCCGCGAGGCCGTGGATGCCTGGAAGCGGAAACATGTGGACCCAGAGTGGGAGGATTTCTCGCTCACCATCTGTTCCGAAGGTTGTCCCTGGGCTGAAGTTCTGGCCGCCCTTCAGGAAGCCCCACCCCTGGGGGCCGAGGCGCGCACAGTGATCGTGCCCGCCGCCGATAACCTGTTCAGCAGGCGACGGGGCGGGCCCAAGGACAAGAAACAGGACCTGCCCGAACCCGTGGCCGCCCTTCTCCAGCCTCCGCCCCAGGGTGTGAAGCTTTTGATCATCGCCTGGACCACCGTGCCGGGGGGCCCTGGCAATCCACTGGGGGCTAAGCCCTGGACCGACTGGGCCAAGGTCGGGCGCATCTTGAAAGTGGGCCACATCGAGCATCGGGATGTGCCGGCCTTCATCGAAGCCAAGGCCGCAGAAATGGGGCTCAGGCTGGGTTCTGGCGGGGCGCGCCTGCTTCAGGAGCGACTATCCAACGAGAAGGTGCTGACGGATCGGTCCAGGAGAAAGAAGGCTGAAGGTGGGAACCCTGGGATCATCCAGCGAACCCTTGAAGTCATCGACCTGATGGCGGACGGGCAGGCGGTCACCGAATCCATCCTTGATCAGGCCACGATCCGCCTGGCCGGAGAACGGGCTTACGCCTGGAAGAATGCCTGGATGAAGGGGGATGCTTTCGGTGCCCTCAAAGCCCTGCGGGAGTCGCTGGAGGATGATCCCGACGCCGCCTCCTTGATGCTCTTGAATCAAGTCCGGTCTGAAATGACACGACTTTTCGACTACCTTGAGGCCGCAGGCCAAGGCATGAAGGGAGCCGAGCTGCTGGAGGCCATTGGGTTCAGCCCCAAGCAGGCCTTCCTCTTGAACGACCTCGCGGCCACCGCCAACCGCCTCAAGGGCAAGCCACTCACCGCGATGCTGCGCCGCGTGAATCAGACTGAGCGGGACCTGAAGGGTACCGCCCTGGGGAAAGGCCAGACCGCGCTGCTGGATCTCACCCTGTACCTGTGCCGGACCTGGGCGCGCTGAAGTCAGTGCCCCCCGTCGCGGAGGTCCGGGAGAAACCTTCCGGGGTGAACCGGGCATTGGTCACTTGAGCAGGAGCGCCGTCGGGCGGATCATGGGGGGCTGATCCCGGAGGGCCCATGTCTGAATGCGTCATTCCCACCCTGACCTCCATGGCGGTGGTGGAATCCAAGTCTGTGCTGCCCGATGGCTGGAAGGCTGACCTTTCGAATCTGAAAAGCCTGGATCTAACTCAGCCCGTGTTGGAACTCCTCCGCCGCACCACCAGCCGCCTGCCGCAGGATGTCATCGACGCCCTGGTAAAGGGCCGGGACGCCGAAGAGGAAGGAAGCCGCGCCTTCAACACCCTGAATGACATGGTGCGAAACATCAATCTGTCCGATGGGCAGGTGACGCCCCTCTGCCAGGACACAGGCTCCATCATCTTCTGGGTTCGCCACCCCTACGGCTTGAGCCAGCACGCCGCCAAGAAGCAGATCCGCGAGGCCGTGGTGCAGGCCACCAAGAATGTGTGGTTGCGGCCCAATTGCGTGGAATCCCTCAGCGGCAAGAACACCGGCAACAACATGGATCCATTTCATGAGCACCATCCCGCTATCCACTTCGAGGAGTGGGATCGGCCTGAAATCGAGGTCTCCGTCATGCAGAAGGGTGGCGGCTGCGAGAACGTGGGTGCCCAGTACCGCCTGCCGGATGCCACCATCGGCGCGGGGCGCGACATCAAGGGTGTGCGCAAATGCATCATCGACGCCGTGGTAAAGGCCCAGGGTCAGGGCTGCAGCCCCGGCATCCTCGGCGTGGCCATCGGCGGTGACCGCGTCACGGGCTACGAGAAGAGCAAGGAACTCATCCTCCGCAAATTGGGCACGGCCAACGCCGATCCAAAAATGGATGTGTTCGAGAAGGAACTCACGAACGATCTCAACACGCTGGGCATCGGCCCCATGGGCTACGGCGGTAACACCACTGCCCTGGGCGTGCATGTGGAGGAGATGTACCGCCATCCTGCCAGCTTCTACGTGAGCATCAGCTATATGTGCTGGAGCAGCCGGCGCGGGACGATGACGATCAAGACCAACGGCGAACCCTCCTTCGATTGATCTGCGAGGCACCCCATGATCCGACTAACCACCCCCATCACCGAAGAACAGGCCCGCCAGCTCAAGGTGGGTGACGAGGTGCTGCTCAATGGCCGCATCGTCCTCAGCCGCGACATCGGCCACAAGTTCATGAAGGAACAGAAGCCCGAGTGGCTGAAGCCCATCCTCGAGAACATGGTCATCTACCACTGCGGCCCCGTGGTCAGGAAGAATGCGGACGGCACCTGGTCATTCGTTGCGGCTGGCCCCACCACGAGCATCCGCGAGGAACCCTACCAGGCCGATGTCATTGAGACCTACAAAGTGCGTGGTGTCATCGGCAAGGGTGGCATGGGCAAGAAGACCAGCGAGGGTCTGCAGAAGACCGGCGCGGTCTATCTCCACGCCACCGGAGGTGCGGGCAGCCTGTTGGCCGAGCGCGTGAAGCGCGTGGTCGACGTGAAGATGCTCGAGGAATTCGGGAGCCCTGAGGCCTTCTGGATCATCGAAGTGGAGGACTTCCCCCTGGTGGTCACCATGGACAGCCACGGTGGATCGCTCCATGAGATCGTGCTGGCTCACAGCCAGGAACGCGCCAAGGCGCTGATGGGCTGAAACGGCCGATTTCGACCTTGCCGCGACAGGTTAGGGGATGACCCAGACCTACCACCAACTTCGAGTCGAATTGGCCTCGATTCTGGCTGGGTTCCTTGATCTTGAAGAGGCCAAGGCGGAGTGTGCCCGGTGGTTCGAGGAGGGGCTTGGCCTCGCGCGGAGCTGGATGGCCGCCCATGGAACCGAGGCGGTTCCAGAAGAGGTGTGCCAGAAAATTAGCTCCTGGGTGGATCGCCGGCGGAAGGGGGAACCCTGGGCCTACATCCTGGGCTGGAGTCTCTTCCGTGGTCACCGGTTCGAAGTCACCCCGGACACCCTGATCCCTCGCCCAGAGACCGAACTGCTGGTGGAGGCCGCCCTTGAGGTGGGGCAGCGGTTGCAGGTGGACCGATGCGTGGATATCGGAACAGGCAGTGGCATCATCGCAGTGTGTCTGGCCTTGGAGACTGATTGGAAGCTGGCGGCTTCGGATCTGGGCCCTGGGGCCCTGAAGGTGGCGAAAAAGAATGCGAAGGTTCTGGGGGCGGCCATCCAGTTCCATGAGGGGAACCTCCTGGATCCGGTGCCGGATCCCGTGGGCCTGGTGGTGGCGAATCTGCCCTATGTGGATCCGGCCGACCAGCCTAGCCTGCAGTGGGAATTGTCCTTCGAACCGCCCTTGGCCCTCTTCGCCCCGGATCGGGGTCTGGCCTTATCCACAGCGCTTCTGATCCAGGCTCACGCAAGGAAATCGCCCGCCTGTCTCCTGGAGATCGGGGCTGGCCAGGGGGGTGAGTTGTGCCGGAGGGCCATGGGGATCGGTTGGCGCAAAGCATT
>Ga0255358_1000107_pt1 | contig 8600 bp, 9 predicted proteins | sample GFST0metaG_FD_189940 | JGI IMG/M metagenome (GOLD analysis project Ga0255358, IMG submission 189940) | Peat soil microbial communities from Stordalen Mire, Sweden - G.F.S.T0 | ecosystem: Environmental > Terrestrial > Soil > Wetlands > Peat | place: Sweden: Norrbotten County, Stordalen Mire...
CACGCTGTAGTGCCCCAGAGCTCCGCCAGCGTGGGGCTCGGCCTGTCGGCCAGCTCGAGGGCTATCGGGCCCCTACGGCCGGCGCGCCGGGGCTTGCGGTCGACGTGCTTAGCGAGGCGAGGAACTTGAGGTGTGCACGCGAACCGTCCTGCTCCCACCAGGCGGCGAGCTGGCGGCGGGCGCAGAAGCGAACGGCTGGGAGCCAGAGCGCGGCGTTGACCCGTGCCCGCACTCGCGCCGGGAAGGCCGCGTCGAGCAGGGGCTCGATGTCCTCCCAGCGCCGTGCCCAGGCCAGGCGGGCGATCGTCGGGAGCCGGCGGAGGAGGGCCGGGCGGGCGGTCGAGGTCAGGTCCGGGAGGTGGCCGAGGGCGCTCGCCACCCCGGAGGCGAGTATCCTCGGCCAGGAGTAGAAGCGGCGCATCGCCTCGAGGACACCGAGCACGAGCTCGAGGGCGGTCATCTGGGCCGGAGCTGTGACGACGTACTGCCCGTCGAAGAGCGACCAGTCCTCGCTCAGCAGGCGGCCCTCGGCGGCGATCCGGTCCCACAGCCTCGTGCCGGGAGCCGGGGTCTCGACCATCAGCTGGAAGGTGTCCTATGTGCCCCTCCCGATTATGTCGTGCTTCGTGGTGGATCGCGCCCTGAGGAGCGGATCTTCGTAAGTGTCTGGAACATAATTAGAGGCTGTCGAGGAACGAGAGCAGCTGGTCCGAGGGCTGGTAGCGGCCCGGCTTGGTGTTCGGAGGAGCGGTGCGAGCAAGCGCTCGTTCCTTGATCGACATATCTGCGTGGAGGTAGGCGCGGATCGTGGTCCCGATGCTCGAATGGCCGAGCCAGAGTGCGATCACCGCCACGTCCACGCCGGAGCGGAGGAGCTCCATCGCGACAATTATCTGTAGTGAGTTGAGGGAAGCCCAGGTCGTGAGGTGCTTCTGACATGAGGCACGTGAGGCACGTGGGCTGAACAGAGGCACTGTGAGCCTCTTCGAGTCAGCGACTGTTCTCCGAGCGGATCATGCGGCGCAGGCTCTCCCGGGCGGCAGCAAGCTCGTCCTCAAGTTCTCGCACGCGGAGCTCAGCACCCCGTCCATCGGAATTGCGAGCCTCCCGTTCGGCTACAAGGCGGCGGTTGACGGCTTCGAGCTCGGAGACGCGGGCGATGAGCTCAGCGCGTTGTGGGCCCTCGATTTCGGCACCGAGTTGAAGCCGCAGCCGCTGCTGCAGCTTGTCGCGGTCGGCTCGGAGCCGCATGATCTCCTCGCGTGCAAGTGCGAGATCGGTTCGCGTGGCGAGCGGCGTGGTGCTGCTCGTATCGATTCCGGGAACGGTTTGACGACGCCGAGCAGCCTCGACGTGTTCGCGGACGCCCGGGGCGTACACGAGCCAGGTCGACACTCGCGCCGATCGGGCCACGGCTGGGAACGTGACCGGCTCGCCTGCTGCCTCAAGGTTCTGAACGGCATCGAGCGCACGTCGCCGCTTGTCACGGCTGTCGGCAGCTCTGGCGGCCACGAGGGCCGCGGCGCGTCCGGGTGCCACCGTCAGCTTCCGACTGCGACGACAGGGATATGACGGGCAGCGCGGACGCGGCGCAGCAGCCGGCTGGCCTCCTCCACCTCGGCACGTTCGTCGCTGGCGAGAGAGGCAAGGTGCAGCCTCATTGTCTCGGCCACCTGGGCGCAGGCGTCGATCTGGGCGACGAGATTGGCCTTCACGTAGTCGGCGACACCGATGGCGCGGGCTGTCTCAAGATCCGCTCGCAGGCTGGCCACATGCTCTTCGATGGCGGGCAGGTATGAGGGATCCGGTCGGTAGAAGCCACATCCGGCGCACTGGAACCGGAGCGGGCACGAGCTGCCGCCGACTTTGATGTTCGAAGGCTCGGTGCAGCTCCCGAAGGGCACAGACACGGAACCCCGCTCCCAGGCGAGCGGGTTCGTGAAAGGGGCAGGTCTGCCGCAGGCGTCGAGGGCGAGCGAGCCCACCGCCCGGATCGCCTGCTGCTTCCTCTTCAGGCTGATCCGGTAGTAGCCCATAGTGGTTTGGACGCAAAGGTGGTCCATCAACTCCCTCAGCACGTCGACGGGAACTCCGGCATCGGCGTGGCGTTGGGCGTAGGAATGCCTTAAGGCGTAAGGGAATATGAGGCTCCGGTCGAATGGAACAGGCTCCCCGCCGGGGCCGAGCACCTCGCTGTCAATGGTCCCGATCTTCGCCACCCAGATCCCGAACGCCCGGGCGACGCAACTCGGGGTGATGTGGCCGAGTGACTGGCGGGCCCTGAGCAGCGGAGTCGGGAACAACCAACGTTGGGTGACCGGTGGCCCACCCAGTTCGGCCCGGTGGCGCTCCCAGGCGAGAACGTCCTCGGCGGTCTCGCCCGTGATCGGCAACCGGCGGCGCATGCGCCCTGCCTTGTGGTTGTCGTAGACGAGATTCGGCTGGCCGTCGATCACCTCGACACAGCCGACCTTCAAGCTCACGATCTCGCCCGGGCGACGGCCGGTGTCGCGGAGCAGTCCGTAGATCACCTGCTGCATGGCTTGCAGATCCGCCGCAGCCATCGAACCGCTCCGGCCTTCCGGCCCGAGCAGCCCCAAGTTGGCATCGAGTTGACGGATCACCGACGCCGGGAGGGCCTTGCCGATCTCGTCTTCATTGGCGTCGCGGACGACGCGCTGGGGCCTGCCCCGGCCGAAGGGATCGGGTACTTCTGCCATGAGCCCGCTCGTGCGGCCGTGTTCCATCACCTCATGGATCCTGTAGAGGAGCAGGTTCCGGTGGCCGGGCGAGTACAAGTCGCCGTCAGCGCGGCGCTGGCCGGATATCGCCTGCACGACGAGGGTAAAGTCCCCGGCGCCCAAGCACGCAGGGTCGGTGCGACCGGCGGCTACCAACACCTGCGAAGTGGCGCGGCACGCTCTCAGTGCCTCCCGCAAGATCTGGAGGTAGGGACGGGTAGAGCGGGCCCAGTCCTTTAACACCTCACGAAGCCAAGGGACTTCGATATCGGCGAAGTCGACGATTCCCTGTCGGGCGGGCCAGCGGCGTGCCGCGTTGATCTGAAGATCCAGCAGCCGAACCTCCCAGAGGTCGCCGGCATAGGGGTCAACACCGCTGTGTAGCGCGAAAGCGCGATCGAGATGGCGGCGAAGGTCGCCGAGGAGACCTCGTATCGCCGAGTTGTATTGACAACCGCCGGTCTCGCAGATCGAGTCGGGATCGGCCCGGCGCATGCAGCTGGCCCCTTCCAGGCGGGTGATGAGGATCCACACCTGTACTGGGTCGAGCGGAGGCGGCATCTCGTCCCGACGCTGCAGGGCATAGAGCAGCTCGAAGCGCACGACTTCGGTGAGCCTCGCCATAGAGAACTGGTGCAGCATTGTCCGGGGCCGCTCGCCTGCCACCCATGTAGCCAGATCATCGACGGTGATCGACTTGAGATCGGGGCGGTGGTGCCGGAGACGGTTGTCGTGAAAGGCGCAGAGCCGGCGAGGGCAGACGCTCTGGCGGCCGCATCCCGCCACCGCGCACGGCTCGTGGCGGCCTAACGGCCGTGCCCGCACGATGAACTCGTCCACCGACAGCGTCGTCCGTCTCCAGGAGCGCTCGTGGCTAAAGCACAGACTCCGGCAGGAAACCTCACCCTCGCAGCCGGGCACCGAGCACGCAGTTTTGGCCGTTGGGCGAGAACGCCTGCGCCGCGGCTGTGAGTCGAAAGCCTCTTCGCTCAGGCCACTTTCTATCCAGTCCCTCCGGCAGGAGTCGCAGCGGCCGTGGTGGCGACGCGTCGGTGTAGGACATCCCGGCGAGCGGCACGGCCAGGCGGCGGTCCTGGGGTTGTCGAGATCGCCGGTGAACAACCAGAGCACGGGATCCCACTCACTGGTCCGCCACTCAGGATCGACATGGGCTTTCAGCCACTCCAGCCAACTGGTGTCGGGCCCGACATGCTCGTGTTGTGCCGCGACGAGCCGTAGGGCCGGCGAGCTCATCGCCAGGTCCTCCCCGCAGCCACGGTCTCGACCGCCCGGCGGCAGTCCTCGTCTGAAGCATGGAGGTAGACGGTCGTCGACGCCAGTGACACGTGGCCCAACAGCGCCCGCACGACGTCGAGGTCGACTCCGGCCCTTATCCAGTTGGTAGCAGCCGTATGCCTCATCATGTGCGGGCGAACCGGGAAGCCGCAGCTGCGGGCCAACCGGTCGAAGAAGTCCTTCGCCGCCCGGTAGGTCATCGGCGCCCCCAACGGCTCGTGGTAGAGGTTGACGAGCACCATGTCACTCGAGCTCATGCCGACGACTTCGGACCGCTCGGCCTGGTAGTCGCCATAGGCAGCGAGCACGTCGTCGCTCGCCGGAACGACGCGGGGAAAGCGGGACTTGGCCAATGACCGATTCGGGTTCACCCGGCGCCGCACGTGCACGTGTGCCCCGACGACGGCGCACCCGAGGCTGCGCGAGTCAGGCAGCAAGTGCATGTCCTCGCGGCGTAGCCCGAGCGCCTCACCGATCCGTAAACCTGTGTCGTGCAGCAAGACGACCACGAAGCGCTCACGGGGACGCCAGCAGCGCGAAAACACAGCCTTTGACTGCTCGGGGGTCAAGGCGTCGGGGAACGGCGTCTCGGCCCTCGCCTTCAGCAGTCTCGCCCGCACGGCGCGGAACTGGCCCGACTCTCCCGCGTCGAATCCGGGCGGTGTGAACTTGAGCCAACGCCGTTCGGACAACTGCTCGGCCACAACCGACTGGACAAGCCCTGTCCTCGCGCAAAAGCGAAGGAATTCGCAGACCGCCGTGAGGATGGCGTTCACCGTCGCGCCGGAGCGGTAGCGGCCTTGTTCGATCGGGCTCATCTCCAAGAAGTGCTTGAAGCGAGCGAGATCCGGCAGGCCGATCGTGTGCCAGGCGACGCCTTCAAAGTCGCACCAGCCGAGGAATGCCGCCACCCGGCCGGCGTACACCCGCACCGTGTGCGGAGAGAGCGAAGCGCCGTCAAGGCAGCGGAGGAAGTCGGTCGCCTCCTTGTGGACCATGAGCCCGGCGTCGATCACCACCCACCAATGAGCGCCATCGACCGGTGATAGCGCCCGTTCTGCCCGGAACGAGCGCTCCTCCGGCACTCCGCGGTGATCCAGTGCATCAGTCATGAGAGCCGAGGTTTCCTCTCTGGTGCGCATAACCGGAAAAGCGACGGTGCGCCGTTCTCACCGAGCATGCGAGCCGGGCGGCGATCTCGCGCCAGGTGTAACCCTGGTCGCGAGCATCCGCCACCGCGTCGAACAACAGGTCTTCTGACTGAGCGGCGATGCTGACGAGCACCGAGATCGCAGGACCGGCGTCGCCGAGGAGCATCGGCGCGCGCCATAGGACGAGCATGGTGACGGCCTCGTCGACGACGGCCGCGGTGTCGAGCCCGACATGAGGGACCATGGCGCCGTCACGACGGGGGTCGCTGAGCTCTGGCGCCAGCTCGGTCCCGGCGGGGATCGCCGGCGCCCGAGGTTCCCGGCGAGCAGCTCGCCCGCTGTGGCTCATCATGGGCCTGAAGTCTAAAGACTTCAGGTTAGGCAAATGGTGGATCCCGCGACGCGATAGGCAACGACCATGCCAAGAAGACAACCCGGACGCGGCCGACGCGAGATCATGGCCGACATCGCCAAGATCGGCCACTGCCTGCCCGGCAGCCTCGTCACGCGAACAACTCGTTGCGGCAACTTGAGCTGCGCCTGTCACACCGATCCGGCTCGCCTCCACGGCCCATACCTGTCATGGACCCGGAAGGTCGATGCCAAGACTGTCACCCGCAATCTCGACGCCGCCCAAGCCGAGCGCTACCGGCCCTGGTTCGACAACGCCAGGCGTCTTCGCGAGTTGGTCGCCGAGCTCGAGGCGGTCTCTGTGCAGTTGGCCATCGAAGCCGAGCACTGGGGTGAGAACAGCTGAGCCCAAGGAGCCCGACCAGTAACCTCACGTGCCTCACGTTCCTCAACAACTGTCAGATACTTGTGAGGCACCGGCCGAATATCAGGCGGCCCTCACGTGCCTGATGCTGAGAGACCCACCGTAGATAACGCAGGTATGCCGAAGGACATGGGGAGTGACGTGCTTGGCACGTAGTGACGGAGACCGTTTGGTCGCCGTTGCGGCGTGCCTTGCGACGAGACGTTCGACAGCGCCACGACTGAGCGGGGTCCCCTTGCGGGTCGGCAGCAGCGCGTCACCGGGCTCACCACCACGCTCTTTCATCCAGGCCCGCAGGATCGCGACGGCGTTCTTCGAGAGCGGCGTGCAGCGCTCCTTCCTCCCCTTTCCCATGCAACGGATGTTGGCGCCCGTGTCGAGCTCTACGTCTGAGTTCCTCACGCCGATGAGCTCTGAGACCCGGAGCCCGGTCTCGGCTGCGATGTCCAAGAGCGCATGGTCTCGCCGTCCGGTCCAGGTCCTGAGGTCGGGAGCCGCCACCAGCGCGGCGAGCTCTTCGGTGCAGAGGTAGGAGACCTCCCTCTGCTCACAGCGCTTGGTCGGGATGGCGAGCACCCGTGCGATGAGCTCTGCATGCTCGGGATGGCGAAGCGATGCGTAGGAGAAGAACGAGCGGATTGCCGACAAACGGACGTTGCGGGTGCGGACGGTGTTGTGGCGCACGGTCTCGAGGTGCTCCAGGAACGAGCCGATGGTGCGGTCGTCGAGATCGGCGAGGTCGAGCTGGTAGGGCGCCTTGCCGCTCTTTTCATGCACGAAGTGGAGCAGCAGGCGCCAGCTGTCCCGGTACGCGGCGACGGTGTTGGGGCTCGCGTGGCGCTGGCCGATCAGGCGTTCGGTGAAGAAGGCCTCGAGGGCAGGCGCGAGCGCGCTCATACCTGCACCCCCAAGACGTGCTCGCGCCGTTCGGCCGCGAGCGCCAACAGCTCGGGAAGCGCCGACAAGTACCAATAGGTCGATGCCGGTCCTCGGTGGCCCATGTAGGTCGAGAGCAACGGCAGCTTCGCCTCGACGTCGAGCCCGGCCCGATACCAGCCGAGCAGCGTCGAAGAGGCAAAGACATGCCGTAGGTCATGCAGCCGTGGACGACACCGTTCTGATCGTGCTTTCAGCCCGATCTTCTGGCAAAGGTGGGCGAAGGTCCCCTGGACAGTGCTGTAGGCGAGCCGGGCACCACCTCGGGGGACGAAGAAGCTCGGTGTCCCAGACTCCGGGCAGAGCTCGTCGCGAAGCGTCGCGTAGGCACGAAGTGCACCGAGCGTGCTCTCATGGAGTGCCAACTCACGGCTCTTGGCGAACTTGGACTTCCAGACGACGAGCACGCCCTCGTCGAAGCAGACCTCGTTCCGGTCGAGGCGAATCGCCTCGCCCACGCGCATCCCGGTCGCTCGCAACAGCCCGATCAACGTCTCATAGGTCGCGCCTCGCAGCGCTGGCGTGAGTGAACGGGCAGCCTCCATCAACGCGACGATCTCTTCGTCGGAGTACAGGTAGGGGACGGCCCGGCAGGTTCGCGAGGGAACCAGCCCGACCGGGGGCACCTCGCTCTTCTGGTCGAAGGCCTGGAGGTGGCGGGCGAAGCCGCGCACCACGCAGAGCCGCTTGGCGAGATAGCTCGGATGCGCTCCCTCGCCCGGCAGCCCGGCCCATGAGACGGCGAGCTCGGTGGTGACCGTCGTCGCACCGGCAGCCTCGAGGAAGGCGACGAAGTCGCGAAGCAGATAGCCGTAGTGGTCGAGCTTGGAACCGAGCGCTCGGCGCACCATGAGGTAGTCCTCGGCTGCCTGGTGGAGCGCACTCATCGCACACCTGTTGGCCAAGGCTGGCCGAGTGCTGCCAGCGCGACGGGATCGACCTTCGCGTAAACGGACGTCGTGGCGACGCGGAGATGCCGGAGCACATGGCCGACATCGGAGAGCGTGGCCCCGTTCCGCAGCATCGCCGAAGCCCCGTGGTGGCGCATACGGTGCGGCCCTGCCGGGGCGACGCCAGCCCGAAGGCAGGCACGGTGCACGACCATCGACACAGCCGACGACGTCAGCCCGGTGATCGGGGCGTAGGAGCGGAGGAACAGTGAGCGACACGTTGTAGAAGGTCGGCCGTCTGACAGGTAGGCGACCAGAGCCTCTCCGACGTCGACGGGGAGTGGCATCCGCTCCCGCCGTCCTCCTTTCCCTCGCACCACGATTTCGCCGTGGTGCCAGTCGAGATCGTCGAGGAGAAGCGTGGCAACCTCACCGGCTCGAAGGCAGAGACGTGCGAGCACCGTCAGCATCGCGAAGTCGCGCCGTCCGCAGGCGTTCCTGCGCTCACAGCTTGCGAGCAGCGCCTCGATCATGTCGTCGTCAAGGATGTGGGGAAGCGAGCCACCGGCGAAGCCGCTCGGGGCCAGCACCGCGCCGGACAGCTGGTGCGAGATGTAGTGAGCGGCGAACAGGAACCGCAGCAGCGATCTCAGTCCGGTGACGAGCGCTTGGGCCGAGCCGGTGTGTCGCTGTCGGCACTGCTCGACGACAAAGCCGCTCACCTGCCGAGCGGTGAGCTGCTGAAGGTCCTCCCCGTCGTCGAGATGGCAGCACTCGGACAAGAACAACCTGGCTACGCGCAGGTAATTGG
>Ga0255358_1000110_pt1 | contig 8502 bp, 8 predicted proteins | sample GFST0metaG_FD_189940 | JGI IMG/M metagenome (GOLD analysis project Ga0255358, IMG submission 189940) | Peat soil microbial communities from Stordalen Mire, Sweden - G.F.S.T0 | ecosystem: Environmental > Terrestrial > Soil > Wetlands > Peat | place: Sweden: Norrbotten County, Stordalen Mire...
CGCCTCAGCCCTACCAGCACTTCGACCAGCCGAGCCTCCAGCACGACATCGGCGTCCACTGGCACTGGACCACGCGCACCACCCTGACCTTCCGCTACCTCAACAACATTTCCCACAACGGGAACACGGCCGACATGGGTCTTGGGGTGAGCCTGACCGCCCACTTCTAGAGACGGATGCAGGAAGGTGGTCGGCGTCAACTACAATCCACTATCAACGACAATGAGAATTCATCGTTCAGGAAGTGATGCCAATTGGGGTGACCGTAGCGCAGGGCGTAGGCCGGTGCGGAGGACACCCGAATTGGCATCACTTTGCCATCAAATTACCAGATCAAATGTACCCTTCCGGTGGCATGTCCAAGTGCGCGGATGAGATACAAACCCCGATCTGTCTGCATGGGGCGCCAAGACGAGAGCAAGGCATTCGATGTGATGGCAGGCAGGTCTTGGATGACGGACTGAACACAATGTCATATGTCCTGATGGCTCTAGAAACGATCATGCCGACGTTGGCTCCCTTTCTGTGCCGGAAGCCTATGGATATTGGATCCACAACATCAACTGGCCGGTAGGGAGTCAACCCTAACCGGCCATAGACAGTGAATCTCGGATTCATCCTAGAGTCGTGTTGCCACTGCCCTGGAATTGTTTGATCAGGTTGTTCCAGGCGTCCTGCGCGGAACTCAGATCATTGGAATCCAACGATTTCCCCAGGGAGTTGAATAGTGATTCGATATCTGTACTCGAACCCGCCGACTGGCTCTGCGCGTTCTGGGTCGAGTTATCGTGAGCCTTCAACTTGGATTGCATCGACTTGAGCAAGTTCTTGGCGCCGTCTAGGTCGCCGGAGTCGATGAGTTTGCCGAGCTCGTTCATATCCTGCTGAAAGGGATTGGAGTTGGTGGTTCCGCTGGTGGAGCTCGTGCTGGAAACTCCGCTTGTGGATCCACTCATCATGCTTTGGATCATGCTGGCCATCTTGTCCATTTGGGTCTGCATGGAGTCGTAGGCAGTCTGGGCGGCTTTCGTGTCTCCAGAATCCAGGGCTTTGCCGATGGCCGCGAAACCCTGCGCCATGGGATCATTCCCTCCTCCGGCGGGTTGATTGGCCTGGATATCATTCTGCAAGGCTGAATAGGCCTTCTTGGCGCCTGCCAGATCCCCAGACTGTAGGGCCGACCCGAGGCTACTGAAATCCGTCTGGAACTGCTGGGCACCCTGCATGAACTGGGCCTGCATGGATAGGCTGACCGAATCCGAGGTGGCGTCCGTGCCGGTGTTGCTGCCAGAGCCACTGGAGCGGCTTTGTTTGTACAGAAGTGAGATGAGGTCGATGCTATTGGAAGCTCCGACGGACGATATGGTCATGTGTCCCTCCTTAAGTGGGAATAGAGCACGGCTCCAAGTGGTCCCAGCAATCGCCGCGCCCATGGCGACGGGGACTCTTCGGTTCGAGTGTCGTTCTGCAGGATAGAGCTAGGCTCGACTGTTCATATCAGCCGCTGGATGTCGTTTCCAAGAGGTTGAATGTCCCAAGTCAATGAGTTCCATCTTCTCTTCCCAGTTCCTTCCAAATCTCTAAAGGCCCGTCCCTACTGCATTGGGACCAGTACTCGGCAAGAATCACCATGCGAAAAATGAAACATCAAAGCAGGACGCTCAGGGAAACATCGTTGTGCATGCCGTTGCCCTTGCTCAGATCAACATTCAGCGGTTGCAAATCGACATTCGGCGTCTCATTCATGCGATTCGGCTGAATTTCTGGTTTGCTGGTGGTGATCTCTTCCAAGGAGTCCGAGTGCGGCAAGAAGTGATCCTTCGATCTCTGGTCAAACGAATGACTGGAGGCTGGAATGTCGTGTTCGTGGTGCTCCTTGGAGGAATGTTATGCCTCTTCCGGGGTCTGGGCATTCGACACCCACTAAGCCTGGTGGAGTGGCTCCTGCCCTTCGTGGGCATCTACTTCCATCTGGCACTCGCTCCAATCCCATGGCAGTGGGCCCAGGATGGGCCTCGGCGTGTTGCCACAATCAGAGGCTTGATTGTTTCCTTGGCATTCAATGCCACCTGGATTGGGGGCCTCCTCCTGCTCGCTCAGATTTTTCATCCAGCCCCCCCTCCGCCTGCGCCGCCCGGATGGCCTCCCAATGCACCGTTTCCCCCAATGGGGCCAGGCTTGGCGAACCCGATCTTCGGTGTCGGCCTGATCAACTTCGCTTTTGCCACCTTCGTCGGATGGGGGCTGGCCGAGAAGGAAGCGATGGAGGCCCGAGAGCAGGAAACTGCAGGGCTGCTTCGACAGGCCGAATCCAAGGCCCTGCAAAACCAGCTTGAACCTCATGTGCTCTACAACGCATTGAGTAGCCTATCCGAATTGATCTATGAGGACCCGCTGGCTGCCGAGACCGTCATCACCCGACTTGCAGATCTCTATCGGATACTCAGCGTTCATGGGAAACGGGATCGTGTTCTTTTGAGAGAAGAGAGAAAGCTTGTAGAAGCCTATCTATCCATGGAACAGATGCGGCTCGGTGAACGGTTGAAGGTATCTTGGGACTGGCCCATCGATGTTGATGATCTCTCCCTTCCACCCTTATTCCTCCAACCCCTGGTAGAGAACGCCATCAAGCATGGAATCGGGCCCTCAGAGGCAGGTGGTGAAATTCGGATCTCCTGTCATCGGAATGAGGGGCAAATCAGCCTCATGGTTCAAAACACTGGAATTCCGCCCCCTGAGAAATTGAGTCACGGCATTGGGATCGGCAACTTGGTGGCGCGTCTCGCCCTGTGGTCCGAGGCCAAGGGGACTTTCACCATGGTTCGAGAAGGCATGTGGACCCAGGCGATTCTGCGTTGGAAGCCTGGAGGTGGCGCATGATCGCTACCGGTCTACGCGTGGTCGTGGCCGAGGATGAAGCACTCAGCCGAAAGCGACTCGTTCGGCTACTCAAAGAAGCAGGGTGCACCATCGTTTCCTTTTTTACAGAGGGCCGGGGCCTGATGGATTGGTTACAGACTGACCACAGCATTGATGCCCTATTCCTCGACATTCATATGCCAAACCTGGATGGCATGGAGATTCTGAAGTTTGTTCGGGGGCGCATTCCCGTGGTCCTCACCACAGCCTTCTCCGAACATGCAGTGGAAGCCTTTGATGCCGAGGCGGTGGATTACCTCCTCAAACCCATCACGGCGTCCCGCCTGGACAGGGCTCTCCGCCGAATTCAGGCAAGGCGCCCACAGTTGGTTCTGTCAAAGCCTATGGATGCGACTCCGGTGCACCATCGATACCCTGTTCAGGCGGGGACGGGAGTGGTGTTAGTTGATCTCGCCAAGACCACCCATTTTGAGGTGGAAAACGAGGTCGTGTGGGCCCATGCCGGAACACGGCTTCGCACAACCTGGACGAGCCTTGCGGAGGTCGAGAATGCTTTCCCTGGCGCAGGGTTGTTGCGGATTCACCGTCATCTGGTCGTTCGCCCTGAAGCAGTGATTGGACTGAAACCCGCCGCTGGAGGTCGAGCCATCGTCCGGCTTCAGGGCGGCGCTGAGATTGAGGCGAGCCGGGGTGGAGCACCTCGGCTCCGGGAGCGACTTGGGCTTTAAACAGCCCTCAGATCACGTTCAGCCGCCTCAATTCAACGTTCAGCGGTTGCTATTCAACGTTCGGCACTCACCACGCTCGATTGCACAAGAAAAATTCATACGGCCCATGGATGTTGTCGATGGGACATCAAGCAGATTCAGGTCTGCCGCAAGGGCAACCTCACTCACTTCAACCTGAACAAGGATGGAGCCTTGTTCCCAAAACCTCAAGGAGGAGAAAATGTCCAGTCTCAGCATTTCCGCCAACTCTGCTTCGATGCCACAAGTCAATCAGAGCCAGATGACCCAGATGAAGAGTCTATTCGATCAGCTTGGCAAAGACCTGCAATCCGGCAACCTCTCCGCTGCTAAGAGTGACTACGCCGCCATTAAGAAGAACGCCCCGCAGGGAGCGTCCCAGAGTGATAATGGCCCAATGGCTCAGATGCAGAGCAAGATGGACCAACTTGGCCAGGCATTGGATTCTGGAGATCTTGCTGCCGCAAAAAGTGCCTACAGCGCAATTCAGCAGAGTGTCCCCAAGGGGGGCCCGAAGGGCGCTCCTCCTGCTGGCGGCGATGCCCCACCCGCAACAGGAGGAACCAAGTCCGCTTCTGGAGGCAAATCCTCCAGTTCTTCGACCAGCACTGACCCGCGGGACCTGAATGGGGATGGTGTGGTAAGCGCGGCGGAAAGCCTGATCTATTCCATCAGGCATCCTGATTTGACGAAGAAGGAGTCGGATGACGCGAAGGCCCCTGAAAAGGCTCAAGACATCGGTACGACCCAGGCGGATACGAAAGTGGATACCTACGCCTAATTTGCAGTCAGGCCTTCGTTCAATGAAGGTCCATTCCACCCTTCACTCAAAGACCTCTGCCTGGGCTGATAGATACGAAGGTGGAACCTAGAGCGTCGGCCCCTTCGCAACTTAATTTAGGTGACGCAGTAGGCTCTGGGTCTCCGCCTCCGACAAGAGGCCCCTGGCCAGGGCACGGATGCCGAATTCGAAATCGCGTTCGAAATAGTCGCCCGAGCTATGGATGGCCTCCCGCAGAAAGAGGAACTCCTCGGGCGGCAAGCCTTGGATCATGCATTCAATCTGCCCGAGCGTCGGGGGCCCGAGGCGGCTATGCCCATGACGCATCGGACGGCAGCAGTAATGTTGTTCATGCCTGCCATGGCATGGCCTGGGGCCTCGTCATCTCTTCACTTATGGCCGTTTTGTCCATGCTATCGAAAAATCCTTTTGCTGGGCCGAACATCAAGGTTGTTCTTTGGTTTCTCGTTCTGGCAGTAGGTAGCTATGTAAAATTAAGGCAAGCCAGATCCAAAGAGGAATTTGAACACCATCAACATGGAACGCGAGCTCCTAACACTTAGCTCAACCAGGACCTCGCCTGCATCGTTTTCAGCTCTCTCTCAATTTCTCGCCTCCTGGGCTCCGCTCATCGCCTCGGTGCAGGCGGGGCCGGTTAGCTTCATTCGTTAGCCGCATTCAACCATTGATGGGTGCTGATCATGACGATTTCATACACAGTCGATGAGGCCAGATGTTTGGTCTTCGAGCACTGGGTCGGGGAAATTACTCGCAGAGAACTTGCCGAACACTGGCGAATAATGACAACGGATATGACTGCGATGGGTTGCAAGGGCTCCTTAGCCGATATTTCTGAATGTGCATTCCACATCACAAGTGATGAACTTACGGAAATCATTCATTCCATCGTCATCCCAGCTATCCCTTCTAAGTCATGGAAAGCCGCGGTGTTCGTCAGAAAGCCTGTTCAATTTGGTGTAGCAAGGCAATATGGTGCCTGGACTGGTGAAAGACATCAGATGGAAATTTTTTTAGATCGGGAGTTAGCAATCGAATGGCTCATGAATTGAATGTCCTGTCTCGAATGCGCCTAACTCTCCGCTCAACTCGGACCCCGCCCGCACTACCTTGCGTTCTTTCTCATCGTCTCGCTTCCTCGGCTTCGTTCGCCGCCTCGATGCAGGCGGGGCCGGCTAGCTTCATTCGTTAGGCTTCCCGTCGAGGAATCACGATGACCTATTGCCACACTCAGCGTGGAATTCTCACTCAGGGTTTATTCCTTCCGTTGGCTCTGCTGTTTCTATGCGTTTGGGTTTTCACCAGTCTACCGAGTGGGGCAATTGTGGGCCTCGCCATCGTCGAGATAGTCTTGGTTCTCATCATGTCTCTTTTCTATTCTCTCACTGTCTCAATTGACGAGAAGTCGGTTAGCCTTCGATTTGGAATTGGCCTTATCAGGGCTAGGTTTGAACTCGCTGAAATCACTTGCGCCAAACCTGTTCGGAACCATTGGTACGATGGCTGGGGAGTTCGAATCCTCAGTAATGGATACTTGTATAACGTCTCTGGTCTCGGTGCCGTAGAAATTGCCCTTAGCTCGGGTGCCATCCATCGCATCGGAACTGACGAACCAGATATCCTCGCCCAGGCAATCAACACCGCCTGCCGCCTTTCTGCCTAACCCTCCGCTCAACGCAGACCCCACCAACAGCAGGCGGCCAGCAAGGGCTTCAGACCTGGATTTGAGGGAAGTGGATACCCCCTCTTTGTTTTAGACAAGCAAACGCATCAGTAAAGATGTCTCAGCCCTGCTGCTCGGTATCACAGCGGCTGTGAAAAGGTGCTTCACCCCAATCCAAGCGTTTCAAGGTGTCTTCGGAGTTCCCTCAGCCCGAAGGGCTTGGGAAACAGGGTGACGCCAGTATGGGCCGAGGCGAGGGTCAGCGCGGTCTCGTCAGTTCGACCCGTAGCGAGAAGGACGGGCATGGCAGGCCGAAGGACGCGAAGTCGCGGCAACGTACCTGTGCCACCCAGTCCCGGCATGTTCATGTCCAAGATGGCTAGATCCGGCTCAAAACCTTCTTCCAGCATCGCCAGAGCCTCCTCGCCGCTCTGGGATGCGTTCACAGTGTGACCAAGGACTTCCAGGAGCATCTGTGTGGAGATTTGGATCAGTTCATCATCATCCACGAGCAGCACCTTGAGCGCTTTCGGGGGGACAGACACCTCCATCGGATCTGAATGTTCTATGGTCTCTGCTTCGACAGCACAAGCGGGGAAACGCATCATCACCCGAGTGCCATGGCCTTGTTCGCTCTGGATCTCCAATTGCCCCTGATGGGCCTTCACGGTTGTGTAGACCATGGGCAAGCCCAGCCCAGTGCCCTTGCCTACTCCTTTGGTTGTGAAGAATGGGTCCAGGGCCTTTTTCAGAATTTCTTTTGGCATCCCGGTCCCTGTGTCCTCCACGACGACTTCGATCCAGTCGGTACCTACATTCCTGGTTCTGAGGGTGAGGGTGCCGTTTTCGGGCATGGCATCCACAGCATTGACGCAGAGGTTCATGAAGGCGTGGGTCAGGGCACTGGCATCGCCGAGGATGGGACGCAACCCGGCTTCCAGATCAAGCTGGAGGTGAATCATCGCCAGGGTCGTTCGATTTAGGAGACTGACCTGATCCCTGAGGATCGCATTGAGATCCAGTTGGCGCTCCTCGACCGGACTCTGGCGGGCGAAACTCAGCAGGCTCTTCACCATCTTCCCACCTCGCTCGGAGGCCTTACAGATGGTACCAAGGGCCTCGTGGAGAGGACTGTCGGAGGGCTGGCTGCCAATGTGGGCCGAAGCCAGGCCGAGGATGGCCCCCAGCACATTGTTCATGTCGTGCGCCACACCGCCAGCCAAGGTCCCAAGGCTTTCCATTTTTTGGGATTGTTGGAGTTGGGCCTGGAGTTTGGCCTTCTCTTCCTCGGCTAGGTGGACGTCGGTGATGTCTCGGTTCACGCCGACCATTCGCACAGGATTACCTTCTAGGTCCCTCAGCACCGTAGCATTGGCCTTAATCCACAAGACAGTCCCATCCCGGTGCCTAACGCGGAACTCAATATCGAATGGGGCCTCGCCCTTAATGGCTGCCTCACATTCCGTCAACGCACGTTCCAAATCCTCGGGGTGAAGGCCGTCTTTCCAGTCCTGCACAGTCCCATTGATCTCCAGGCGAGTTTTTCCGTAGAGTTCGAACATCCGATCATCCCAAATCATGGTTCCCGCCTGGAGATCCCAGTCCCATACAGCTAGCTGGGCGGAGTCCGTAGCAAGCTGCATACGCTGCTCGCTCTCCCGGAGGGCCGCCTCGGCCAGCTTCCGCCCGGTGATATCGCGAATGCTTCCCCGAGTGCCCAGGGATCCCGAGTTCGTCAGCCGAATCGGGTTGTTGGTTTGTTCCACCCAGCGGGGCTCTCCCTTCTGGGTGTTGATACGGAACTCGATGGAGGGCGTGCGGCTGCCTCTGAGGGCCTCCTCCTGGTGGGCGAGCCAGGCCGGCCGGTCCTGCTCGAAGACGATCCTCATGAACGTCTCCGGATGCTCGACGAGTGCTTCGGGCGGGTATCCGCATACCTGGACACAGGATGGAGAGATGTAGTCGAAACTTCCATCCGGCCTCTGCCAGTACTCCCAGTCATGGGTGAAATCGGCGAAGGTCTGGTAGCGCACCTTCGCATCCTCAAGATCTCGCTGGATGTACTTCCTCCGGCGCAATTGGATCATCAGGGCTGCCACCAGGAGGCTTTCCAGAACGAAGAGGGAGACTCCCGCGCTGATCGCCTTCCAGTGGGTCTCCCACGGGCTCAGGTCCCGGAACTGGATGATGCTCCCCGGGGGCAGGGCGTGCTCCGGGAGGCCCCATCGCTTGAGTTGGCGCCAATCGAACATCGGGGCTGCGCCGATGTTCAACCGGAGAGGAATCGCGGAGGCTTTCTGGCCCTCCAACACGAGCCTGGCCACCTCGGCGGAGGCCCGGGCGGTCTGATCCGCGCTGATGAGGACGCCGCCCATGATCCCGTCCCCCAGATCCACCGTGTTCAGGCCGAAGAC
>Ga0255358_1000112_pt1 | contig 8453 bp, 8 predicted proteins | sample GFST0metaG_FD_189940 | JGI IMG/M metagenome (GOLD analysis project Ga0255358, IMG submission 189940) | Peat soil microbial communities from Stordalen Mire, Sweden - G.F.S.T0 | ecosystem: Environmental > Terrestrial > Soil > Wetlands > Peat | place: Sweden: Norrbotten County, Stordalen Mire...
TATTAACCGTAATGCTCTATTTTGTAGTGGAGAATACAGCATAAAGAAGACCCTGAATTTGGTTAGCTTTAATTGATATGTTCAGATACCTCACCCAATTACAACTGAAGGTCTTCCAATGGCAGTTATTCCAGTACCCTCATTATCCTCAGCAGGATGGGTAGTTTCTCCTGCTGAAAAGGCTGATCTATTAATTTCTCATTTCTATGCATCTGATAAGTCTCAGACTTTTTTGTATGGTAGCAATGTCGCTAACTTGCAATGGGTCATTGAGCAATCGGCTCACGATATTGTTAATTTAGTAGCTTTGCTCGAACGTGAACTTGTTCGATACCTGAGCGCATATTACAGTAACGTTACAGTAGAAGTAGCATCGGATGAAACCTTAGGTACTGTTATTGATAATCGAGTAACGCTTCGAGTGTACGCAAGTGTTACAGAAAATGACGGTACAACTTATTCATTTGGTAAACTTTTAAATGTAGTCGATTCCAAGATTGCAAGTATTGTCAATCTAAATAACTTTGGCACTTAAAGGAATGTAATGACAAATAGTAATGATCCTCTGCAAGATGCTAAAAAAGCACGCTTAGAACAACAGATTAAGACTATTACCACTGATTTGGCTCGTGTAGCGGCAACGGATATTCCGCAATTGCAGGAACGTATCTTTGTTAATGTTTTCTTACCATTCTTTGCTGGTGATGAAAGTTTGATCTATCCGGCAGATTTAAATCTTTGGTTAAACGTGACAGGCTCCCCTTATCGTAGCGTAAACATTATCGACGATAGTACCGGACAAATACTCTTTACTGTACCGCCTGTTTTTGATCGCGCTTCAATTAACCCAGTAGACGGTACACGGAATTCCTTGAGTCACGTATTAGCCACAACGTCCCAATACGCAGCGATTCATCCTAATCAAGGTATTCAATACTTGAATAACGAATTGTCTCAGCGTGCAATGATTATGAAAGTACCCGATACAGTACTAAAGGAAGCAACTGCTTGGAACGCCATCTTTACTCGCTATGGTCGACCGCCATTAAAAGCATTTGAAGATTCACCAGTTGCAGAACCAACAACAATTCCTTTAAATCTAGGTATAAACTATGACGATGCCGATCCACTCTAATGAAAAAGCATCTTCAGATATTCAAGCAATAACGTCCTTAAGCAACGCAGTAGGAGACATTCAACTGTCTCCAGCTTCGGGACGCGTCATTAAAGCACTTCATCTTGCCGTCATCAGCGACATACATTTAGGCCACAAAAGGAATAGCACATCTGAGATCATTGCGAATCTTAGGTGCGCTATTCCCGATGACGCCAAATCATCCGAGCTAAACATCATATTCCTGGCAGGAGACGTGTTCGACGACCTTTTAAATCTCCCCGACAACGACGTATTAGAAATTAGTGGTTGGATTTCTCATTTGCTGTATGTGTGTAAAAAGCACGATATTCTGTTACGGATATTAGAAGGTACGCCAAGTCATGACTGGAAACAATCTCAGTTATTCTTGATGATTGAGAAAATTACCAATAGTGGTGCAGATGTAAAGTATATTACTGACCTGTCAATTGAGTACATTGAGCGATTTGATATCAACGTCCTGTATGTTCCAGATGAGTGGGACAATCCAGAAACAACGATGGTTCAAGTACATCAACTCCTTCGAGCTAAGGGCTTAGAGAAAGTCGATTACGCAATCATGCATGGTCAGTTTGAGTATCAGCTGCCAGCCCACGTAAAAGCACCTAAGCACGATAGTGCGTCCTATCTGGCTATTGTGAAAGAACTAATCTTTATCGGACACGTTCATTTGCATTCTCGGTATGACAGGATTATTGCGCAAGGTTCCTTTGATCGTCTATCGCACGGTGAAGAAGGTCCTAAGGGACACGTTAGAGCAATCATTTATCCAGATGGACGTAAAGATATTACCTTCGTTGAAAATGTTAATGCTAAGAAGTTTGTTACGATTAAAGTAAACGACATGAGTCTCGATGATTCACTAGCAGTCATTGATGACAATACAATGTTCTTACCAGAAAAGTCACATGTACGGATCGAAGCGAATTACGATCATCCCTTGTTTACCAGTATGGAAGTCTTAATTAGGCGTAATCCACTATTGACTTGGACAAAATTACCAAGGGAACAGGAAAAAGATGAAGAAGTATTTGTAGAAGACAATTCCGTATTTGTAGCCATTACCATTACGAAAGAGAATCTCCCCGCCTTACTATTAGAGCGCGTTGCTAATTCTGGGGCAGCAGCAAATGTTTTAAACATGGCTGAACTATTATTAGGAGAGTGTCTTTAAATAACAAGGAGGTGAATGATGTATGAAAGCGACATTGCTTCACGAGCAGTAGGGCAGTATCCGTTGTCGATTGCGACTAGTCTTGCGATAGAATCAGCTTGTGGAATACATCCAGAGATTGTAGTGAAAACTGCACCGATATTGAAGTATGATGAATTATACGTCAACTTACGTACTCTTCATCGTAACTTCTTAGGTTCTTTGGATAAGACCATTGTGGGCGGTATTGTTCCTCCTCAGATTGCCGCTACTATCAAAGAAGAAATGGAAATGATCCAATCCATTATTCGAGAGAAAACAAACGGCAGAACGAAAGTAGTTTATTATCTTAGTAATTACAATTTCAATCCTAGTCGTTATAAGCTAGGCGTATTGAGAATGGATAATACGGATAAGCAAAAGGATGCTACTCGTATAGAAAAATTCACAATGGACATTCTATTGAGTTGGAATAAGACAGAAGGTCTAGGAATTTTAGTATTTGATTTGAAATTAAAGCCGCCTACTGGACATCCTAAAACAATGATCATTACGCATTACGCATTCGATCTATTGTCCTATCATGATTTCGGAGAATTAGTATTACTTGAATCACATACAGGCTCAATAAAACCACGGGCATTGTGGTACCAAAAATTCTACAATGGAAAAGAATTAAACATGATACCTTTCCGAGAAGACATGATCCAGGTATTCGGTGATTCCTCTAGTTTCCGACCAGCCAGTAATGAACTCAAAAAAGAAGTAATTGAGATTGCTAAGAAATACAACTGGTCCAGCATAACGACTTTGGACAAGATTCGATATGGGATTGACCAGATGAAAAATCAGTACGCAAGAGATTTGTTGAAGCAAGCACTGCTGTCATAAAACAGTAGTGTGTAATAGGATGTAGTAAGAAAAAACTCAACTCACTGATCATTTGTAAGATGGTCTTAACACTCAATAGGAAATAAAAATGGCTGACTTCACACCAACTCCACGTGCCAAGAACTCTCTTGACCATCGTAAACTGAACCTCAATGCTCCTGCACCAAATGCACCGGGTCAGCAAGCAAGTTTGATTTGGGGTATTCATGCGAATAACCCACGCATCACCGTCTATACGAACGATCCACAAGACAAAGGTGCCGACAAAGGCTACGGCAAGATTTCGGCTAATCTGGACCTGCCAGTGTTCTTTGCATTCTTGCGTTCGCTTGACCAAGTAATCGAGGGTCCTAACGATGTCAAACTAGGTATCGAGAATAAGAACTTTATCTTCCCACAAGGTAAGCGTTCGGAGAAACCAATTGTTGTTAGTACGTTGTTCTTTGGTAAGGATAAAGACGGCGTAGTATGGATGTCGGTATCGGCTAAAGATCGTCCAAAGATTAAGTTCGATTTCGGTATTAATGATTTCCACCATTTTGTCAAAGGTGACGGCACGCCTTATACGAAAGCTGAAATGTCGGTCTTGTTTGCAAAAGGGTACGTTCGTATTCTGGAAGAAATGGTTCCTGCTCTGTTGGTGGACAACTATGTTGAGCCAGCACCAAAACCACAACAAGGTGGCGGTGGTAACTATGGTAACCGTGGCGGTAATGGTGGAGGCGGCGGCAATTACGGCGGTGGTGGTAATCGTCCTGCTCCAACCCAAGACTTCGGCGGGGACTCGTCAGATTTACCTTTCTAATTCCGGAAGAACGGGAGTGCGCGCTGTGTGGCGAGCGGGTAGATGCTCGCCACTTCTATTCTTCAGATAGGAAATGCAAGGACTGTCGAACTGCAATGGTTCGGGCTAATCGAGAGAAAAATATCGATTACTATCGCGACTACGACAAAGGACGAATGAACGAACCGTCTCGCGTAGAAGGTCGTGAAAAGTACGCTAAGTCCGAAGCCGGTAAAGTATCCCACAAAAAGGCTAATGAAAAATACTCTTTAGACAAACCTAAAGCATACCGCGCTAAAAATGCGGTAAACAATGCGATTAGAGATGGAAGACTTATTCCGTGGCCTTGTTGTGCTGTACCCGAATGTAATAGAAAACCTCACGCTCATCATCCGGATTACGATCAACCGCTCGATGTAGTTTGGTTGTGTCCTCAGCATCATAAGGACGCACATGGACTAGTTTAAGTAATAGGCAGTAAATAGTAATTTAGGTAAGGAAGACTAGCTTCGCTCGAAAGGCGGGGTTGGTTTTCCTTACTCTCCTCTCTAGTTGGCACAGGCTAGGAGAAGGAAAAAAATCTCAGTCATATATCACTATTTAGTAGTGACAGTAGTAAGCCTTAATCTAGTTTTATAAAAGGGGAATAAGTGGAACTAGTAATTAACCGAGTGACGGCAGACGGCACGCCATCAGAAGCAAATTTAAAACACGGTAATGAATCGATACCGTGGAACATTGCGCTCTTTGATAAAATGAGCTTTAATGGAGACTTCGATATCTTCGCAGAGATCAATGGTTATTGGTCGCACTTACCGAAAGCTAATCAAGATAAAATCTTTGATATTTATCGACGCACTAAAGAAGTGTTTAATTCTGTTTACGAGAAAAAGGAATTGACGCATCAACTGCACGGCTTGGTAAAAGAACTTTATACCTATCATGAATTAGCTGATATTAAACACTGGAAAGACTTCCAGAGTAATTTGGTATTACCTGACGGATTGCGTGATCAATTCTCCACCTCACATGAGACGCCTGGCACAAGGGAACGTACTTATCTGAAAGAGGATTATCATTGGCTGGTCACACTGTCGATCGCTATTCGTCCGATGATTCCTATCTGGGGTCAGTTCATTGCGCATACTAAAAAAGAAGCAGGTACCACTTTCAAAGAGTACTACGCTTTAGACTTGCTTTCTCAAGCAAACATTTATCGTTCTGAACCTATGGAGCGTTTGCGTGTGTATGTGACACATTCTATTCCTGCTGATAAATCACTGGCATCCGCTATCCTTGGCGGACTGAGTAGCGAAGACGTTCCAGTATGGATGTTGGGGCTCGTTGTGATTCGTCGTTTGTCTGTGGGTGATGTACGAGGGATCGATCCAACGTCTTCGTTGGTGACATTCATCTACAAGTACATTGGCCAGAAGATCAAAGGGCACGACAATAGCTTCATTGGAATGGTGAAAGAAAAACCATTTGAAGCACATGGTCAAGAAGGGGAAGCGAATCTCTCACGCTTGGAAGGTTATAAAGTCAAGCAAGAAATTGCAGCAGGCGATATTGCTGTTATCGCGTATTATGCTCAAGACGTCGATAACTTGGCAAAGTTGATTTGTCCCGATATTGATTTAGCGTTGGTAAGGATGTCTGAGCAATCTGTAGCTATTCTTGCCACGGAGCAGATCTGGGAACCACAGATCGTACTAATGCAGTGGGTATTGAAACAAAAGAATGCTTTGCCTCCTCGCGGCCTGTTGCACTTGCCTAAGACCGATATTCTTCGATGCATGGCAGTTACGCAAGCACTCTTATGGCATCGTGGACACTTTGAACTAGCTGCTTTGTTATCGGCAACCGAACAATCAAACGCGGACGAACTGCAACTGATTGGTACTGATTCCCGTTCAAGGATTCCTAAGGAAATGCTAGAAGAGATTGAAGCACTGTATCCGTACAGCCGTCGACCTACTGGTAAAGGGAAAGTAATTAAACGTATTAATCCAGCAGAGGAAGCAATTACCTCGATGGATAAACTCTTCACAGAAAGAGCGTGGATTCTTACCCTGCCTCCTGATTGGGTAATGAAGATCACAGGCAATCGTAATAATCGTCGATGGGCGGTACCGCAAGACATACGTACTAAATTAGCGGCACTCATCATCTCTCTGGCGAATCGCACATTTTAAAACAAGGAGCATCACAATGCAACAACAAGGCATCAAGATCACCAAATTCCTCCTGCACGAAACAGGTAGTTATAATCCACAGTTTCGTCGTCCCTACGAAGTAGCTGTTACTGGTACCGCATTTAACATTGTGAAAGAACGTTTGGCAGGATCGAACAGTTATGTTGCTGGTGCCATGGGCGGCATTTCGACGGACTTCATTCGTCCTTCGATTGAGACAGAAAAACAACTAAACATCGATAACGGTTGGGATTCTCGCCGTTTGCGCTTCATGTTGGAACTTGAATACAATTGGTACACTGGTGGTGCTGTCAAAGAAATCGTCATGGGTTATACTAACCATAACGGCATCGGTCTTTCTGGCAGTATTGATCCGAACATGACGTTTATCATTAACTCTGTTATGCAGGTGCGTACAAATATCGAGATGACTCCACTCGGTAATCAAACACACGCTTCAGTGTTTGATAGTTCGCATATTTTGGCCGACAATAATTGGGGCGGCGTGTACTCTAATGTAGGTGATGAACGGATGCGTCCTGAAGACGTCTACAGTACAATGTCGCGTTCCCAGTTGAAAGGTTTGGCTGGTACTCTGCGCGATACTCGCCAAGCCAATTCGACTATCCCTGTTAAATCTCGCCGTGCGAATAGTAGCCCAGCGAACTACATGGCGCAAGTACTACAGGGTTATCGGGAAGCCAATTCGGCAGCCGATCTCGGACAAACAGACGTTGCTTTACTTGATCAAGCGCGATCTAATACTCAAGAGAACTTGGTAGCCAAAGATCCGTTCATGTCAGCAATTGCAGAATGTCGTGGCCAGGGTCCAAGTAATACTTTTTCATTTAACGATCTGCAATTGATCGATCCAAATATCCAATACGTTACGAAAGCAACGCTAATGGGTAACGTTGAGTTGGCAGCATCTCATCGTCAGGGCCAAACCGAATATTGGCATGGTTCTAATAGTGAAACATTGGCTGCGACTGTCTTGAGTCAAGCAGTACCTGGCTTGTTGATGGAATTGGCATTGACGCGCGCTTATTTCCGATCCACTAACGATACTATTGGCGGACACATTACCACAACGGTAGCCAACGTGGATGGTTTCTCGAACGCAAATCAAGAAGGACCAACACAACGATTCATCTATCGGCTTGAGCATGAAGTTCTGGCAGATATTTCCAATGGCGGTCAGACTAACTTTGCCCTCGAAATGGATGTGGATCTCTTGGGAGAAACAAGGATTCAGATTTCATTGAATAGCGGTCCTTTGATTCCGTTTGTTGTTCCTAGTTTTTGTGATGCGATTATGGTCCCTGTTCTTACAGCACAACCTAAGATCATTACAGATCTGGCAGAAGGTTTTGAACAACTGTCGATCGCACTAGGCGATGCTTCGTCAGAAAACCACAACCACCCAGGTATTATGTCTTCTGGTGGAACTACTTTCGGTGTAATTTAATTAACTATAAAGCCCCAGGATAACTGGGGTAATAAAACAAGGAGTAACAATAATGACTAAACGCATCATGAACATTTATCGCGCAGTCCTGTCTGCTGCTGGATACGGCACGAATGAAGAAGGTTTCATTTACCATAAGAAACCCAATGGTGAAACTGAGCCAGCAACGAGCAAAGGAAAGCGCTGGGTTCTCCCAATGGCAGAACATCTTCGTAATCCAACGGAACTGGTAATCTTCCATCCGTTCTCGGAAAACATCATGAAAGGTGAATCAACTGTTCTTGAAGAACTGCGGAAAGGATTGACGATTCGTTTGAATGTAGCGATTGGTCTGATTGGTTACCAAATGCTGACGATTGCAGGTTCGACGGATATGCATCCAAGCCTGACACCTGGCCAGCAAGAGTTTCTGTCCAAAGTCAAGCATGCTGATGAAAAAACGCTAGAGTCTTTCCGCAAGCTCATGAAAGCGATGGATTTGACTCAGACGGAAAAAGCATTCGTTTCGATTTTCCTGAAACGTGGCGGGCTGATTGCTGGTCGTAAACATGCTCGTGTAGGCGTTGTGCATTTCCCAATGTACGAAGCACTGCAAAAAGCCAAGAAAGAAGGCAAGCACGAAGTCTACGGTGTTAAGCTGCGCGTTAAAGATGTTGATACGCTGATCTCGCTCTTTGAATACATGATCCCTAATATCGACATTGCGCACTGGCATGATCGCGGTAGTGATTCGGAAGTAGCACCTTTCTTGGATTCCCTCATGAAAGCATTCGCTACCGTGGCCTCCCCAATGAACGATCTGATTA
>Ga0255358_1000113_pt1 | contig 8415 bp, 3 predicted proteins | sample GFST0metaG_FD_189940 | JGI IMG/M metagenome (GOLD analysis project Ga0255358, IMG submission 189940) | Peat soil microbial communities from Stordalen Mire, Sweden - G.F.S.T0 | ecosystem: Environmental > Terrestrial > Soil > Wetlands > Peat | place: Sweden: Norrbotten County, Stordalen Mire...
GGCGTTGCCATCGTCGTCCCACAGCGGGCAGGGGTCGATCCATCCCTTGGCTGCCTTCACCTGATGGGGCTCGCTCCATGGGCCGGTGATCGAGGTGGCCGTGATGACGTAGATGCCCAGATCCGGGTCGGGATAGAAGATGTAAAACTTGCCATCGTGATAGCGAATGGCCGGAGCCCAGACGCCGTTGCCGTGCTGCGTGACCTTGTAACGATCCTCGGGCAACTGGCGCGCGAAACCGTGAGCCACAATCTCCCAGTGCACAAGGTCGCGCGAGTGCAGAATCGGCAGGCCAGGGACGGCGTCAAAGCTCGAGGCAACCAGATAGAAGTCGTCGCCAACGCGCACCACATCCGGATCGGAGTAGTCCGCATAGAGTACCGGATTCTTGAAGGTGCCATCGCCGTTGTCAGGATTCCAGACCTTCGAGGTCTGCGCATTGCACCATGCCGCGCAGGCAAACATCGCCCACAATGCCAGCCACCCTGCACGCAATCCGCTTGCATGCTGTTTTCTCTCCGCCATGCCTATCCGCTTTCCTTGAAGACGCACTTCAGAACCACGCGCGCCACGAAGTTAACTCAGCAACACATTGTACCGTTGTGTCACTCGTTCCGCAGTGAGGAGCGGCATTGCGTTAGTGGGAGAGAGGATAAATCCTATAGGCCTCGACCGTGGCAGACAGCGGCGTTCCCCGCAGTTGATTGATCTTCAGCAGCACCTCAAAGGGAGGAAAGCTCTTGGCGTGGAAGCGGTGAAGCAGGCCCGCCATCTGTTCTTCCGAGGAAAGAAAATCGCTGGCCGCCTCCGTTGCCTCCGAGCCCGTGCCTTCGACAATCAAGACGCTGGTTCCCCGGGAATATTGGGGCAAATAGGCAATCACGCAATACCCAACGTTGTCGCTGGTGAGATAGTTCTTCGGCTCGCCCGGTTGAGGCGCGCGGTTTTCGACATAGCTGTGGCCGGTATCGACGAATCGGGTGATCTGCCCAAAGTTCAGCTTCTCGTCAAAGATGCCCTCCCAGGGGTTGGCGAGCATTCCACCAATCAGAATGACATTGTTCTGCTCCAGAAAGGCCGAAGGAAACTGTCGCGCTCCAAAAAAGCGAAGACGCCCGTTTCCTGGCTCGAGCAACTGAATCTTCTGCGCGGCCTTGAATTCGCTTACGCTCCCAAGTCCTTTAGAACCTATAATATTGACCGTTTGTTGCACCTCGGGAGAAAGCGCATGCGTTTGCTCGGCACTCGGGAAATTGCGATTGATATAGGCATTGTAGGAGGGCAACAGATGCGTAATCTGCTCATTCAAGAGCAAGGAATTGTCGCTGAGGACCAGATCGACTTCATGCGGAGAATCAAAAAAACTAGCCCAAAAGACAGACAAACTCGGAGTCGAACGCCAAGGCGCAAGGCTGCGTTGCAATGCCTCAATGCGCCTATGGTCTCGTATCATATTGATTGAAAGCGAGATAACAATGAGCAACAGAGCGCATCCCACCACGATCATCGCGCCCCAGAGCTTGCCGGAAACGGTGACGGTTGATCGGAATGGAATCGTTGGCTCATGGGCGCCTGCAGCATCGGACAGTTGCACGGCTGGGTTTTCCGGCACCGCGAGCGCCACGGAAGAGTCGGAGTCCTGCTCCGGCGGAAAGGCGATACGCGAAGAGAAAATGATGCGGTAACTGCCACGCGCCACGGAAATGATGGTCTTTTCGTCTTTTCCACTATCAGAAAAGTACTGCGCCAGACGCTTGCGCAGATGAGCCACCTGAACGCGAACAATATTGTCGTCGACAGGATTGAAGCTGGCAGGCCGCCGAAGGACCTTATAGGCAATGTCCGTCTCTCGAATCGGCTCATCGGGATGAAGCAGGGTCTGGCGAACAAGGAAGAAGAGGATTTCGCGCATCTGGTCAGAACGCGAGAGAAGCGGACTGGCAGCGATGCGGGCAACCAAATGCCAACGCGGATCCCGCTCGAGAGCGGAAGGCGTGAGGCTAGAATCTTTTAACCCATTCAACGCAGGAGACACGGGATAAATCCTTATCTGGCCTTCATTCTCAAGAAAGAGACGACGAAAGGCCTTTTAAGAAACTGTCTATAAAGTACATGAAAACAAATGATTTTCACGTAAAAAATGTTAACGGGATTACTATATCGTTAATTCACTTTCACCTTTATGGGAGGGTTTCCACACTGTCTCAAATAGCAGCGCGCCCCTCGAACTTTGCAGTACGGGACTGAATTCCAGATGAGGGGATGCTGCTTCTTTTTGTCCATGGTCAACATGCAGGACAAAAGGTACACCAGAAACAAAAGGTCGAAAGGATTTTCACAGACCTTGAACCTGACCGACACATTGCTTGGCAATCGCCGGATCAGCATTCTAAAACGTACTGCCCTAAGCGCAGAGCGCAAGAGAGGGAGGCAATACATATGAGTATCCAATTCAGAGCATTGGGCCGGTGTTTCCGGTCAGTAGCTTTCGTGCTGGTGACAATGCTTGTTCTTTTGGGAGCCAGTCGCAGCTTAAGAGCCCAGGGTACAACGGGCGCTATTACCGGAACCGTTTCCGATCAAAACGGCGCCGCGATTCCCGGGGCAACCATAACGGTGCACCAGGTGGAAACCAATGCCGAACACGTCATCACCAGCTCGGATGCTGGCACCTACAAGGCCCTGATTCTGCCGCCAGGACACTACACCATCAAGGTGGAAAAAGGCGGATTCAAGTCGACGACGCAGGGCGGAATCCTGCTTTCGATCAACCAGACGCTGACCGTGGACATCAAGCTGGAAATCGGCTCGGCCATGGAAAGCGTGGAGGTAACGACCGCGCCGCCAGTGATCCAGACCGAAGACAGCTCGGTGGGCCAGCTTATCGACTCACAGGCGATTCAGAACACCCCATTGAATGGCCGTCTGAGCGTGATGGGACTGATCGCGCTGGCGCCCGGCATGCAGGGCGTAGGCGCGCAGGATCAGGCAGCAACCCGTGGCTTGACCGTGGCCTCCGGCACCGGAAGCCGCAACTCGTACGGCGGCCTGGGCATTATCTTCGACGGCGTCATCAACAAGGAAATCACCCTGCAGCGTGGCGAACCCGAAGTACCCTCGCTCGATGCCCTGTCGCAGTTCAAGGTGCTTTCGACCGGCGCACCGGCCGAGTTCAACGAGCCGACGCAGATCATCGTTGTCAGCGCCAGCGGCACCAACCAGTATCACGGTGGGTTGTTCGAGTACAACCGTTCGAAGGGCACTGCGGCCAAGTCGTACTTCAATGGCTCGCAGGCACGTTCCCCTTATGAGCGCAATGAATTCGGCGGAAACATCGCCGGCCCGGTCTTCATTCCCCATATCTACAACGGCAAGGATCGCACCTTCTTCTTCTTCGCCTACGAGGGCTTCAAGCTGACCCAGTCGAAGGCTCTTTCGACCCAGCAGCCGACGGCGCTGATGCGCCAGGGCATTTTTACGGAGCTCACCTCGACCACGCTGCTCGATCCTTCGACCGGCGCAGCCTTCACCACCAACAACGTGATTCCTGCGAGCCGCATCAACTCGGTCTCCCAAAAACTGTTGAACCTGCTGATTCCGACGCCGACGGCCAGCGGCGTGGGCACCAACACCAATGAGCTGGTTCCCTACAAGAGCGACATTCAGCGCATCTCGCTGCGGTTGGATCACAAAATCAACGACAACAACAATGTTCGTTTCACCTGGCTGCGCGCCTTCTACGGTCCGAACACGACGACCGGCAACGATAGCCTGCAGGGCGGCAACTCGGGCGACGGCGAACATAACTCGCACTTCATTCTTGGCTACACGCACACCTTCTCGCCGACGCTGGTGCTGGACACCAACTTCGACTTCTTCCACCTGCCGATCTATCGCACGCCACAGAATGTGAGCACCGACTTCGCGGCGATCATTCCTGATCTGGCGACGCAGTTGATCAATGGCGCGCCGCACATCAACTTCACCCGCTCGGGAACGCAGAACATCGGCGAAACCGGATCGAAGGATCTGGAACAGGCCGTGCAGTTGAACGGCTCGCTGACCAAGGTCTTTGCCCATCACACGGTGAAGATCGGTGCCTCCTATGTATACGACAACCACTGGAACCTGCAGATGCAGGGCGGTGCGCTCGACTCCAACGACCAATACGAGCACGGCCGGTTTGACTTCAACGGCCAGTACACGGGCTATGACGTTGCCGACTTCCTGCTCGGTCTGCCGCAGTTGTCGGCTCAGGCAACTCCGGCATCCCTGGCGCAGCGCAATATCTCCAGCCAGTGGGCCGGCTACATTCAGGATGACTGGAAGATTCTGCCGAAGCTGACGATCAACGCCGGCATTCGCTATGATCTGCAGTGGTTCCAACCGGGCCCCTACAACCAGAACTCGCTGTGGGTTCCCTCGCTGAGCAAGATCGTGATCTTCGGCAACACGATTCCCGCTTCGGTGACGAGCAAGTACAGCAACAACGTATTGCAGTACGTGACGACCTCGGCCGCGGCAGGCTTGCCGAACAATGTGTTCAGCTATCTGGACCGCCCCTCCAAGAACTTCGCCCCACGCGTCGGCTTTGCCTATGAGGCTTTGCCGAACACGGTGGTGCGCGGCGCCTTCGGCATCTACTTCAATCTGATTCCTTCGTTCTACGTGAACGAGATGATGGGCAACCTTCCCTTCACCTCGCTGAACACGTACACGAACTCGACCACCTATGCGTCAGCCTTTACGATGAGCAATGCCTTCTCGACGTCGAGCTCGGTTTCGTCGCAGCCTTCGGTCGCGGCGGTTCATCCGCTCGTAACGCCCTACACCGAGGAGTACAACCTGGCCGTTGAGCGCCAGTTCTCCAAGGGGATCAGCCTGCGCGTGGGCTATGTAGGCCAGCACAACCTGAAGCAGACCAACCATGGCGGCTCGGGCAATACCGCGCCGGAGTTGAACCTCTACGATCCGGCGGGCTCATCCTACGACTTCACCAAGTCCACCGCCAACAACCGTCCATTTGCCTCGCTGGGTTCGATCGCCTACAACATGGATCCGATCTTCCACAGCACGATGAACTCCCTGCAAGTCGGCGTACACAAGCAGTACAACAAGAACCTGTCGGTAGGCGCCGAGTACCAGTGGGTCCGCGTGCTGGGCGTTGAGAACTTTGAAAACCCCACCGGCAAGCACATGCGCGATTCCTATGGCCCGATTGCTGGCATCACGCCGCAGGTGCTGCAGTTGAACTACACCTACGCACTGCCGTTTGGCCAGGGACAGTTCTTCTTCCCGCATGTGAACAACACGATCAACAAGGCCATCAGGGGATGGGAGATCTCGGGTGTCGTCAATGCCCAGAGCGGCCAGCCCTTCTCGGTGAGCTATTCCGCTTCTTCGTCGAAGTATCCGGGCGTTGTCAGCGGCCGCGCCAACCGCAATGCAGGCGTGGCACTGTATCCGGGCAAGAAGACGCGCACGCAGTGGTTCAACCCGGCGGCCTTCTCGGTTCCGACCGGAACGGTGAGTGGCGCCACGGTCAACGGTGCCAGCTACGGAACCAGCGGCTACAATCTGCTGCGTGGCCCCAAGTTCAACGACTGGGACATCAACCTGAAGAAGAACACCGAGTGGCACGGACACTACAATCTGCAGCTCCGCGCCGATGTCTTCAACGTCTTCAACCATCCTAACTTTGCCGTCCCGACCTCGAGCTACACCAGTTCCAGCTTTACCAAGGTGACTGGTATTTCTTCGACGCCCTCGTATGAGGCGCGCACGATCGAGTTCGCGGCGAAGTTCAGCTTCTAGACCAACCCGAATGCGGCAACACAGCATCACTTGCCGCCTCCGTCAGTAATACCTGCCGGGAAGAAGTTCTAAAGCTTCTTCCCGGTATCTTTTCTCCCTGCCCACTTTCTGCATTCGCTGTTCAACAGCATCCAACTGCCGGGACAGAGAAACTGTCTCCGAGGCTGCAATGAAAAAAGATCACTCTCTGAAACAGGTTTTCCTCTTTCTGTTTGCTTTGGTCGCACTCTGCTGCACGAAAGTCTCTGGCGAAACGCGTCATCCCTCCCCTGCCTCGCTCGACAAAAATAGCCGTGCCCTGTTTGCCACCGCCATGCAGTGGGGCGACCGATATTATGATGCGCAGACCAGCCTGTGCATGAAGCCGGAAGCACCAAGCCTTCTGCCCATCGATCCACATTCCGGCGCGGTCCCCGGCCAGAAGTTTTTTATGGTGCGCGAGTCCTCCTGGTATGCCGTGGGCCTGTTGCTGCGCGATGAAAAGGGCGACCGCGCGCGCGCTGCCCGCGTGCTCGACGCCGTGCTCAAGCAGCAGTTTCACACGCCGGGCAAGACGTGGGATGGCACCTTTCGCCGCACGCCGAACGAGCCCGATCCGGACAACCATGCCGAACTCTGGAAGAACTACGATCCGAACTGGCGCGTCTTTATCGGTTCGACCTTTGCGCTGATCCTGAACGAGTATCCAGAGCGCGTGCCCGCCACGTTGCGCACACGCATGATTGCCTCCATCAACGACGCGCTGCTCGGTGAAATACACGAAGGCCGACTCGTGCCTTCTTACACGAACATTGCGCTGATGTATGGCTATCTTCTGGGCTATGCCGCCGAGCACGGTGGCAAGCCGGAGTGGCAAGCGCTGGCCAACAAGTGGCAGCACGATGTATACGCGCTCTACAAAGAACATGACGCCTTCAATGAATACAACTCGCCGACCTATGCAGGCATTGACCTTTATGCGCTTGCTCTGTGGCGCGATTACGGCCAGAGCGAAGAGATGCGCGCGATGGCACGCACGATGGAAGATGGACTGTGGCGCGCGACGGCGGCTTTTTACAATGCCAATCTGCGCAACATCAGTGGCCCCTACGACCGCTCGTACGGCATGGACATGCAAAGCTATGTGAGTGTCGATGGCCTGTGGCTGCGCATGATGCTTGATGCGCAGGATGCTCCGCTGACGCGCTTTGACCCGCCGGTGGACCACATTGCCGATCTATGGATCGTGCCATTGATGGCCGTGCTCGACGCACGCATTCCCGACGACGCCATGCAGATCTTCCGCCAATTTCCCGGCGCCCACGCAGTGCGGAGCGCCATCGAAGGTCCGCGTGTGGCCACGGCATGGATCGGCAAGACACTGATCTACGGCGGCGAAATCACCGGACAGACACGCCTCGTGGATGCGGCAAGCCAGTTTCATCCCGTCACCGCGCAGTGGCTCACGCCCACGGGACGCATTGGCTGGCTGAACATCATCCGCACACCTGCGATTGATGCCGAGGCTACGGAAAAAGGAATCGCGATCACGACCAAGCCGGGGAACGTCACCTATCGCATCACTGCGCCAGGACTGACGACCAGCCATTGGACGGCTTCCCAGTGGAAGCTCGAGGGGCTTGATGTGAATCTCGAATCCGACGCCCAGGCATTCAAGATCGAGGCAGGCACTGGCTATGTCGATGTGACGTATACCGATGTTACGAAGATCAACATGCGCTTTACGCAGACGCTGCAATAGCAACGCTTCTTCCTTGAGCATGAGATGAATGGAATCCTCGCATCTCTGTTCTACGTCGGTAAGTTGCAAAGCCACGCTGTTTAGCCATGCTGAAGAGAAACGCGTTCGTGAAGATCTCTACGGGAGTAAGACCTCAAGAAGGTGAACATCCCCTTCTTGAGCCAACCAGCCGGGGTCGATGACCGTTCGGGATCGACTTGAGCCGTTCGATCACTTGAAGGGCATTTGGGGATATCTGGGGGTATCGCGATTTGGGGAATCTTCAAGATACCCCCAAATGTACCCCCACGAGAGTTTGGCTCCCCTGAGGCCTCTTCAGACATAGAAATGCCATAGATCTCTGATTTTGCGATGATTATTTGCTTTTACTGGAGGTCTTAGGACGTTCTGGGAAGGGGTCTTGGTGGGCAGTGAGGGACTCGAACCCCCGACTTCCTGCTTGTAAGGCAGGCGCTCTAACCAGCTGAGCTAACCGCCCGTGGCCCGCGGGACAGACCTCAGTGTAGGTCAGGGATGTGGGCGATGCAACGCGCACTCGGATTCCATCGGGGCCGACGGTCTGAATCTTCTGAGCCCACAGATGATCCCGCAACCAGCGCATCGCAACAGGTATTTCCATTCCGTCTAGAATAGCTTTATGTCCTACGTCGCAGCGGTCGAACATCTGCATGGCCTGGGCCAGGAGCTTGCCTCCCCGGCCCCGCGGCGGAAGTTCGACCTGGCGCAGATGCGAGTTCTGGCGGCTGCGCTGGGCGATCCGCAGAACGAGTTTCCTGCGGTTCTGATCGCGGGAACCAACGGCAAAGGGAGCACCGCGGCGACGCTGGCGAGCATCTGCGCGGCGGGCGGGTTGCGCACAG
>Ga0255358_1000115_pt1 | contig 8373 bp, 17 predicted proteins | sample GFST0metaG_FD_189940 | JGI IMG/M metagenome (GOLD analysis project Ga0255358, IMG submission 189940) | Peat soil microbial communities from Stordalen Mire, Sweden - G.F.S.T0 | ecosystem: Environmental > Terrestrial > Soil > Wetlands > Peat | place: Sweden: Norrbotten County, Stordalen Mire...
ATCTAAAGGTCGCTGGTTTATTGTGCTCAAAAAAGAAGTGGCCGACCCAGGCGAAAGCATAGCCTTGGACCAGCGCCACTGGGATTAACCCCCACCATCGCGTCGCCAAAGCAGCGATGAGCAGAGTGACAGCCATGCTGGTACCAATGAAATGCAACCGGCGGGAGATCCGATTGGCATGTTCCCTGAGATAAAAGGGATAGAAATCCTCAAAGGTCCGGAACGGCTTCTCTTCGCTCATGTCTGGTCTCCGGAATAGAACGATGTCCCTTTTGGATCATGACGAATGAAACCAACCGCCCCCGCCTGCATCGAGGCGAGGAGCGCAGCCGAGAAAATTGAATTGTGAGGGAGAGGAAACCAGATGATGCGGGCAAAGTCCGGGCCGAATGAGGGATTAGGCCCATAATGACGATGAACCATTCAAGGCGCGGACTTCTTTGGGCAAGTGGAGAATCCCAGCAGCGTGTAGAGAGGGCAGAGCCCAGAGGCGCCCGTCAGGATTGGAACGATCCCGATCCAGCCCCAGGGTGTTTTGGGCCCGACGAACACTAGGCTGATGAGAGCAAGACCGACGAGAACACGGAGCATGCGCTCGATCGGGTGCTCGGTGACGACTAAGAAATTCTTCATATGACCTCCTGTGAGGGGCGATGAGCCCATTGGACGAGGGCTATCGGACCAGGTGGTTGTCCCCAGGTCCAGTTGAACGAGGGGTCGGGCCAAATTGGGGAATTGGTGCAACGGACCGTTTGCACAATCAACCAGAGTTTTTTGTGTCTGCATGGGCATCTGGAAAATAGATGGAGATGCAGTCTGGACAAATGCCATGGGAAAAGTGGGCCTCTGAATGCTGAGAAATATAGGACTCGATAGAGTGCCATATCCCCTTTTCATCTCGGATCTTCTTGCAATGGGCACACGTAGGCAATATGCCGTGAAGCGTGCGGATCTCATGTTGAACGCGGCGGAGTTCCGCCTGGACATGCACTCGAGCCAGGAGTTCGGGAATCCGAAAGGGCTTGGTGACATAGTCCACGGCACCCGCCTCGAACCCGGCAAGGACCTCGTCCGACCCGGATTGGGAAGTGACGAAGATAACGGGAATATCCTGGACGGCTGGGTCCGCTTTGAGCCTCCTGCAGATTTCAATCCCATCCATTCCGGGCATGAAGATGTCCAGCAGGATTAAATCGGGTTTCTCCTTGGCGGCAATATCCAAGGCTTGCGAACCGTCCTTGGCAAGAGCCAGGCTGTATCCTTCGCGTTCCAGAATCTTGGCCAAAAGTTCAAGATCACTTGGCGTGTCGTCCACTGCAAGAATCAGAGAGCCTTTTCCTTGTTCCATGAATCAACCCCTTATGCCGGCGATTCGTCATTCCTCCTGAAGGATAGCCAAAATCAATCCCATGGCCAGGATGCAAAATGGGTGGCCAATGAAATGAAGTTAACCGGCCCAGTCTACGACGAGATGACGATGAGACCCAAAAGGCTGAACCAAGAGAGGACGCTAGACCATGCGGCCCCGGTTCGGGTTGCACGTGGGGTGATCCTGGCTATGGTTTACGGACATGTTGGAAGAACTCGATTGGGTTTGAAAATGCCTCCGACACTAGGTCGGACCAATCTGGGTTATTGAAAGAAATGCCAACCACTGCATGGGTAGATTCGTCGAAGGTGGGATCAGGCCAGGCTGAGTTGATGGAGAACCAAAGCGCTTCAGAGAGAGGCACATCGTTCTGCCAAGTGGTCATGTTCCAGGGGCCACCTGGGTGGAGAACAAGGTCTTCCTGGTCAATGAGGCCGTGAACTCGTTCAGAATCCGGCCCCCAACAACAGATGTAAGCGCAGCCAGCTTGAATTAAGTCTGCAGCGATTGCTTTTATCTCTTCATCGGTGGCTTCAGCCCCATCCATTGCCAGGCACGCGATGAAGTGCCCGGTGATTTCCGTGAAGGCGCCTGAGGGAATTCTGTAGTGCCGGAGGTTTAAGGCGTAAAGATCGCGAGAGCCGAATTCTGAGTGTCCGAGTTTTTGGGCAATCGACATGGGCCTGCCTTACGGAAGAAGTCAATCGGTAGTGCCGCCAGCGGCGCGCCGGGATGGGACAAGGAGAGGGGGCGAAGCCGAAGAAGCCGAACCAAGAAAAAGGACGCCAGCCAATGCAGGTGGGGTCCGAGTTGGGCAGGGGGTTAGGTCAGATGCGACCATTCAGCATTTCAGGTTCATGGCATGCTCTGAAGGGTAGGGAATAGATGCCAGGCTATCACTACAAGGGTCTAAGTCATTCCCTTGGCCTTCATCGCCTCTATGTATCGCATGTCCATCTCATTGATGTGTCGGACGATCCACTCGACGAGGAAAAGGGCCAACTTGTTCGCATTGTCCGCGGTTGGGTCTGCGTTGTAGGTCGCGATGAACTCGGCTACTTGATCCAGAAGCTTGGCGTGTTCAGCCTGGTGTTCCTTCAGTCCCGGGAAGTCGATAGCTGCCAACCGAGCCTCTTCGTCCCTAAAATGCGTGACCGTGCAATCCACTAGGGAGTCGAGGGTTTGCCTTACCCTCGCCTCGCCCTCGTCCGCGGAGACGGCATCGTGCATCCGGTTGAGCGCATCGAACATGTTGTGATGCTGATGATCGATGCTCAGAATCCCTATCTCATACCATTCGTCCCAATCCAAGATGGCCATGGTTCGTCCCCGGGGGTTTTGCGCAGGTAGATCCTGATTCTATCCTGATGCATGGAAGTCTGACGTTCTCCCCACTCCTAGACCAGGGGTAGTGGGAGTCAGGGGTTGAAAAGGATTTCGCTGGGGTTCGTTCGCCGAGGGCACTGCGGGCTCTGTGGCGATTGTAATCGTGTTGCCAGGCTTTGGCGATCCGTCAGGCTTCCTGGATGCTTTGAAACCAACGCTCGCTGAGGCATTCATTCGGAAACCGCCCCTTGAAACTATCGCAGATGCCGTTCTGCAAGGCATTGCCCGGCTGGATGAATTGGTGCCAGGACCTCGCTGATAGCACCACTGGTCGGACGCCGGGCTGAGGAACTCCAAGCCGTTGTCCGTGACGATAACCTTCTGGCTAGCCCGTTCATGGATGATCCAATTCAGAGCACGACCAACCCGCGGACCTGACAGGCTGGTGTACATCTCAATGGCCAGACACTCGCGGGTGAAGGTAGGCGGCGACGGAATCAGATCATTATCGCAAGTCCGTATGTTGACTGGCGGTGATCCAGTCACTAAGGCGAACAATTTGATAATTTAATTGAAACCTAGCTTTTCTTTCCGCCAAGGACAAGGAGAAAGCCGCCAACCACAATTGCTCCTATGCCTGCCCATGTTGGAATGTTAACCGTCTGCCTTTCCTTCACGGAAAGTTCAATCGAGCCGAGTTTGATTGCCTTTGAGTCCTTCATATAGCTGAAGCCGCCGTAGAGCAGCCCGAGCGCGCCAGCAATGATCAGAACGATTGCGATTATCCTTGTGGCATTCATCTTCTTTCCTCCTTAGTCTTTGAGGCCAGTATGCACTTTATCCATTGAAATCGGCGAAGCTCGACAGAATGAGTGGAATGAAGCCTAACGAATGAAGCTAACCGGCCCGGCCTGCACCGAGGCGCTGAGCGAAGCCGAGGAAGCGGAACAAAGAGAAAGAGCAGAAGACACTGCAGGCGGGGTTCGAGTTGAGCGGAGGGTTAGGCGTACCTTTTTTGGTACCTACCTACTTCGGATTCGACGTCAACTATTGGGGCTATTGCTTTCTCACGTCGATCACAATTGTTTCCGCGAGGCGATCTTGCGCGCACATCCGATTGCGATCCCAAAAGAACTGCAAGAATCCTAAACCTAGCTCCAGCACGGCAGCACCATAGCCCAGCCCGCGCTCGACGGATTGCCAGAGGCCCATGCGCTCGCTTGTAAGCGACAGAACTTGTGTGCGCGCTACCACCTTGCCGGGGGTCCGTCCGTTGCCAAAATAGTTGGCCAACCCCCAATAGAGAACCATCACAACGATGTTCCCGGCTTCGTGAAAGTCCCAAACGATGTGAATGTTTGTCTCGTGAAGGAAGAAATATCGCCAGGATAATTCAAGTGGGAACCAAATGATGACAGCGACCAGAAGATCGACGCAGTACCCGAGCAGCCTTTGCCAGAAGGTTGCCAAGAGAATCCCGTCGAGCAATTCGGCACGCGAACCCACGTGCGCGTGATAGCGGCGTCTCGCTGCCTTCGATTGCGGACTCATCAGGATAGTTTAACGCACGCCTTGCAATTCACAATACGGGCCATGAAGCCGTGCGAATCGAATTGCAGGGCGATGCACCATTAGGGATTTCCGGGCGCGCCTAACGGGTGAAGCTAACCGGCCCCGCCTGCACCGAGGCGATGAGCGAAGCCGAGGTAGCGGGGAGAAGAGAGATCGGAAGACAATGCGGGCGGGGTCCGAGTTGAGCGAAGGGTTAGACCGACCGTGAGTAACGAACAATGCGTTGGGGAAGCCACGGTCACCTCAACCCTTCTTGGCCTTCTTACTCGCCTGTTGAGCAGCGTGGTGCGCCACCGCAAAAGCCTTGCTTTCGTCGCGGCCATATTCCTTGTACGCATTATTGAATGCCTCAAGGAATGCTTTCTTCTGGTGCGCAGCATATTTCTGTACCTGCGCCTTTGGCAGATCACTAATTGTTTTGTACGGCATACCCTGTTTCCTCCTCGTCCCAGGATTTGATCCAAAGGAGTCTATGGTCAACCGATAAGTCATGTTGTGCCATGCGGGGGCACCACCAACATACAAGAGGTTAGACCGGCGATGTGTCGCTTGGTTTTGAAGTTCCGCATTTCCAACACTCCGAGAACTGGGACTCAAGGATTTCACTGCATTTTGGGCATTGCCAGGAAGGGCCAGATTCTTCAGGCAGGGGCTTGCCTGATGAAAACTCACGAATAAGTTCAAATGCGGGTTCCGCTTGATCGGAGTCCAATATCCACACCTCGGGAGCGGTGCCGGGGAAGGCTAGAGGACCTGGGGCCGTGTTGAGGAAGGAATCTCCCATCACATGCGCCTCTATCCCATTTGAACGAAGAAGATCTTCTACGAGGTGGGCTTCAGCCTGATGTTGCGCAGTGAAAACCTTCAACATGGCGGCCTCCAGATACGGGCTAACGGATGAAGCTAACCGGCCCCGCCTGCACCGAGGCGATGAGCGAAGCCGAGAAAGCGGAACGAAGAGAAAGAACAGAAGACAATGCGGGCGGGGTCCGAGTTGAGCGAAGGGATAGGTTGCGGGATGCTAATTTTCGAAGCCTAGATTTTGCGGGGAGCTAGAAAGTGGGGACTTTCCAGAAGTTGCGACCTCTGGGCCCACAACTTCGAAATCAAAATCATCAACCCATGCTGAACCCGTACCGTAGAGAAGAACACCAAATGCAATGGCTTGGGCACCATCGGGAACATCGAGAACGACGTTGTACTGGGCCCAACTGGTAGTGCCTTTGATTGGCCGATCCTGCATGTTGTCGAAGGCAAGGGAAGGACCTGATGACCCGTCAACTCGCATCCATAACCCGGTCCAGCCGGTTACATCAAGGGTCTTCACATACGCGGTTAACCGAATTCTCTTCCCTCGATACTTAGTGGCATCGAACATCTGCATGAGGGTGCCGAATCCGCTTGGTTTTGTAGCTAGGCAAGCAAGAAGAGCAGCATTTTTGCCAGTATGGGCAGCTGCCACGATGCTGACCGCATATTCATTCGGTTTGTCACCAGCTAGCATCCATCCAGCAGGCAAAGACTGACCTGCGGAAAGTATGGATGCGAGACAAAAGGCCAGCGTTGGGGCGAAGACTGCTCTCATCGTGTTTCCTTTCAAAAAGGTTGGGGTTTTTGGACGACTGGTTTGTCCCTCGGATTGCAACCTAACAATGGAAGCTACCCGGCCCCGCCTGCACCGAGGCGACGAGCAGAGCCAAGGAATCCGGAAGATGAGAGAGAGCGGAGGACGAAGCAGGCGGGGTCTGAGTTGAGTTGGGGGTTAGGCGCCTCACTTTGAACCCCAACGCCATTGCGGTGGCTCACCAGTGAGATGGCAGACAAGAAGTAAGAGAAGGCAGAGGACTGCGCAGTAGATGACAAACCCTGCATTCTGTTGCCGCAGAAGAAAGATGACTGCCCCGAGGGCGATTAGTGCGTAGAACACGACCAGTACCACCCAGCCTTTCCAATTGGAAGGGAGGCCCCAGCCCCAACCTTGACGTTTGGCTGGAAACCAATAGTCGGAGTTCTTGTCTGGGGTGGGAATCATGTTGGCGACCTAACGAATGAAGCTAACCGGCCCCACCTGCACCGAGGCGATGAACGGAGCTGAGGAAGCGGGACGAAGAGAAAGAGCGGAAGACAATGCAGGAGGGATCCGAGTTGAGCGGGGATTAGGCCGAGACGACTTCCCATGGGGCAATGCCACCCTTTATGACACGAAAAAGTGGGTGTGGGAGTGGGTGTTTAGTGAATTCGCATTGTTTAAGCCAATCAGGAGCACGCGTTTTGAGCTTTGCCACGAGATGATCCCACTCATATTCGATCTGACCTTCTGTGACAGTGAGAGGGCTCAAAATACGAATCCTACCGATCTTCTTTCCATCGAAGTGATAACCACGCCGAAGTGATTCGACATGAACTTCTTTCAAGTAGGCTGCGATGAAAGACACCGGGTCAGAGGACGCCTTAAACCTTGCCAACTGCGGATGATTTCGATATCCCTTGGTTTCACCAGCAAGAACGGCTTGCGCAAGTAATCCTTCTCGCCACAGGGCTACGAGACCTTTGGAATCAAGGTAGCGAGGATGGATGGACCAGAGTCGCATCAATGCTCCTTGAGCGGCCTAACGAATGAAGCTAACCGGCCCCGCCTGCACCGAGACGATGAGCGGAGCCGAGGAAGCGGAACGAAGAGAAAGAGCGGAAGACAGTGCGGGCGGGGTCCGAGTTGAGCGGAGGGTTAGGCCGTAGGCGATAGCTTTGGAATAGGTGGATGAGGTCCCCATTCAGGCCATTCGTATTGAAAGACGACGAGTCATTTTGATCAAGGAATGTTAACCCCCTCTTTCATTGGGTATTTGGGAATGCCTATATTCAAGCACTTACTTGGGACAAAGGAACGGCACGGAGCTTGCTTTTATCTATGCCTGCCACGTGGCCGTTTGCGGCGCCGCAGGAGCACACCATGATTCTCTGCCCCATCGCCCTGGCTATTGGATGCAAGAAGTGCATAGCTTTCCCTGTCTGCCCATTCAAGGCCGTGATAGGGGACTATAAGGATGTTCCCAAAGCCGACTCGAAGGCTCCTTCGTCCAAGGCTAAAACCAGAAAGAAGCCTGGGAAATCAAGATGAGCATGGGAACTTTGCTAGATGCGCCGATTGTTACCGACTCACCCTGCCCGTTTTTCCGCCATATCCTATGGGCTACTTTTAGGGGAGGACGTCAGTGCCAGTTTGGAGTGGTGAACCATTTGTATGCGACTAGCACGAGCAGAACCAATCCGAGTAATGCACTGCAAACAAGGACGAACCAAAAACGGCGTGGTTCATCTTGTCGAGTTATCGGTTTGATGAACAGTAAATTTACTTCACTCGTGGCAAACCAGTAGAAGGTTTGAATCAGAATGCAAATCGGAATAATCGAAAAGTAGATGGGAACCGTGTTTGTGAACAGGCGGGTTTGACCCATGAATCCTCGCGACTTAGATGAGGCCTAACGAAGGAAGCTAAGCGGCACCGCCTGCGCCGAGAGGACGAACGGAGCCGAGATAGCGAAATGCTGAGAGAGAACAGAAGGCAATGCAGGCGGGGTCCGACTTGAGCGGAAGGTTAGGCCGGCCAGGCGAGAGCCTACCCAAGCCACTCAGCAAGTGCGTCATCAGATGAGAAACCAAGCAATTCAATACGGTCATTATCGGGGTGATTCCCATAAGCGAGGAAGAATTCCTTTGTCTCAGGATTCAAAAGTAACCAATTTCGTTCCTGGTGGACGAGGGCCAGCATTTCGAATTCAACATCTGGCAGCCCACATTACTCCTTGGCCCATGTGCTGGCTGTTGCCTTGATGAGAACCGGTTCAATGACACAACCGCGTAATGCTTCGCGCTGGCGGTAAAGAAATTGATCTCGGTCTTCATCACCCAATGTGGGTGTAGAGGAAGGCCGCGAGAGTGATTCATCTAATAATTTGAGGGCTTCATCACTTTTCATGGCGGCCTAACGAATGAAGCTGATATGTGTTGGCCAGTCAAGGTCGCCAGCCAGATATTTTTCAGCAGTGTGTGGGGAGCAGAACGGACGGCATGCCGACGGTTGATCAGTCTGATATTCGCGGGTTGGT
>Ga0255358_1000119_pt1 | contig 8171 bp, 7 predicted proteins | sample GFST0metaG_FD_189940 | JGI IMG/M metagenome (GOLD analysis project Ga0255358, IMG submission 189940) | Peat soil microbial communities from Stordalen Mire, Sweden - G.F.S.T0 | ecosystem: Environmental > Terrestrial > Soil > Wetlands > Peat | place: Sweden: Norrbotten County, Stordalen Mire...
TAATTAAATAAACATCCTGAATTAATGAAAGCGGCTGATGATTGGGTAATGCTTCCAGATAGAACACTATTACCGAAATTAAAAGAATTAAGTGTATTAGTGAAGAAGTTATATAAAGGCAAACGCCATTTTGCTTCTCCCTTTAAAGCCTATCGTGGATTTGATCCAGATGGTGCTTCGCAAGATACTTTAGGATTAGCTGAAAAAGGATTTTGGAAGAATAAGATCAAGGAACATAAAGTTGGAGATGAATTCGAATACAATAGTTCTATTGCAGTGTTATCATTTACGCCTATGGAATCTATTGCTCGGGCTTTTGGTAAAACAGTAGTAGAGATTACAGTTGATCCAAATAAAGACGATTATTTATTTCTAACAGATGAGATCTGTGTTTTAATTGGTAAGCGTAGAAATCACAATAAGTTTTATCGTCAGAGCGAAGTCATTATGTTTCCACCTTATACACTTCATTTTACAATTAAACAAAAGAACTAGTAATTAGGAATTAATAATGTTTATACCATCAGCACTGCGCCGCATGATCGGCTTAATTAAGGTGACAGAGAATTCAGGCACAATCAAGGTTTCTGGATTGCCTGGTGATGTAGTAAGTAAAAATATCATGACCATGTGGGGTAGCTCTAAGATTGCTGCAAATATATTTTCCCACATTGGTCCTAGTGATGTTAGTTTCAATAGTTTCTTCGCTCCCGATATTGTTTACGCTTTCCAGCGAATGATTGATGAGCGTAAGAAAGGTCAGAATATTCGTGCGATGAAACGTGTCATTGCTGAAATGTTAGAAAACACTTGGCTTAAAGATACGTTAATTAAACATGCTGACATTCTCGACAAGTCTCAGTTAAGTAAGTTAAATGTCACGATGCGAGAGCACCAAGATACATTCTTGAATCTCTACAACGAAGCGGTACCACGTTATAAGCTTAAAGGCTATCTTGTCGGTGCTGGCCCAGGTACCGGTAAAGCGCAACCTTTGTACTCGATGATTAAAGTACCTGGCGGTTGGAAACAGATGGCACAGATGAAAGTCGGTACAGAAGTTATTACACCTAAAGGTACGATAACGACTGTGACAGGCGTTCATCCACAAGGCGTATTAGAGATTTATCTAGTTGAGTTCTCTGATGGGCGAGCAGTAGAGTGTTGCGGGAACCATCTTTGGAAGGTACGCAATAAGAAAGCCAATCCCGACGTATGGGAGATTAAAACTACAGAAGAGATTCTCAATACTCCTGCTTACTACTACGACGAAGTTTCCATTCCCGTAATTGAACCTGAAGATTGTCCCGACATTGATCTTTTAGTCGATCCTTATCTGTTAGGCATTTGTGTCTCAGATAAGTCAGTAGTAAGAGTAATACCTGAGTCTTATCTTCATGCTTCCAAAAAACAACGCTTGAGTCTACTCAGGGGTTTAATGGACGCTAGCGGTACTGTGACACCGACAGGTGAAGCCTATTATGATAATGATAGTCTTAAGCTGTTAAAGACTGTGCAATACCTAGTGCGTTCATTAGGCGGTCTAGCTAAACTCGACGATAATAAGAAACAGTTGTTGATTACTTATAAAACGCCGACTGATTTGTTTGTCATGGAAGGTAAGAAACAATTAGCTACCACGTATACCAAGTCGGTCGATGTGCTCTATTTAGATATCTCGACAATTACTTACTTTGGTCAACAGCAAGCACAATGTATTTCGGTAGCCGACGAAGAACACTTGTATGTAACTGATGAGTTTACAGTCACGCATAATACGCTCATGGGGTTAGGTTTAGGTCTATCGTTGCGTGTCAATACAGTTATCGTTGTATGCCCTAAGAACGCCGTATATCGTGTTTGGTCAGATACGATCAAAGAACGTTTTAAGAAGATACCTAAGTTCTGGACTTCTTTAGATGAAACCGATCCGCCTCCACGGTTATCGCATTATATCGTTCACTATGCTTACTTAGAAAAGTTCATCGCTAAGCTTAATACTCTTGGTATTAGCAAACCGCTGATTCTTTTAGATGAATCGCATAATCTCAATGAAATAGATACTTCTCGTGTACAGGCGTTTATTGCGCTCTGTAGGGCAACTGATTCCCATAATGTAGTTTGGCTCTCTGGTACTCCTATCAAAGCACTGGGAGGCGAATTAGCCCCATTGTTCACGACAATTGATCCGATGTTTACCAAAGAAGCTCAAATGCGCTTCTCAGCAATCTACGGTAAAGCTTCTTCACGCGCTAATGATATCTTGGCTGCGCGTTTAGGTCGAGTCACTTATAAGGTCGATTCTAAGGATGTGGTTACGGGTTCGCCTATTCATCAACGTATTGATGTTGTCATGCCAACGGGTCACCAGTATACGTTGGAAGCGATTCGTACAGAGATGCGTAAGTTCATTGAAGAACGTGTTTCGCATTACCAAAAGAACATGCGCCTTTATGAACGCCAGTATGACGACATCTTAAAGTTCTTTGTCAAGACTCTAGTTACGCGGGAACAAAAGAAAGAGTTCCAGAATTATCAAGGGTATATTAACTTGATCCGTAAGCACTACGATCCAGTAGCATTGAAAGAACAGGCGCTCTTTTGTAATGCTTACGAGAAGAATGTCATTATGGCAGTCTTACCAAAGCAAATGAAAGATGAGTTTAAGAACGTTCGTTCAGTGATTAAATACTACGTGCTCAAGGTTCAGGGTGAAGCGTTAGGACAGGTATTGGGTAAGAAACGTGCTCAGTGTAATGTCGAGATGCTTCCACATATTGGCATGGAAGATTTGATTGATGGGGCTGCAAAGAAGACGGTAATCTTTACGAGCTATGTCGCGGTAGTCGATGCTGCAGACGCTTACCTGAAGAAGCTTGGTTATGCGCCAATTCTTGTGTACGGTAAAACCAATGGCGAGCTGGCTCAAATGGTCGCTAAGTTTGAGAAAGATGAGAATGCTAATCCGTTGATTGCTACTTATCAATCTTTATCTGCCGCCGTGCCTCTTGTGATGGCGAACCAGATGATCATGCTCAATTCACCATTTAGGTCTTTTGAATACGATCAAGCAACCGCCAGGTGTTTCCGTATGGGTCAAGACACACAAGTCTACATTGCCGATTGTTTCTTAGATACTGGTAAAGAAAGTAATATCTCTACCCGTAGCCGAGACATTCTCGATTGGAGTCGTCAACAGGTCGAAGAGATCATGAACTTCAAGTCACCTACTTTTGCATTGGAAAATCGTATTGTTATCAGTTCTACTTTACCTAAATTGTCACATCTTCAAATTCCGGAATGGGTTATGGAAGAATTATTAGATGAAGAGGATGGTCTAGAAAGTATTGGTAAAGTTATCGCTGCTCCTAGTTGGGCTAACTGGTAATGAAAGCTTTTATGACAAAAGAAAAGATTTATCAGGAGGAGAAGGGAAGTACTTTCACTAGTGACGGTACAACCTTTGATCTCAACTATATTTTCAATGCAGTCCATAAACAACCTATTCAACACATTCATGTAAGTGAATTGGAATGGTTGGCAGAGTTTGGTAAGGATGCAGACCCGAAACGTATTGAAGCTGCTGATATGAATGTTCCCATACTCGTGGCACGATACGGTGATAAAGAACTAACGGTAGACGGAATGCATCGTTTGCTGAAAGCGATTAAGAATGGTGTAAAAACACTACCTTATCGACGCGTCAGTAAAGAGGTTATGAAAGCTGCTATTGTCCCCACTACAAAGCCAGCATTAGAGTCCCGTCCAGTGTATATGGATTGGTAATAATGTGATTGCCTTTTTAAAACGGAGTAGTCTAAAACACTACTCCGTTCTTCCTGTCCTTAAGTGAAAGAGCTTATAATGAAACGTTTGTCTTTGGGCTTAGAAGCCCAATTAGTAGATCCGAATTTAGTACACGCTCTTGAAATGCATGATGATACGGTATCGGATGAAAATGCTATCGGAGCTATTATGGTCGATGCGAATGATCTTGAGAATGTTCAGATCATGGAAGACCAGTCTTGTGCAATGGAAGCGATGGATATGTATTCGTCCAATCTAGAGTATTTGATTGCGACTAAGAACTTTTCGATGGAGACTTTGGACGTCATTGAGTTTGGTGTCCAGCAACAACTGAACCGTTTGCAGATTGATACGCCTATTATCGCTGTAGAAGGCATTACAGAGCCTGAGGCGCGTTTTGAAGCAGCACTGGAAGGCATTGATGACGTTTACAATCGTGTCGCTCAGGCGTACGTTTTGTCAGCGAAGCAACAAGTCGAAAGCTTTATGCAAAAGCGTCGCAAGTTGATCGATAACGTTAAAAAGTACCATGAGAAAAATGCCGAAGCAATTGCTGAATATAATAGCAAAAAAGGCAGCTGGGAAGAAACTAAGCATAAAGGCAGTTTGGTCGAACTGTGGCAACACTTTTCCACTAAAGAAGGACAGATGACTAATTTTGTCGCAGGTGTTGAAAAGGACCTGCCTGTTGCGCAATACGTGCTCAACACCTACATGGGTGAAGTAGTTTCTTTGCATGACAAAGCTGTCAGTCTGGTGCAGAACGCTAGGATTAAAGATATTGCCAGTGCAATTGAATTTGCTAAACGCATTGAACATCTTTCGCATCCAATGGAACTGTTTGACAAATCATTGCTTTCTAAATCACTGATGGGTGTTTACAATTTTTCTGAAGTTAAAGGTTCAAAACGTAATCCTATTCAGATCGGTGACGTTACGCTTGGTAAACTGGCTGAGCTGGCTACCGGCGGTTGGATTAACGAGTCCATCGGTTTCAAGCATTTGTTTAAAACTAAAGCTGTAGGTTTGGGTACTAAAGCAGCAGTTGGTGACGCTGGCTCTTTAGCCGGTACCGTTGCAGCAATGAATGTTCTTAAGACTGGTCCTGTAGCGGGCGCTGGTTTACTTGGTAGGAGTATGGCTAAGTATCATCCAACCAATTTAGCATACGCAGGTGCAGCGGCTGCAGGCGCTGCTGCTGTTCTGCCGTTAGGTCAAGCTGTTTTCGGTAAGTCGATCGAATTGACCACTGAAGAAATCGGTAAGCTGTTTAAAATGTCCGATGAGTATCTCGATATCGTCAATCATCACGTTAGCCAAGAAGATCAGATGTACAAGCGACTTGATACGTCGTGGGATTCTTTTGCTAAGATGCTGAAGTCGATTCCCCAAGATCTTCCGCGTGCTGAACGTAAGCAGATTCGTCAGATTACCAAGCAAGTGGAAAAGTATCTGAACAACATTGAAAACTGCTTCGACCATCCATCAGCAGTCGAAGTCGCTCGTAGTCTGCGCACTGCTTCGTATCTGCGTATGCTCGGCATGCGTATGGTCGCTACCGCTAAGTAATCCCATCCCTATAATTGCGCTGTTAAGAATAGCGGCGTAATTCTTCTTTTAATGAAATGAGAAAAAAGTTATGAAACGTTTAAGCATGGGTTTGGAATCGGAGCAAGTGATCGATAACGTTGAGAATGAGACGATCGCTCTTGAACAAGCTGAAGAAGGTTTGCGTCAAGCTGTCGCTGCCACTGATGAAGAGTTAGAAGTTAACGATTCGACTTTCGCTGCGATGGAGTCGCTGTCGATGATCGCTGGCAATATTGAATATTTGATGGCTTCGAAAACTGCTACTTCGGAAACATTAGACCTGGCAGTCTTTGGTGCACAGCAGCAAATGAATCGCGTGCAGGCTAGTTTCCCAATGCGTGCTAGTTTGGAAAGTATTACTGATATCAACGAACAACACGAAATTGCATTGGAAGGTATTCGCGATGTCTGGAAGCGTTTGGCTCAGCACGTTATCATTACCACTAAACACAGCAACATGATTTTGCTTGATGCTTTGCGTTCGAATTCTGCATTAGTAGCAAGCTATCAGAAAAAGAATATTCGTGCTAAAGCTGAATTCGATACCGACAAAATCAAATGGCGCGATCAACGCCATACAGGTAGTTTGACAGAACTTTGGTACCATTTTGCAACCGATAAAGGTCAGGTCACTGCGTTGCCGGAAGCTGTCGGTAAAGACGTAGCTTTATCGAAATATATTCTTGATACGTACCCTACTGCTCTGCTCGCCGAGTATGAAAAGTTGGTAGCAGTTATTGGTTCTTCGTCTGCTAAAGACTTACCAAGCATTGTTGCGCTGGCTAAAAAGATGGAGGCTCTTTCGCATCCTGTTGATCTTTTCAACAAAGGTTACGTTGTTCCAGGTCATCCTTACCTGAGTGTTACCGGTCTCGAAGAAAGTGCTGGCACTACACACAATCCTGTTTCGATTGGTAATGTAGCGTTTACGAAACTTGCAGCTCTTGCAACGCCGCGTACGATTGTTGAGACGTGGAGTAAAATGCATGCCGCTAAAAAAGTCCACCATCAAGTAATTATTAATCCCGTTCGCGCAGTTCCTGGAGTAGGTTTACCTTTGGCCTCACAATCTGGTAAAACAATTGAGTTATCTACCGATGAGATTAGCGGTCTGTTTGTAGCTGCCCAAGCATACTTGGACAACATCAAGCAATACAATGCGCACGCTACGAAGTTTGCTGAAGTCACTGCTAAGCTCCCTAGTGTCCTGGGTCATCTGACTGAAAATGTTGGCGAAGTTAAAGCTGAAGAGTTCCATATGGTCCATGAACTGATGGCTCAGATTGAACAGTTTGGTCTTAACATCCAAGCTTGCTTTAAGAAGCCTGCTCTACAAGAGATCTCCCGCTCGCTCAAAGGTAGCAAGTATTGCCGTTACTTAGGTCTTCGCATGATCAGTAACGCAAAATAAAATAGTACGTACCTGTTGTAACGTCATAAAACCCACTACCGGCCCTACCCGTAAAAGGATAAGGTTAGTAGTGGGTTTTATGCTGCTTCGCTGCTAGCGTCGTCCTAGTGTCAATGTATGGCATCTACCGCTCTCATTACGTAAGGAGCGTATGAATGCAACAAGTTCTTTCATCTTATTATCAAACTGATCGAGATTCTTCAGTTCAAGTTTAAGCTTTTTCATTAAACCTAATAATGCAGTGTTGTCTTGTAACGGATGATGGGACACTAAACCTTCCATGACCAACTTAGCTAACCGAATCAGATCGATTTGACTAGCATCGGGATACAACTTCTCTAAAGCAATTTCTAACTTCATCTCCCGAGTAGGAGTTTTCAATGCTAACGTATACATGATTTTCCTTAAGGTCATGTGGTAACACCAGTCTAGTGTCATACAGTTAGTATAGAAAGTTGCTCATCATTATTTCAACAGCAAAAAAAAAAATAGCAACATACGTCGAGAACCGAAGTTCTCGACGTAGACTTAGATATCTAGCTTATCAGGACAAGCAAACACGTAATAGCCTTCATCATTAGGTGCAGTCCCACATGGGAAGATATTTGCATATACCGTATCTCCTATACGTACTGATAAGGTGTAAGCTCTGGGATCACTTGGAATTTCTTTACGTGGTCGATTAGGTGAAGGGTCCATCATGAAATTGGTAATCCAGCCCCTAATAGTATTTTGAACGATTTTGTCATACATCGGATCGTTAGGCTTAAGATAAGCACGATTGATTTGATTCTCACGAGTAATAAAATCGTAAGGAATAGCTTCAAACAAAATCTTTAGAAACTTCTTTAAATTCTGATGTGTTTCAGATTCCGTAATTCCAGTAGGGAAACGCAGAATGAGTGAGTCACTGTCACCGTGTAGTACTGGTCGTGCTGACATAGGAATTCCTTAAATAAAGTAATGGTTTTGAAATACAAAACGAAATTGTCCTTCTGTATTAATCTCAGGAGACCGTGGCGCAATTCCTGTATAAATGCCAGTAGGCGTTAAAATACTCAAAGAACAAATATGAAACTCATTAACTGATTTTTCTTTATGATAGAGACTAACTAATTCCTCCAACCAAATAACCATAGTGTCTGAAATGATTTTATTGTAAGTATTATCTTCCGGCTGAAGATATAAAGAGTTACCATAAAGCTGAAGTGTGTAAGTACAGGTCTCAAATAAGGTTTTAAGATACCCTTTTAATTTTTGGTGTTCTGGACTATCAGTAATCCCACTAGGAAAGCGAAGAATCAATGGATCGCTTTCTTGTCGTTTTTGATACCTTGCCATTATTCGATTCTTTCTTTTTAAT
>Ga0255358_1000128_pt1 | contig 8102 bp, 9 predicted proteins | sample GFST0metaG_FD_189940 | JGI IMG/M metagenome (GOLD analysis project Ga0255358, IMG submission 189940) | Peat soil microbial communities from Stordalen Mire, Sweden - G.F.S.T0 | ecosystem: Environmental > Terrestrial > Soil > Wetlands > Peat | place: Sweden: Norrbotten County, Stordalen Mire...
GATTGTACAATAGTTGAGAGAAAATAAGTCCAATAATAATAAAATCGTTTAAAAAAATTGCCCCTGAAATTTGCATATGAATATACATAATAAATTTCAACACCTTCAACGGTGCGGTGTATTGTTCCTGACCCTCCTTGAATCTTCACACATGCTTTTTTGTAATCGACATTGCTAGTAATGGCAACAACCTTATGTCCCTTGCTAACTGCGTACTTACAAAAAAAATGATGCCTTTCTGAACCAGCATCGCTTCCGGTTTCAAAGACTTGGCATAAATAAAGAATATTCATGATTCACGATGCGCGATAATTCGAGTGACATTCTCTGCCACTATTTCCACGTCTTCCCGTGACAAATGAGGCCCCATCGGAAGGCTGAGTAATTCACGAGCTAGGCTTTCCGCAACTGGCATAGAAATGTAACCCATGGACTGATAGGCAAGTTGTTTGTGTGGTGGGATTGGATAATGGATTAATGTCTCGATATTCTTATTTTTAAGTTCAGCCTGTAACTTTTCCCGTGACGATGTACGAATTACAAAGAGATGATGAACTGAATCAAATCCCGTGGATACAGCCGGTAACACAATTGGGGTCCCAGCAAAGAGTTGGTGGTAGTATTTCCCGATAGATGCACGTCTTGCATTCCACTCATCCAAATAGTGAAGTTTTACCCGCAAAAAAGCCGCCTGGATGGGATCGAGTCGACTATTAACCCCGATTACATCGTGAACATATTTAGTAGAAGAACCATAGTTACGTAACGATCGTAGTTTTGTCGCTAGCCCTTCGTCACTTGTGGTAATTGCACCGCCATCACCAAATGCCCCAAGGTTCTTTCCGGGATAGAAACTGAATGCGGCCGCATCACCCAAGCATCCCGCGGACCGCCCATGATAGCGCGCACCATGAGCCTGCGCTGCATCCTCGATTACCTTGATGCCGTGTTTTGCGGCAATAAGCATGATTGGTGTCATATCTGCTGGGCGTCCATACAAATGGACGGGGATGATAGCCCTGGTTCGCGGGGTTATTGCCGACTCAATCAATTCGGGAGAAATTGTATAGGTGCCATCATCCGCCACTTCGACCGGGACAGGCTGTGCGCCAGCGAAAGTCACCGCTAGCCAAGTCGCAATAAAGGTATGAGAAGGAACGATTACCTCATCGCCAGGACCGATTCCATACGCTCGAAGAATAAGATGGAGTGCATCAAGTCCATTACCTACACCAATACAGTATTTAGAATTGCAATATTCTGAAAATTCAAACTCGAATGCTTCAAGTTCCTCACCCTGTATATACCAACCGGAATGCATCACGCGTTGATAGGCACTATCAAGCTCCGCCTTAAGTTCTTTATAAGTTTCGCCCAAATTCAAAAATGGAATTTTAGTCACTGAGGGCCCCGCGCAGCTTCTAAAAATTCATCGTAATTCCGAAAATAGTCCAATTCTTCATAATTTCTAGATGCTAAGACCATCAGCACCGCTCCTGATGAAACATTGGTTATGTTCCTCCACATCATAGGCGAAACATACAGCCCATAATACGATCTATTCATATGAATAGTTTGTGTTTCGAAGCCATCATCCAGGACAACGTCGAAGCTACCAGACATTGCAATTATAAATTGTTGCAATAAGCGGTGACCGTGAGCCCCACGTTCGGCCCCACCGGGAACGTCGTACAAATAATATACCCGTTTTATCTCAAAAGGAATGTGATGTTCACCCTCAATAAAGGTGAGGTTTCCACGCGGGTCAGATATTTTGGGAAGGTTAATTATCTTGCAGTCACGAAGAGCCATTTCAATGCTCCTCATATCGGATGACCCGTGCGGGATTTCCCACCACAACTGCATATGGAGGAACATCCTTCAAGACCACAGAGCCAGCACCAACCATAGCTCCAGTTCCAATAGTAATACCGCAGAGGATGGTGGCGTTGGCCCCGATAGAGGCACCTTTTTCTACAACAGTTCGGCGCAACTCGAACGCTTGTTTGCTGCGCGGGTATAAATCATTGGTAAATGTCGCATTAGGGCCGACCATAACATCGTCGTCAAGGCGAACACCATCCCAAATCTGAACTCCGCATTTGATCGTAACCCGGTCTCCAATTAACACATCGTTTTCAATAAAAACACCATCACAGATATTGCAATCAACTCCGATTCGCGCGCCCGGAAGAACATGAGCAAATGCCCAGATGCGTGTATTATTACCGATTTGATTAGATTCCACCAATGCGTGAGAATGCACAAAATAATTCATTCTCGTTTCTCCTATTTTAGTATCTTATCATATAGAAATAACAATTTTTCGGACTCGTTTGACCAATTGTAACTATTACTAATTGCCTCCCTACCCGAATTCCCCATTTTCCGACACAATGGTTCGTTTGACAACAGACTTGCTATCCCCCTGGCGATATCTTTAGGTGAGGAAGGGTCCACACACAGCCCACATTCACCCTCCTCCACAATTTGACGCCAGAGAGGGAAGGAAGAAGCCACCAATGGAAGGCCTGCGGACATATATTCAAACATCTTGTTCGGTTGTGAATCATTATGATTAGGAGTAGGCAGAAAAGTCACAACTCCTGCCGCAGAATTTGACATGATCTTGCCCACTTCCTCCCGACCAACAACCCCTCTATAATCAACGAATTTCCAACCTGGCATGGCCTTAAGTTCATCGGAATAGGCTTGGCTTTCAAAAGGACCGCACATAATCAAGGTAACATCCTGCAGGATATCGAGAGCATCGACAAGCTGCGAAATACCCCGTTCACGGGTGATTGCACCTATATAACAAACAATACGAAGAAATGGTTGTTGTTTTGGAGGTATAAAATCTTCCTGCGTAGGGAAATTGTTAACAGCGATGCAATTTGAATTAATGAGTTTGAATCGTTTCGCAATAAAGGGGGTAGCACAAACAACCGCATCCAAATTTTTCGAAATATTATTTTCAATCAATTCCACCAAAACTGAAATTGGTTTCCGTAACAAAAAATGAATCCAATGTTTCGATAAAAGCTGTCTTGGAACATCTTCATGTGAATCGTAGATTACATGCCTTCGATTGTTTTTTAGAAGAAAACCAACCGGCAAGAGTTCTGGATCATGAAAATGTATGATCTCAGCCGGGACTTTGCGCAGAAAACGATACATCCGCCATGGTGAGAACAACATACGAGTCAACCTTCCAACTGGCGGGGCACCTAAGTCGTGAATTTTTACCCCATCCTTGGTCTCATTTCCCATTCCATCCTGCACCACCAAGGTCACATCATGCCCATGAGCGGCGCTAGAACGGCACTGCTTGAAAAATATACGAACATCATATCGACCATGAACAGTTGTGGCTACAAATACCCTACTCATTGTGAATACCCTTCCATGGGTTCCTTTCTAAAATCATTTTGGTTGAATTTTCCATATTGTATAAGGGCGATCAGGTCAATTAGCATATCCTTTGTACATTCACACCCATAGCCGCGTTCCAGCGCCTCCAGCTAGTACAATACCCTCCATGTCATTACCTCCAAATGTTCGTTCTTTTGTCTATGGATCATCATAATCAATCTTTAGTTAGATGCCGAATTGCATCAATGGTTTAAAGTAATGCCGCTCACTGTACATTTTTGCATACCACCTGCAAGGTTTGGCCACAGGCTGAATGATAAAGGGTCATCAACTTAGTGAAAAATGCCGCTGATCCGTAAGAATCAATGCAGTGACGATGTATGGCCATCGAGTCGAAAGGTATTTGTCGAATTCTAACCAAGCCGCGAGCGAGGTCCTCCTCATCTACATCCACCAAAAGTCCTTGGCCCTCCTGAATGATGTCCTGAGGACCGCCACTTCTCGTCGCAAGAACCGGCTTCCCGAAAGCCATGGCTTCAATCAGAACAACCCCAAATGTTTCAACAGTGCTCGAAGAAACGAACACGTCACATTGTGACATCTCAAGAACGACTTGCTCTCTAGACAATGGGCCGAGAAATTCAACCTGAGAACGAATACCCAGACTGTCGGCAAGGCTATGAAGCATCGGCCCAAGCGACCCCCCGCCCCCAAGACGGAGGCATGCAGACGGATCCCCCTTGAATGCTCTGGCAAACGACTTCAGGAGCAACTGATGGTTTTTCACTGGAGAAAGTGCCCCGACGGCCAGGGCTGTGAATCCGGCACCTGGACCTTGCCCACCCAGAGGTTCGGCATCGGCATGCGCACGGGCCTCCACGAAAGGGTCCAACAGGTTGCCCAAAACCACGCAATCCTTATTGCCCGATGACACGATGGAACTCAGGCGGTTCGCAAGGTTCGTCCCGACTGCGCTGACAATCGCTGAAGCCCCAATGGCCTCCTTTATGTCGTCCAGGTCCTGATGAGAAAACGACTGACTGTAGAACGCGGAACTATGTTCAGTCAGAACAACTGGGATTCCTGACTCCCTTCCGAATCTGGCCGCCACCAGACCTGCGTAGAGGGAGTTGTGGGCATGGATGACATCAGGCCTGCCATGGATATTGATGTAGGACCTGACCAAGGCTTGGGCCCTTCGCAGGAATTGTCGGCGGAAAATGCTGTGCGCAAATCGGGCGGGGAGAAGCGGCCAGGCAAATTGCCGGATGACATTCAAACCTGGCGATTCCTCTTTGGCCGGATAGGGAAACCCATGCAACAGAAAACGCCAGGGGATGTACCCAAAAGAGACAACCCCGACCTGGTTCCCGCCGCCGGCCAAAAGCTCCGCTTGATGCCGCTGGAAAATACCCATGAGGGGCATTTTCGGAGGGCAATAGAGCTCGCTGGGCAGGATAAGGATGTGCATGGCAGGAGTGGCCTCCGTGACGAAGTTCATTCAAACACAGGAGAGGAAGCAGATCACCTGCTACCCAACGACCTCTTTGCCTGCGTAGCTAAGAGCCTCCTGGGATGTTCCGAGTCTCCAGACTGAACCGTCCCCAGGATTACTATGGGAAATCAGGTGTGGATGATTGGACTTCTGAAGTGTCCCTTGGCCATTGTTCCCGGCCTTGGGAGCGGATGGTTCGAATCAGAATACGCTCTCACGCAAAGAGGAGGAGTCTGGCAGAAGAAGGCCCGCCCCGAGGGGCGGGCCTTCTCCTCCGGGCGCTTGGATCTTGGCTGCAAATTGGGCCGTGTCTGGTCGTCCAGGGCGCTTTGTGCCCTGCGGTGATTGCAGTCGTAGCGCCATGCCGCAAGCTTGCCACGGACTTCCGCCATCGAGTTGAACGATTCAGTATTCAAGCACTCGTCCCTTAGCCTCCCGTTGAAACTCTCAATGAAGGCGTTCCCCAGGGGTTTCCTGGGGCAGATGAGGGCCAATAACCCGCACTTGGAGTCCGCCCAAGGTCCAATAACCCCCCGGGCGAGCTCGCTGCCGTTGTCCAAGGAGATGGATGTGGGCTTGCCGCGTTCGCGGGCCGCCATATCCAGGACTTCTGCCGCATCGCTTCCATTCAGCCTTAGCTTTCCCCAGATGACCACACACTCTCTGGTAGACTGGTCCACCACCGTCAGGATCCAGAAGGACCATGCATCCCCCAGCTTGGTTGATACCAAGTCCACGTCCCAACATTGACTCGAGGCCTTGACGTCGGGAAGGCCTTTTAAAATTCGTATAGAATCTTAGTTGACCCGCCGGTTGGCTTAGCCCGCTGTGTAGGGTTTGATCCAGGCTGATGAAATCAATTCGATCTCTTGGGGAATTACTGCTTATGCGAATCAATAAGCGCATCGTTGTCGGTGTCATTTCAACCATGTTTGCTTTGCTTCTTGGCTGTAATGGGTCATCACTGGACACGCCGAATATCAGCGCCCAGCCCGTGAGCACGAAGGTCACTGCAGGCCAGACAGCGCACTTTTCGGCCAGGGTCGTAAGCAATCCTTCGCCCAGCTACCAGTGGCAGCGCCTGTTGGCTGACACCTGGACGGATCTCCCAGGGGCCACTTCGGCCAGCTATGTGACTCCTGCCGTAACGGCGGTAGACGATGGCGCCCAGTTCCGCTGCGTGGCCAGCAATGCCGTTGGCACGGCCACCAGCAGCATCGCCACCCTGATTGTGCAGTCCATCGCGATCTCGACCATGCCCGCGAACTTCGCCATCGTCGAGGGGCAGACGGCCATCTTCGCGGTCGAGGCCACGGGAACGCCGGAGCTTTCCTACCAATGGTTCAAAAAAAACAGTGGTGCCAATTCCTTTACCGCGATCCCTGGGGCGACCTCCGCTAGGTACACCACGCCTCTTGCGACCCGGAGTGACAATGGAACTCTCTACTACTGTCAGATCTCAGCGAGCCTCCTGGTTCAGGACACCACCTACTGCATCCTATGGGTGCAGGCACCCAATCCGCCGGTCACTAGGTACTCTGACTTAATTAAGTACTTGCTGAGCCAAGGCTACACCTTCATGGACTTCACGACGTTCTGGAACTCCGACAAGACAACTCTGCCGGACAGGCTGATCGTCTTGAGGCATGACATCCATTACAACGACACGAACTCCGCCTACTCCATCAACGCAGTCGAAAAGGATCTCCTGGGCGGAGCAGGGCACGCCACTTACTACGTCATGCTCAATGATGTCCTTGATCAAAAATCAGTGAACTATGCCACCATCAAGGGTGCCTACTTAAATCTCATCGACTTCCTCAAACAAGATGGTACAGACATCCAGCCGCATGTATCTCCCATCGACATGTACCAGCAACACGTCAATCCCCCATGGGCAAACTTGGGCCTTTCCCAATTGATGGCTGAATACACGGGGAACTATCAGGTCGACAATTCAGCCAACGGGATTACTTATCAAATCACTGGTGCCGATGTACTGAACCTAATCGGCATCAACACCAAGTCGCCTGATTTCCTCAAGGCCTACAACACCCAATGGACGGCTGACACCGGCCTAACCGTGATGTCCTACTCGGCGCATGGGAGCGGCACGCCCATGAACCAGGTATTCAACAATGCCCAACTCCTGAACCAGAAACTGTGGCTCAAGATGAATTTTTATGCTTTCGATGCCTACAACAGCAGCATTCACCAAACGCTCAACTACATTAGCGATGTCGACGCCCCGAACAGCAAGGCTCGCCCGGCGTGGATGACCAACCCGCAGCTGATCGCGCCTGGACGGTACCAAATTCTGATACACCCCACCAATTGGACAGATTAAGGGGAAGCCAGGCATCCAGGGCCCGACATCCACATAATCCCTGGTCTGGTTTTCGGGTTATTGATCCTGGGGCTGGCGGCCAAGGCCCTGCAACTTGCAACGCACCAAGTCGCGGTGTCACCAGGGGCGGTGGGAAGGTCGAGCGAGGAGGCCCACCTCCTTTTGGACTCCTTCCTGTGTTGGAAGCCACTTGAACCATCAAGGCCGACGGAGTGTATGAGTGGCCCAGGAACCTCCGAGTTGATTAGGGTAAGTACAATTCAGCACTGGACACGGGAACCCCTTGAAAACTCCCCCCTGCGATCAAGACCGTGCCATTCATCAGGACTGTGGCTGTCCGGCCAGTCCCAACAGGCCCCATGCTGCTTAATGGCGTAAAGGTACCTGTGGCAGGTAAATAGAACTCGGCGGTGGGGGACCCACTCTCATTATGAATCACCAAGCCGGACCCTCCCAAAATGAACACCGCGCCATTGGGCAGGAGCACGGCCACGTGACTCGACCTTGGCTCATACATGGTGCCGGTGATTGTGAAGGTACCGGTGGACGGGGTGTAAATTTCTGCCGGTGAGAGGCCGGTAGCAAACCACCCATCTCCCCCTACGAGGAGCACCGTACCATCGGGCAGGAGCGTAGCCGTATGGTTGTACCTCCATTTGATCATGCTGCCAGTGGCAGTGAAAATGCCTCCGATCTGATCAGTGCCTGCACGACCTCCTCCACGAGCGTCCTGACTCCCTCGCCTCCATCTGCGAACAGACCTTCCCCAAAGCCCCTTCCGGGCTGAAGTTCCATATGAGTTTCAGGTCGTGATGCAATTGGGATATAGCTTTGGAGTGATTCAGGGTTGCACGATGTAGACAGAATATAGTCTTGACTGAAGGG
>Ga0255358_1000129_pt1 | contig 8098 bp, 2 predicted proteins | sample GFST0metaG_FD_189940 | JGI IMG/M metagenome (GOLD analysis project Ga0255358, IMG submission 189940) | Peat soil microbial communities from Stordalen Mire, Sweden - G.F.S.T0 | ecosystem: Environmental > Terrestrial > Soil > Wetlands > Peat | place: Sweden: Norrbotten County, Stordalen Mire...
GCGCGACCAGATGGCCAAGTGGGAGAAGGATCTCTCCGACGAGGAGCGGATCATCCGCGCCGAGGCGAAGAAGAAGGTCGTGACCCTGCTCAAGGGCAAGGAACTCGATGAGGTCCTCAATGACGATAAGGGCAAGGAACTGCTACCCAAGGGCAAGAAACTCACCCAGAACATGCTGGAGGCCGTGCCCTACCACCGCTTCCGCCAGGTTTCCGTGGCCGCTGCCAAGAACCGCATCAACGCTGAAGTTCTCGACATCCTCGACAAGACTGAAAGCCAGCTGAAGGTCCTCCGCGACATCCTGAACGAGCGCATGGAACGCCTGCTCAAGGGCGACGAGCTGATGCCCGGCGTCCTCAAGACCGTGAAGTGCTACGTGGCCGTGAAGCGCAAGCTGCAGGTCGGCGACAAGATGGCCGGCCGCCACGGCAACAAGGGCGTGGTCAGCCGCATCCTTCCCGTGGAGGACATGCCCTACCTGCCCGATGGCCGCCCCGTGGACATCGTGCTCAACCCCCTCGGCGTGCCTTCCCGTATGAATATTGGCCAGGTGCTCGAGTGCCACCTCGGCTGGGCCGGCAAGACCCTCGGCATCCACTTCTCCACGCCCGTCTTCGACGGCGCCCGGGAAGCCGACATCAAGGGCTTCCTCGTCCAGGCCTGGGAGAAGAACCACAAGCTGGGTCCCGACGTCACTGGCAAGACCAGGCTCTACGACGGCATGACCGGCGAGATGTTCGAGCAGCCCGTGAACGTCGGCTGCGTCTATATGCTTAAGCTGCACCACCTTGTCGACAATAAAATCCATGCCCGGAGCATTGGGCCCTACAGTCTCATCACCCAACAGCCCCTCGGCGGCAAGGCCCAGTTCGGCGGCCAGCGCTTCGGCGAGATGGAAGTGTGGGCCCTCGAGGCCTACGGCGCCGCCCACGTGCTGCAGGAACTCCTCACCTACAAGTCTGACGACATGCACGGCCGCACCCAGATCTACCAGGCCATCATCAAGGGCGAGACCATCAAGGATCCCGGCCTCCCCGAGAGCTTCAACGTCGTCAAGAAGGAACTCAACGCGCTCTGCATCGATGTCGAGATGCTCACCCGCGAAGAACTGGATCCGGCCCTGGCGGAAGAAGAGCCCGCGGCCTTCTCCATCGAAGGCTGATCTCCTACCGCTTCCGTTCCCGACGAATCCCGAGAGGTCCCCATGTATCCAGAGCAGCAGAACATCAACGCCTACGAGTGCATCCGGGTGTCCCTGGCCAGCCCGGACAAGATGCGTTCCTGGTCCAAGGGCGAAGTCACCAAGCCCGAGACCATCAACTACCGCAGCCTGAAGCCCGAGCGCGACGGCCTCTTCTGCGCCCGCATCTTCGGGCCCGTGAACGACTGGGAATGCCTGTGCGGCAAGTACAAGCGCCAGAAGTTCAAGGGCGTCACTTGCGACAAATGCGGCGTCGAAGTCACCAAGAAGTCCGTGCGTCGCGAACGCATGGGCCACATCCAGCTGGCGAGCCCCGTCAGCCACGTGTGGTTCTTCAAGGGCGTCCCCAGCCGCATCGGCTACCTGCTGGACATCCCCCTGAAGGATCTGGAGCGCGTGCTCTACTTCGAGGCCTACACGGTCACCGAGAGCGGCGGCACCACCCTGAAGGAAGGCGAGATCCTCAACGAGGACAAGTACCGCGAGTACCGCACGCAGTTTGGCGAAGGCTTCAAGGCCCAGATGGGCGCCGAAGCCATCAAGGAACTGCTCAAGCAGGTGGACATCGAAGCCCTCACCATCGAGCTTCGCGACGTGATGAAGAAGGAGACCTCCAGCCAGAAGCGCAGCAAGGTCGCCAAGCGCCTCAAGGTGGCGGAATCCTTCCACCGCTCCGGCAACAAGCCCGAGTGGATGATCCTCGACGTGGTGCCTGTGCTGCCCCCCGAGTTGCGCCCCCTGGTGCCCCTCGACGGCGGCCGTTTCGCCACCTCTGACCTCAATGACCTCTACCGCCGCGTCATCAACCGCAACAACCGCCTCAAGAAACTCCTCGAACTGAAGGCCCCCGATGTCATTGTGCGCAACGAAAAGCGCATGTTGCAGGAGGCCGTGGACGCCCTCTTCGAGAACGGCAAGCGCGGCCGCCTCCTCCGGGGCGTCAGCAACCGTCCCCTCAAGTCCCTCAGCGATGCCCTCAAGGGCAAGCAGGGCCGGTTCCGCCAGAACCTGCTCGGCAAGCGCGTGGACTACTCGGGCCGCTCCGTCATCGTGGTGGGCCCGGACCTCAAGCTGCACCAGTGCGGCCTGCCCAAGAAGATGGCGCTCGAGCTCTTCAAGCCCTTCATCTTCAACCGGCTCGAGCACAAGGGCTACGCCGCCACTATCCGCCAGGCCAAAGAGATGGTCGAGGAAGGCCGTCCCGAGGTCTGGGACGTGCTGGAAGAGGTCATCAAGGACCACCCGGTCCTGCTGAACCGCGCACCCACCCTCCATCGCCTGGGCATTCAGGCCTTCCAGCCCGTACTGGTGGAAGGCAAGGCCATCCGCCTCCATCCCCTCGTCTGCACCGCCTTCAACGCGGACTTCGATGGTGACCAGATGGCCGTGCACGTGCCCCTCAGCCCCATGGCCCAGATCGAGGCCAAGGTGCTGATGATGTCCACCCAGAACATCCTCAACCCCGCCAACGGTCGCCCGAACGTGGTGCCCAGCCAGGACATCGTCCTCGGCGGCTACTACCTGACCAAGAAGCGCGTCGGCCGCAAGGGCGAGGGCATGGTCTTCGCCAACGTCAATGATGTCGTCGCCGCTCACGAGGCCGGCGTGGTCGATACCCACGCCATCATCCAGATCCGCCACACCGGCGAATGGGTGGACACCGAGGCCTGGCACGCCAAGGACCCCAAGAAGAACTCCGAACAGGAGGTCTTCGAGGCCCCCGCCGAGACCGTCAATCGCAAGCTCAAGACCACCACCGTGGGCCGGGTGCTCTTCAACCGCAGCCTGCCCCCGGAAGTGCCCTTCATCAACGGCCTGCTCAAGAAGGAGGGCCTGCTCTCCCTCGTGAACCGCGCCTACAAGCTGAACGGCCCCGAAGTGACCATCCGCATGCTGGACGCCATGAAGGACACCGGCTTCCAGTGGGCCATGCGCGCCGGCGTGTCCGTTGGCATCGACGATCTGGTCGTGCCCGCGTCCAAGGCCAAGCTGCTCAAGGTCGCCTCGGATGAAGTCCGCGCCATCGAGAAGGAATCCTACGAGGGCCGGCTCGACGCCTCCACCCGCTACAACCGGATTCTCGAAGTGTGGGGCAAGACCAGCGATCAGGTCGCCACCGACATGATGAAGGAACTGGAGAAGCGCAACGAGACCGGCGAATTCCTCAATTCCATCTATATCCTGGCTGACTCCGGCGCCCGTGGCTCCAAGACCCAGATCCGCCAGGTTGCCGGCATGCGAGGCCTCATGGCCCGCCCCAGCGGCGACATCATCGAGACCCCGATCACGGCCAACTTCAAGGAAGGCCTCTCCGTCCTCGACTACTTCATCTCGACCCACGGCGCTCGCAAGGGCCTGGCCGACACCGCGCTGAAGACCGCCGACTCGGGCTACCTCACCCGCAAGCTGGTGGACGTGGCCCAGGACGTCATCGTCAACGAGGATGATTGCCAGACCATCAGCGGCATCGAGGTCGAGTCCATTGTCAACAGCGATGGCACCATCCGCTCCCGCCTGCGCGACCGCATCATGGGCCGCGTCTGCCTCGACGACATCGTGGATCCCTACGATGCCACCAAGGCCATCGCGCCCGCCGGCACCCTCATCTCCGAGGAACTGGCGTTCAAGATCGAGACCAGCGGCATTCCCAAGGTCAAGATCCGCTCCACCCTCACCTGCGAAGCCCGCCGCGGCATCTGCGCCAAGTGCTACGGCCTGAACCTCAGCACTGGCCGCCTGGTGGACCTTGGTGAGGCTGTCGGCGTCATCGCCGCCCAGTCCATCGGCGAACCCGGCACCCAGCTCACCATGCGGACCTTCCACGTGGGTGGCGCCGCGAGCCGCACCTCCGAAAAGAGCACGCACGAGGCCCAGATCGCGGGCATCGTGAAGTTCGATGGCCTGGAGAACACCAAGGACCAGAAGAAGACTGTGGTCAACCGCAAGGGCGAGACCGTGGCCCTCACCCGCAACGGCTATCTCCTCGTCACCGACGAGGACGGCAACGAGCGCGAGCGCTACAAGATCACCTCCGGCGCCATCCTCAAGGTCAAGGACAAGGAGAAGGTCGAGCCCCGCACCGTGCTCGCCGAGTGGGATCCATACAACGACGTGCTGCTCACCGAAGCGGGTGGCCTCGCGGACTTCAAGGAATTCGAAGTCAACGTCTCCTACCAGGAAGAAAAGGATCCGATCTCCGGCAACTTCCGCAAGAAGGTCATCGATCCCACCGATGACAAGATCCACCCCCACATCAACATCAAGGGGGAGAACCACAAGGTGCTCAAGCGCTACAACATCCCCACCGGCGCCTACATCGAAGTAGAAGAGGGCCAGGAACTGCTGCCCGGCGACGTCATCGCCAAGACCAGCCGCCAGCAGGCCAAGACCAGTGACATCACGGGCGGCCTGCCGCGCGTGACCGAGCTCTTCGAAGGCCGCAAGCCCAAGGAACCCGCCATCATCAGCGAAGTCACCGGCATCGCCCGCTATGGCAACCGCGTCCGCGGCAACCAGAAGGTCGTGGTCGAGGCGGAGACGGGCGAGAAGGGCGAGTACCTGATCCCTCGCGGCAAGCACATCCAGGTGCAGGACGGCGACGAGATCCGCGCCGGCGAGAAGCTCACCGAAGGCGCCGTCAGCCCCCACGACCTCCTAAAGGTCCAGGGCGACCGGGCCCTCCAGGCCTTCCTCGTCAACGAGGTCCAGGAGGTCTACCGGGCCCAGGGCGTGGTGATCAACGACAAGCACATCGAGGTGATCATCCGCCAGATGATGCGCTGGGTCCTCATCACCGACGTGGGCGACACTCAGCTCATCGTCGAGGAGAAGGTCGACAAGCACCGCTTCAAGGAGATCAACGAGCAGGCCCTCAAGGACGGCGGCCAGCCCGCCACCTGCGAGCCCCTGCTGCTGGGCATCACCAAGGCCGCGCTGACATCCGAAAGCTTCATCTCGGCCGCCAGCTTCCAGGAGACCACCCGTGTCCTCACCGAGGCCGCCCTGGAAGGCCGCGTGGACTACCTGCGTGGCCTCAAGGAGAACGTGATCCTAGGCCGCCTGATCCCCGCCGGCACCGGCATGGCCCACTACCGGAACCTGGAGATCGAGGAGGGCGAGTACCCCGAGCCCAGCCTCAACGAGTTCACCGGAGGCGACGACTTCGACGACGAATACGCCCGCATGGCCCAGCACGTCGAAGAACTGCAAGGCATGACCGAGATCGACGGCGAAGACCTGTAGCCGGAGACTCTAGTCATCGAACCACTAGGGCGGGAGCGATCCCGCCCTAGTTATGCCACCCGGTACCGGGACTGCCGTGGAATTCGGAGATCGCTGCAGTGACCTTCGGATTGAGATAATGTCATCTCTGGATACTCCGTCTTAGAGGTCTCTTCCAATCGTCCTACCTGCCGATCCTGATTCTTGGCCTGGATCAGGGATTACGAGGTTTTTGTTGCTAGAAACCCCATCACCTCAAACCAATCCTACCAAGGCTTCCAAGAAACGGCATCGATTCGCCCTGTGGACTCTCCTGCTTAGCTGTGGATCCCTGATGAGTCAGGCACCGGAGGGCTGGAATGCGCGCCAAGTCCTGGGCGCCGATGTGCCGAAGGACGTGGCCTCCTGGCTAGGCGGAGGCGTGTGGGCCGCCAACCAGAGCGGCTCGCCGGCCACCCTCATCGACTCGCTCGGTATGGGTAACAGCCTCACAGGGGCCGGCATCTCTGTGGAAGGCGGCATCAACCGGGAAGCCTGGTCCTTCGCCGTCAAGGCCCTGGCCTTCCGGGATCAAATGGGCGGCGACCGCCTGACCATCCACCAGGGCCACCTCTCCTGGCAGAGCCAGGGCGGCTGGAAGCTGGGTCTTGAAGACGAGCCCCTGGTCTGGGGCTACGGCCTGACGGGGGGGTATCTGCTGGGGGAGGCGGATCGCCCCTTCCCGAGATTCCGCGTGGCGTCTCCTCACACTCAACTCAGACTCTTAGGGGTTTCGCTCGGGACCTGGGGCTTCCAGTGGTTCATGGGGAAGCTGGAAAACGACCGCCGGATTCCCGACAACTCCCAGGAGCCCGCCTACCTCGCCGCCCTGATCCAGGCCAATGGCGAGCCCGAAGCCCCCCTGTTCAGCGGCTACCGCGTCGACGGCTCCTTCCATGACGGGAAGATCGAGTGCTATGCCAACTGGACCGTCCTCTGGGGCGGGACCCGGAATGGCGTGGCCATGACCTCTGGCTACAACCTGAAGGATTACCTGACCGCCATGACCGGGTTGAAGGATCCCCTGGCCGAGACCTCGATCAACTTCTCCGATCCGAACCATCCAGCCCCGAAGTATGTGAACGGGGCCCTCAGTTCCACCAATTTCGACCTGGGCATGCGGTTTCAGCTGGAACCCCTGGCGAACCTCTTCTCGGCGGAGCATAGCTGGGGCTACATCAGCCGGGGCACCAAGGGCATGACCCTGGAATGGGGCGTGCTCATCCACAAGCCCCTCTACTGGATCGGCCAGGATGTGAGCAGGGACATGCGGTACGCCTTGGAAACCAACTACCGGCGGGCCTGGTATGACGTGAACAACAAGGTGGTGCCGAACCTCATCGTCCCGGATGACACCTTCGGCGTGCTGTTCCAGTGGCCCGGCATCCGATTGGGGATCGAGCGTCGGAGTACGTCCAATCCAGCTGGACCGGGTTACCGCTCCTTCGTGAACAACATTTATAACGTGGGCTTCTACCGGGACGGGGATCCGCTCGGGGAGGCCCTGGGGGGGGAAGCGGACTTCACTACCCTGCGCCTCGAATGCGATGTCACGTCCAGGCTCACCAGCACCTTCTGGTTCATCCGGGGGGATCGGCCCTTCCGGGACGCCCCGAACCTGTGGGCGGCCGCTTATCCAGGGGCCATTCCCTCCGAGGATCGCTTCACGGACGTCCAGGGAGAGCTCGCCTGGAACATGGACGGGGCCCGCACCGTCCGCGCCGGCTGCGCCTGGGAAGGCCGCTCCGCCGTGAACTACATCCTGGGCAACCAGGGGAACGGCTTCCGGTGGTTCGTGGAGCTTTCCGCCCGGTGGTGAGAGGGTCTTACCCCGTCTGAATCTCTGCCGACAAAGGCAGAGCCAATTATCGGAACCTGGAGATCGAGGAGGGCGAGTACCCCGAGCCCAGCCTCAACGAGTTCACCGGAGGCGACGACTTCGACGACGAATACGCCCGCATGGCCCAGCACGTCGAAGAACTGCAAGGCATGACCGAGATCGATGGCGAGGACCTGTAGCCAGAGACCCCAGTCATTAAACAAAAAGGGCGGGAGCGATCCCGCCCTTTTTGTGCCATCCAACACTAACCAGGAACGAGGCTTTCAGGCTTGAATCTGGTAGCCTTACTTCTTATGCCTCAATCATCGGATGCCCCCGTCCTGGACCTGAAAGCCAGCCTGAAGAGGCCCCTCCAGTGGGCCTTCGCGGTAGGCCTGCTTACGGCCCTGTACACCCTCTCCATGCCGAACTCCTACAAATCCGAGGCGCGGCTATTACCAGTGGAATCCAAGGGCTCAAGTGGTTTTGGGAGCCTGGCCAGCGCCGCCGCCGCATTCGGTATCAATGTGCCCGGGGGAGACAGCAGCGATGCCAACTTCGTGGACGTCCTCAACAGCCGCTGGCTGCGGGAGCAACTGCTTCAGACCGAATTCCAGTACCACCTGCGTTCCTGGCGTTTTGGGGCAGAGCGGATCGCAAAGGGCACCCTCTACGATTACCTCCACGCGTCGAATATGGATAGGGCCGTTCAGAGTGTGAGTGGAATCCTGTCCGCCTCCCGCGATCTAAAATCCAAGGTGATTGCCATCAGCGCCGAAACCCAGTCCCCCGAACTGTCCCAGCTCATCGTGCAGCGA
>Ga0255358_1000140_pt1 | contig 7878 bp, 9 predicted proteins | sample GFST0metaG_FD_189940 | JGI IMG/M metagenome (GOLD analysis project Ga0255358, IMG submission 189940) | Peat soil microbial communities from Stordalen Mire, Sweden - G.F.S.T0 | ecosystem: Environmental > Terrestrial > Soil > Wetlands > Peat | place: Sweden: Norrbotten County, Stordalen Mire...
GGATCTGTGAGAGCGTGGGGGTGAGATTCCCCCGCGCTACTCGGCCGGACTCCGCCCGCATTGCCTTCCGCTCTTTCTCTTCGTCCCGCTTCCCCGGCTTCGTTCAGCGTCTCGGTGCAGGCGGGGCTGGTTAGTTTCATCCGTTAGGCGGTGAACGTATATGGCAGCAAGATATTGGTGGCAGTGCACATCTTGCGGCGAGCGACCGGCTTGGATGGCGGTCTGCAAGTCCAAGAGCATTGCCGCGTTCATTTGGGATGAATTGGCACCCAGCGGTTGGGATCAGAGCCTGTTGCGCCGCACCTGCACATGCAAGTGTCGCTCGCTGTACATCACCTACCGTATGAAGCGCGGCGATCCAGAAAGGGTCAGTATCAAACACATAGTCGGCTTAAGCCTGGAAGACGACTATCTACCAATGATCTGGGAGACATTCCGCCATGCCACTCCTAGGACCAGGTGGATTGACTTCAAGTACCAAAGGGGCCGGAGCCCTTGGGGCCTAACCAAGCGACTTGTCCTCACGCAACCGCAGCTGTCACGCTTGCTAAGCAGATACAAGAAGGCCACGGGTCGGCGTCTCAGTCCCGCAAACTAACTATTCATTTTTGTCCCCTTCGTTCATCGCCTCGGTGCAGGCGGGGCCGGTTAGCATCATTCGTTAGACCGAGCATCCTATTTTTTGGAGCGACATATGATCCAACCAAACAGCTCTCCAATTTCTGATCGCGAACTCACACTAGAGCGAGTGATTAATGCATCGCCCGAAAAGCTCTATCGAGCATGGACTGAACCCGATTTACTCAAGCAGTGGTTCTGCCCGAAGCCTTGGTCTGTCTCCTCAGCTCAACTTGATGTCCGCCCAGGTGGTTCAAGTCTTGTCGTAATGCGTAGTCCAGAGGGTGAAGACTACCCTAACTACGGTGTCTACCTCGATGTCGTCAAGAATGAACGACTCGTCTTCACTGATGCTTTTGTGAAAGCGTGGGTACCCTCCGAAAAGGCCTTTATTGTCGTAACCATTACCTTCGAACCACTCGGTTCAAAGACGAAGTATTTCGCCCGAGTTCAGCATTGGAACGTTCCTGATCGTGAAGCACACGAAGGCAGGGGGTTCCATGTAGGCTGGGCTAAAGCTACTGATCAGCTCGAAGAGTTGGTTGCTTCCCTTTGAATCAGCGGTCTAACCCTCCGCTCATTTCAAACCCCGCCTGCAATGTCTTCCACCAAACGCGAATCTAGCCAGCAGGCATCCCGGTCCTCTTCCCGACGGATTGATGATGAAAAAACCCATACGAGCGCCTGTTTCCTACTCAACCAGAGGTTGAAGTGAACCTCTCCTCCTCCCTCTGACAGAGTAAATAGGGGCATCGGATGAAGCGGAAGAACACTGGGGGTTACCAACCATGGACCGCGTCGCTGGTTATCTCTTATGATTCTTTTCCTTAAGGAACTGCACCATAGCTAAATCAGTTCCATAGATGTGGTGCCCCAGCCAACCAGCGAAGAAAGTCAGGACATCCATGGTCATTGGCGTGCCTTCGGCAAGCCTAGCCTGCAGAGCATAGACCTTAGTCATCAATAAATCATGTTCATCTGTGTGTTCAGCCAGACCTGGGTAGGCTGCCTCGCACATGAACTGCTCTTCGGTTTGGAAATGTTCAAAGGTGTACTTTACAAGAAAATCCAGGCTCTTCTTCACCATGTCGTCTGTGTTCCCTAGACTGAAGGATGCCTCCAACCTGTTCACAGCCTCGAAAAGAGCCTTGTGTTGGGAATCGATAAGATCGATTCCTGTCTCAAAATGGCTACTCCAGATGGCTATGGCCATGATTGATGAATTTTGAGCATAAATAATAGATCGGCAATCGCTCGCTGGGTTGAAACATAAGTTTCCGGCAGGTCTGCCGCAAGGGCCGAGGACCAAAACATTAAGATGCTACTGTTTGGTCCAACCCAATGCGGGTTGCTGGCACCGCTTGATAAGCCAGCCTGAGGATCGGGGGGACTCGATGACTGAACAAATGGGGTGAACCATAAGATGTCCGCGAGTAAAAAGAACCATAAGGTGGCCAAACGGCCAAATTATGGTTCCGCGACACACGCGACTGTGTCGTGAAGGAAAAGATGTCCGGGACAGGAAGCATAATCTGTCCGATGCCACCCCGAATTGACCTAATTCCGGGGGGTGAAAACGGCCAATCCGAGAGGCTGCCGGAACCATAAGTTGTCCGGTCGTGCAAAGTCGGAAGCATAAGGTGTCCTGTCGTATAATCATGATGTAAAGCTTTCAAAAGCAATGGTTATCCACATAGATATCGACAGCCCATCCCAGACGAGGGCTTGAAAATCACTCAAGACCAGTGCCACCTCTGCAGGGTATCCTCGGGGACGATCCGCCCATGGGGCCCAGCCCTGGTGCAGCGCTTCCCCAGGGGGGCAGCCCCAATGACAATGGAGGTCGGAGTTCCCATGACTGGACCGTCCACGAGCTATGCCGGGCTGCTCGAAGAGCTCAAGGGGCGGATTCAAGCGGCCCAGACCCGGGCGGCCTTGGCGGTGAATGCCGAGCTGATCCGCCTCTACTGGGATATCGGGCGGACGATCCTCCAGCGGCAGGAAGCGGAAGGTTGGGGCAGCAAGGTGGTGGACCGCCTCGCCGGTGATCTTAAGGAAGCCTTCCCCGCCATGAAGGGGTTTTCATCTCGCAACCTCAAATATATGCGCACTTTCGCAGAGCGTTGCCCTGATTTTCAAATTGGGCAGCAACCTGCTGCCCAATTGCCCTGGTTCCACCTGGTGACCTTGCTTACCCAGGTAGAGGTTGGTTCGGAGCGCGATTGGTTGGCCTCGCAGGCTGCCCAGCAGGGCTGGTCCCGCGCCACGCTCCAGGTCCACATCAAGAACCGCCTCTTCGAGCGCCAGGGGCAGGCTGTCACCAACTTCGAGGCGCGGCTGCCTGCCACCCAGGCGGCCTTGGCGCAGGAATCCCTGAAGGATCCCTACCTGTTCGACTTCCTGGGCCTGGGCGAGGAGGCCCAGGAGCGGGATATCGAGTCCGCCCTGGTGCGGCACATCACCCGCTTCCTCCTCGAACTCGGCGCCGGCTTTGCATTCGTTGGGCGGCAGTACCGCCTGGAGGTCGGCGGCGAGGAGTTCTTCATCGACCTGCTCTTCTACCACACGCGGCTGAAGTGCTACGTGGTGGTGGAACTGAAGGCCACGGCCTTCAAGCCTGAACACGCTGGGCAGCTCAACTTCTACCTCTCCGCAGTGGACGCCGAGATCAAGTCTCCGGAGGACCGCCCCACCATCGGCCTCCTGCTGTGCAAGACCAAGAACCGAATCGTGGCCGAGTACGCCCTGTCTGGCATTGACAAGCCGGTTGGCGTCGCAGAGTACCAGCTGCTGCGGGCCCTTCCCGAATCTCTCGGCAGGACCCTCCCGAGCATCGAGACGATCGAGGCGGAACTGAGCGACGAGATGGGCGAAGAACCGGACTGAGGCCATGACCTCCCGCATGGATCTGGTTGCCGATCTGGAAACCCTTGAGGCCCAGCTGAGGGAGCGGGTGCAAGAGGTCGAAAGCACACGGGCCCGGATCCAGGAACTCCAGGCGCAAATTCGGACCCTTGATGAGGGTGTAGATCCGACTTCCTCCCATGAGTCACCCCTGGGGCCCAGCGAGAAGGTGACGCTCTTCCGGAGCATCTTCCGGGGGCGTGAGGATGTCTACCCACGCCTCTGGATCAGCAAGAAGGGCAACCGGAAGGGCTACACGCCGGTTTGCATGAATGAGGGGGATCGCGCTCTCTGTGACAAGTTCCGGGTCAAGTGCGCAGATTGCCCCAATCGCCGCTTCGCACCACTGGATGACCGGGTCGTTCTGGATCACCTACAGGGGCGGCATGTGATCGGGATCTACCCGCTGCTTTTGGACGAGACCTGCTGGTTCCTTGCGACTGACTTCGACGGCGAAGGCTGGAAGGAGGACGCGGTGGCCGTCCTGGAAACCTGCCAGCAGAATGGCGTACCGGCAACGTTGGAGCGCTCCCGGTCGGGGGAAGGGGCGCACCTCTGGATCTTCTTCACAGACCCGATACCGGCCACCACGGCTCGAAGGCTAGGCTGTTTCCTCCTCACGGAGACCATGAATCGCCGACCGCAGCTGAGCATGGCCTCCTACGACCGCCTGTTCCCGAACCAGGACACGATGCCCCAGGGCGGGTTCGGAAACCTCATTGCTCTCCCGCTGCAGCAGGCGGCCCGGAAGGCGGGTAACACCTTGTTCCTCGATTTCAGGTTGGAGCCGCATCCAGACCCATGGGCCCATTTGGCCAACCTCCCGCGTATGTCTCCGGCAAAGGTCGGCACCCTGGTTGAAGCCGCCGCAAAGCAGGGCCGGATCCTGGGTGTGCGCTTCGATCCTCTGGACGATGGTCTGGGCGAAACGCCCTGGGAAAGGCCTCCTTCAGGCAGGCCGAAGAAGATCCGAATAGAAGCACCCATTCCGGCGACCGTCAAGGCCGTTCGGTCGCAGCAGATCTTTGTGGAGAAGGCGGGGTTGCCCGCTGGGCTTCATGCTGAGATTAAGCGCCTTGCGGCCTTTCAGAATCCTGACTTCTACCAGAAACAGGCCATGCGGTTCTCCACCAATGGCATCCCGCGCATTATCTGCGCCGCAGAGGAGCACCCAGCTCACATCGCACTTCCTCGTGGGTGCGAAGAGGAACTCAGAACGCTCCTCGGCGAGTACGGGAGCCGCCTGGAGGTCGAGGACCAGCGCTGTTCCGCTGATCCCCTGGGAGTCACATTTCAGGGCCAGCTTACCGAGGTTCAGCAGACTGCAGCCGAGGCCCTTCGCGTTCACGATCTCGGTATCTTCGTGGCGCCGCCCGGCACCGGCAAAACTGTCCTCGGGGCCTACATGTCCGCGCTGCGTGGCGTAAACACGCTGGTGATCGTACACCGGAAGCCCCTTCTGGATCAGTGGCGGGCACAGCTGCAGGCCTTTCTTGGCCTCGGCAAGAACGAGGTTGGGCAAATTGGGGGCGGCAAGCGCAAGGCAACCGGCCTTATCGATGTCGCCATGATCCAGAGCCTGGCGGGTAGGGAGGGGGTGCTGGATCTCGTGGGCACCTACGGCCACGTGATCGTAGATGAGTGCCATCATGCGCCAGCAGTCTCCTTTGAACGGGTCATGCGGGAGGTGAAGGCCCGCTATGTGCTGGGGCTCACTGCAACCCCTTACCGGCGCGATGGTCTCCAGCGCCTACTCCATTTCCAGTGCGGCCCCATCCGGTACCAGGTCCAGCCCCTGTCGGCGGAGGGCCAGCACCCCTTCTCGAACCGCCTGCTGATTCGGGAGACGCGATTCTTCGCCCAGGGAACCATCCAGGACCTCTACGCCGCTCTTGTTGCGGACCCACAGCGGAATGCCTTGATCCTTCAAGATGTCCGGAAGGCCCTTGGGGAGGGGCGTTCTCCCATCGTGTTGACTGAGCGCCGGGATCACCTGGAGCTATTGGTGGAAGCCCTTAAGGATGCCGTCCCCCATGTTGTGGTCCTCCACGGAGGCGTGCCGGCAATGGCCCGCCGGCTGGCCCTGCAACGTCTCGCTGACGTCCCGCCCAATCAACCGCGCCTCATCCTGGCCACGGGGCGCTACATTGGCGAAGGCTTTGATGACCCCCGCCTGGATACCCTCTTCATGGCCATGCCCATCGCCTGGAAGGGGACCCTGGTGCAGTACGCAGGCCGCCTTCACCGGCTGCACCCCGGCAAGCGGGAGGTCCAGATCTACGACTACCTCGACGATGCTCTGGCGGTCTTCCGGAAGATGTTTGAGAAGCGCATGAGTGGCTATCGGGCCATGGGGTACCAGGTCGAGGCTTCGGCGGGACCGCCACTGCTTGAGGGTCTCGACCCTCTCGGGGACTGGGACGGTTCCCTGAGAGTTTAGGGCGAACTGTGTTGAGGGACTCAAGAGTAGGTGCACGTTCCCAAGACTAGTTCCCGGCACTTCGCAGTGTCAGGCAAGAGGAACCGCTTTCCACCAACAGGCCAGTTCCCAGGGGTGTCGAATATTAAGCTCCGGTATGATCCCGAATCCAGGAATCCTCGCCGAGTAGGATGGATCCATGTCCGTGAGCCGCGAGAAGCTCTACGAGGAGGTATGGGCCGAGCCCATGCTCAAGGTGGCGGCTCGCTACGGCGTGTCCTCGTCCTTCCTGGCTCGGGTGTGCCGGCGGATGAACGTGCCTTGTCCCCCGCGTGGCTACTGGGCCCGAAAGAACGCAGGCCTGACTTCCAAGGCCCCGCCTCTCCCCGATCCAGAACCTGGCTGCGAGCTTGCGTGGAGCCAGGGCGGGGGACACGTCCCCCGCCAGCCCTACCCTTCGCCGTCGACGCGGATTTCCCGGCGAGACAAGAACGCCCCCGCCCCGGTAGACGGGATGGGCAGGCATGCCCACCTTTTGGGTATCGAGACGCTCTTTGAGAACGCCACGGTGATGAGCAACGATTACCTGAGGCCCTCCAAACGCCTTCTCGCAGACCTCTATGCCACCAAAAAGTCCCTGCCCAAGGTGATCGAGGCGGCAAATCAGCTCTACCTGCACCTGGAGGGGAAGGGGTTTCGCGTTCGCCAGAGATGACATTTATGATGTCCTGGCAATTCACGAGCCATGGTAAGCGGTAATGCTTGACTCTCGAAGGAAGCACCATGAGTCAAGCAATGTGTGCCTGTAGGTATGTGGATTCAAATTATCTTCGCCGTGCCGGCGCCATTGGAGTTAGACAATCCTTGGCACGTCCCCTGGGTGATGATGATGTTTCTAAATAGCGGAGGTCAGGCACCCTATTTTTTGAGCAGCCACAGGCACCTGGTTTGTATTTCTGACATCCAAATGACACACCCGGGGGTTCAGCTTACCGGATGGAGATGTACTGATTCACGCCGGGGACGCCACCAGCGAAGGGTTCGCGGGTGAGGTCGTCCATTTCTGACCCAACCCCCCAAAACCAGTCCACGAGGTTTGTGTTTCGGGTCATGAAATTCCCCCGATGGTGGTCGAAACGAGTGATACCTTACTGATTGTATTACGGATTGGGCCTTGAATAATGTCAGAAACTCAACAAAATATCTGACACGGAATTGCCACAGTGACGACAGCTGAGAACGTCCGCCAGCACATCAAGGCTCAGCCCAAAGGGAAGCCGTTATTGACCATCAGCATGATGTCCCTCGGCCCAAGGGCCTCCGTGGATCAGGCACTCCTCCGCCTCGCCAGGGAGGGTTTCATAGTCCGCTTGGCAAGAGGCGTATATGTGCGGCCCAAAAATAACCGCTACGTGGGACAGGTATTGCCGGGCACTGCCGAAATCGTCAAGGCCCTCGCCAAGGCCAAGGGTGAAACCATCCACACTCACGGCGCAGAGGCAGCCTTGTTGCTTGGACTCACCACCCAGGTCCCGATGAAGGCCCTCTACTACACCAACGGTCCGAGCAGGGACTTCCGCATAGGGAATATGAAGGTCATCGTGAAGAATGTGAGTTCGCGTCTGCTTGCCCTGGCCGGGCGCCCTGCGGGCGTGGCCTTTTCCGCACTTTGGTACATGGGCAGGGAGCAAGTCACTCCACAGACGCTCGCCTTCATTCAGAAGAAACTCCCAACCAAGGAATTTGCTGCCCTCCGTGAGTGCCCCCAGCTTCCGGCTTGGCTCAAGGAGATATTTCGACGATTTGAAACGACCACCGCCCCGGTGTAGTGGGCCTCTGACTGAAGTTCCAAATGAATCCAGCGAGGAATCCCATACCCTGCTTGGGTTTGCGGGAAATGGGGATGCTTGGATTCTGACTACAGGGCGGGATTGAGG
>Ga0255358_1000143_pt1 | contig 7847 bp, 5 predicted proteins | sample GFST0metaG_FD_189940 | JGI IMG/M metagenome (GOLD analysis project Ga0255358, IMG submission 189940) | Peat soil microbial communities from Stordalen Mire, Sweden - G.F.S.T0 | ecosystem: Environmental > Terrestrial > Soil > Wetlands > Peat | place: Sweden: Norrbotten County, Stordalen Mire...
TTCCAGGCCCACCACCCTCCCAGTCCCGGCAGGATGGCCAGGATCGCGATGGCCAGGAGGAGCCGGAGGGAGACAGAGGAACGAGCCATGCCTTCAGAATGCCGTGATAGCGTGGATCGATCCAGCAGGGGAACTCATGATCCATGTCGTCATTCTTGGAGCTGGACGGGTCGGCGGTGCCATGGCCCGGGACCTGGCCCAGGATTTCCAGGTCACGGTGGCGGACTGCTCCGAGGCCGCGCTGTCGAGAATGCGTGGGGTGGGTATCGCCACCCGGGCTGCCGATCTGTCGCTCCCGGATGGGGTCAAGGGCGCCGTCGCAGATGCCGACCTGGTCGTGGGCGCGGTGCCCGGCTTCATGGGTTTCGCCACGGCCAAGGCCGTGCTGGAGGCTGGCAAGACCCTGGTGGATATCTCCTTCTTCGACGAGGACTGCTTCGAGCTGGACGCGCTGGCGAAGAGCCAGAAGGTCACGGCCATCGTGGACTGCGGCATCGCTCCGGGCTGCGGGAATCTCATTCTGGGCGACGTCTCCCGCCAGTGGGACCGCGTCATCTCCTTCGAATGCCTGGTGGGCGGTCTACCCGTGGTCCGCACCTGGCCCTATGAATACCAGGCGGGTTTCAGCCCCATCGACGTCATCGAGGAGTACACGCGCCCAGCCCGCTATGTGAAGGCTGGCCATGTGGTCACCTTCCCTGCCCTGTCAGAGCCGGAATTGATCGACTTCGAAGGCCTGGGCACTCTGGAATCCTTCAATACCGACGGCCTGCGCAGCATCATCAGGACCTTCCCCCAGGTGCCGGACATGAAAGAAAAGACCCTGCGCTATCCCGGCCACATTGAAAAGATGCGGATGCTTCGGGAGTCCGGCTTTTTCGGCAAGGAGAAGATCCGGGTGGCTGGCACCCTGATCAGCCCGTTGGATCTGACCGCCGCCCTGCTCTTCCCCATGTGGTTCATGCAGGAAGGTGACGAGGATTTCACCGTCATGCGGGTCGCCGTCGAAGGCGAGGTGGGTGGGCAGCAGGTGCGGAAGGAACTTAACCTGCTCGATCACTATGACCGGGCCACCAAAACCACCTCCATGGCTCGCACTACGGGCTACACCTGTACGGCCACGGTGCGCCTGGTGGCCAAGGGCGGCTACACCCGTCAGGGCATCAGCCCACCGGAGTTCGTGGGCCAGCAGCCTGGGGCCTGGGACTTCATCCGAGACGACCTGGCGAAACGGGGCGTGGCCTTCACGGAGAAGTCCTAGCCTTCCAACTCCCGATGCCGGATGGTCAGGGCCGCCACATCGCCCCTGAGCCGGTGCGCGAGCATCTCCACCAGCGCCACCGAACGGTGCCGGCCCCCCGTGCAACCGATGGCGAGGGTGTGGTAGGCGCGACCCTCCTGCTGGACCAGGGGCAGGGACCAACGGAGCCAGGATTCTGCCCGTTCCAGGAACTCCCGGAACTCCGGCGATTCCAACAAGTACTCCTGGACGGGCCAATCGCGGCCGGTGAGGGGCTTCAAGGCCTCGACATAGAACGGATTAGGCAGGAACCGGGCATCGAGGACCACGTCTGTGTCCGCAGGGACGCCCCGCTTGAAGCCGAAGCTGAGCAGGCGCACAGCAGTGCTGCGGGTCCGCACCTGGGGCACCAGGGCCGCGATCCTGAGGCGAAGTTCGGACAGGCTCAGCTGGCTCGTATCAAGGATGGTGGTGGCCAGGGCCCGGATGGGAGCGAGCATCTCCCGCTCCCGGCGGACGCCTTCCTCGGCGGTCCCCAGCATGGCCAGGTGGTGGGGACGCCGGGTCTCGGAGAATCGACGCAGCAGGACCTCCTCAGCGGCCTCCACGAAGACCACCTGCACGGGCACGTTGCCAAGGTTCAACCGCTCCAGCAGTGGCTCGAATTCCTGCACGAACTCCGCCTGCCGGCTGTCCATGCCCACGACCAGCCGCTCGCGGTTCGGCTGCAGCTTGGATTCTAGTTCCAGCAGGGGTTCCAGAAGACGCGGCGGCACGTTGTCGAGGGCCGTGCAGCCGCTGTCCTCCAGGGCGCCCAGCACCGAGTGCCGCCCCGCGCCTGAGAGTCCAGTGACGACGATGAGTTCCATCCCCCTAGTGTGAAACAGGGCCGGAGGCCCTGCCTAAGAAAATCGCAGGGAGCCGATGGGCCCCCTGCGATTTTCTCAAGCGGGATAGTGGCAACTGATCAATCTTCCAACCCGCCCGCAGTGAATCGCAAGACGCGCTGGATCCCTTCGGGGGCATTGCCCAGCTCGTCGGGGCCCAGCTCGATGGTCTCGGTGGGGACCCGGAAGAAATCCTCATCCGGCACGTAAGTGGGCTGGGGTTCCACCCGGTAGAGGTAGGAGATGATCTCGTCCTCATAACCGAAACGCATCTGCTCGAAGTACTCGTAGCTTTCCCGCTTGTACTCGACCAGGGGATCCTTCTGGCCGTAGCCGCGGAACCCGATGGCCTCCTTCAGGTGATCCATGACCAGGAGGTGCCGCTTCCAGGCCGCATCAATGATCTGGAGGATGGACCAGCGCTCGTAGCTTCGCATGCCCTCGCCACCCAGGCGTTCGTCCTTGCCCTCGTAATACCGCTGCACTAGAGCCGCCAGGGTCTCGCTGGCCTGGGCCTGGGGCATCCTACCCACAGCATCCACCTCCTCACCGGTGAGGGTGAACAGCTGCTCCACGCGCTCGCGGAAACCGGCCAGATCACGCTCACCCTTGTCGGACAGGAAGTCATGGGCGATGCCTTCGGCGATCTCGCCGGCCACCCGCAGCACATATTCCTTGGTGTTGCCCTTCAGGATCTCGGTCCGAAGCCCGTAGAAGAAGATGCGCTGCTTGTTCATCACATCGTCATACTCGAGCAGGTGCTTGCGGATCTCGAAATGGTGGGCTTCTACACGCTTCTGGCTACGCTCGATGGCCCGGGTCACCATGCCCGCCTCGATGGGCTCATCATCGTTCATGCCCATGGCGCCCATGAGGTTCTTGATTCGGTCACCCCCGAAGATCCGCATCAGATCGTCCTCAAGGGACAGGTAGAAGCGACTGGAACCAGGATCCCCCTGGCGACCGGCTCGGCCGCGAAGCTGGTTGTCGATGCGCCGGCTCTCGTTGCGTTCCGTGCCCAGGATGTGCAGCCCACCGAGGGACACCACCTCCTCATGCTCCGCTGCCGTCTGTTCCCGCATTTTCTCCACGAGGGCTGAGAACTCCGGTGTCTCGAACCCTTCAGCGTCATAGAGGGTGATGTTCTTCTTCTTCGCCTCAAGCCGGGCCAGGCCCTCGGGATTGCCACCGAGGATGATGTCGGTGCCACGACCCGCCATGTTGGTGGCGATGGTGACAGACCCCTTGCGGCCCGCCTGCGCCACGATCTCCGCCTCCCGCTCATGGTGCTTGGCGTTCAGCACCACGTGGGGAATGCGGGCCGCAGTCAGGGCGTCGGCCACGTCCTCGCTGCTCTCGATGCTGGCCGTGCCCACCAGGATGGGCTGGCCCTTCGTGTGAAGGTCCTTGATCTCTTCGACGACGGCCTTTTTCTTTCCTGCACGGGTCGAATAGACCGTATCCGCGAAATCCTTCCGGATCATGGGCATGTTCGTGGGCACGACGATCACGTCCAGTTTGTAGATGGAATGCAGTTCCACGGCCTCGGTCTCCGCCGTGCCGGTCATGCCGGCCAGCCTGCCGTACATGCGGAAGAAGTTCTGGAACGTGACGGTGGCGAGAGTCTGATTCTCTGCATTGACCTCCACGCCCTCCTTGGCCTCAATGGCCTGGTGCAGACCGTTGGACCAGCGGCGACCCGGCATGAGGCGGCCCGTGAATTCGTCCACGATGACCACTTCCATGCCCTTGCCGTCCTCCTTGGGTCGGACCATGTAGTCCACGTCCAGCCGATAGAGGTTATGGGCCAGGAGGGCCTGGTTGAGGCCGTGCAGGGTCTCGATGCTGGTGGGGTCATAGAGGTTCGTCACGCCGAGCAGGTGCTCGGCATGGTGGATGCCCTCGTCCGTCAGCATCACCTGGCGGTCCTTCTCGTCCACCTTGTAGTGCACGTCCGGCTTGAGCTTGGGGACAATGGCGTCGATGCGGAAGTATTTGGAGGTGTCCTCTTCGCTACTGCCCGCGATGATGAGCGGTGTGCGGGCCTCGTCGATGAGGATGCTGTCCACCTCGTCCACGATGGCATAGTGGAATCCTCGCTGGGTGAACTCCTCCAGTTCCCACTTCATATTGTCGCGGAGGTAGTCGAAGCCCAGTTCATTGTTCGTGGCATAGGTGATGTCACAGGCGTAGGCGTCGCGGCGCTGCTGATCGTCCAGGCCATGCTGGATGATGCCGACGCTGAGGCCCAGCCAGGTGTAGAGGCGGCCCATCCATTCGGCGTCACGCCGGGCCAGATAGTCGTTCACGGTGACCAGGTGAGCACCCTTCCCCACCAGGGCGTTCAGGTAGAGGGGAAGCGTGGCGGTGAGGGTCTTGCCTTCACCCGTCCGCATCTCAGCGACATTGCCCTCGTGCAGCGCCATGCCGCCCACGAGCTGCACGTCAAAGTGGCGCATCTTAAGCACGCGCTTGCTGGCCTCGCGGGCCACGGCGAAGGCCTCGGGCAGGATGTCCTCCAGGGTGGCGCCATTCGCCAGTTTCTCCTTGAGGTGCGGAGTCCTGGCCTTCAGGGCATCATCGCTGAGGGCGGAAATCTCAGGCTCCAGCACATTGATGGACTGGACCTTGGACCACAGCCGCTTCAGCTCCCTGTCATTCTTGGATCCGATGAGTTTCTTGAGAAAGGTGTCGAGCATGAAGCCGTCCAGTCGCGTAAACCATCGATTGTAGCGCGACAAACCCCCATTTCCCAGTGCCGGAAGCTGCCGCCAAGCTTCCGTGGTTGCCGAACTTACCGGCACAGGGCACACTGAATGTTTGGATTCTGGAGGAGCCATGGCGCTTGAGCGCACCTTTGCCATTGTCAAGCCCGACGCCGTCAAGGACGGCCATATCGGTGAGATCATCACGACCATCGAACAGAGCGGGCTGAAGGTGGTGGGGCTCAAGCTGACCCGCCTGACTCCCGCCATCTGCCAGGGTTTCTATCACGAGCACGTGGGCAAAGGCTTTTACCCGGAACTCGAAGCCTTCATGACTGAGGGCCCAGTGGCGGTCATGGTCCTGGAGGGCGAAAACGCCATCCTGCGGTGGCGTGAACTCATGGGTACCACCAACCCCGCAAATGCATCGGAAGGTACGCTCCGCAAGCGTTTCGGCGCCAGCATCGGCCGCAACGCCACCCATGGCAGCGACAAGCCCGAGAGTGCGAAGTTCGAGGTGGGCTACTTCTTCAACGCGTTCGAGCAGTTTTAACCCAGGCGAAGCCCCTGCGAAAATCGGCGCCAACGGCGCCGATTTTCGTTTGAATGGAAGCCGGGTGGAACCTCAGCCCTCCAGAATCGCCTGCAGCGCAGACTGGCAGAGCCTTCGGACCCCCGGGAGCAGGTCGGCACTCTGGAGACCCCTCTCGCTGAACCACTGGCCGCCCGGAGGAGGCGGGGGAAGCAGATCCTCAGGCGCCTTGGTGCGCAGCAGATGACTCAAGTAGAGGCGCTGCTGCCCTTCGAGCCCCTCAAGACGCAATAGCCAAGGGGTCGGCAGCCTGCTGGTGCGCTCGTCGAACACCACAGGCAGAACGGACTTGTCGACGAAGCGAAAGGGCATGCCCCAGGCAGCCTCGATCTGCGCGTTGAGCAGCGAGGTCGGGAGGAAGCCCGGCGACCAGGGGATCTGGGCGGGCATGAGGAGGCCTCGATGGGGACTGTGGGGCGAGGGCACGAGCAGGACGAAGGGTGTCTGCTGGCCATGGACCAGCACCCCTTCGATGAAGGTGGTGAGGTGGACCCGGCCCTCTGCCATTAGGGCCTCCCTTCAAATTGGATGTGAGCCGCGACGCCGGCCAGCCGCGCCCATGACAAGGCGCCGGCCGCAGGGCGATGTGGGACATCGTTCAAGGCCGGCAACGCAGCCAGGGGTGCGGCTGGCCACGTCCCGGAGGGCAAGGGGCGGCGCCCGGCGCGATACTGCGTCGAACTCCTCGTCGATAGTGCCGCTATCGCCATCGTCGTTCTCCTTGTCTCGCTTGGGCGGCGCCCCTTGCGCGGCCGCACCCCAATTCGAAGGGAGGCCCTAACGGCCTCCCGCGGTTTCCAGTTCCTGCATGATGCGGTCCCGGGCGACAGAGACTTCGCCTACGGCGGCCTCGGGCCGGAGCTTCACGACTACCTTGGTGCGACGGTCGCGCAGTTCCACCATGCCTTCCTTCAGGCCCTTGGCACCCACAGTGAGACGCAGGGGGAAGCCCAGCAGGTCCGCATCCTTGAACTTGGCGCCAGGACTCAGGCCTTCGCGATCGTCGTGCAGGACCTCGAACCCCGCATCCTCAAGGTCCTTCTCGACTTGGTTGGCCACCCCGGAGACTTCCTCGCTGCCGGGATCCAGACAGACCACGTGCACCTGGTAGGGCGCGATGGGCCAGGGCCAGATGATGCCGTCGGCATCGTAGTTCTGCTCGACAGCCGCGGCCACGGTCCGGGTGATGCCGATACCGTAGCAGCCCATCACCATGAAGTTCTCTTTGCCTTGTTCATCGAGGAAGGTGCAGGACATGGACCTGGAATACTTGGTGCCAAGCTTGAATACCTGGCCCACCTCGATGCCGCGGAAGGCCTGGTACCGGCCCTTCCCACAGCGAGTGCAGACGTCGTTCTCGGTGGCCATCCGCAGATCCGCGAAGGTACAGCCCGGCAGGTCCCGCTTCGGATCCAGGCCGAAATGGTGGTAGTCCGTGCGGTTCGCACCGCAGGTGAGGTTGACAGCACCTTCGAGGCTGCGGTCCACCAGCATGCGCACTTCGGTGCGCATGTCAGAGAATCGTGTTCCTTCAGCGGGGACCGGGCCCATGAATCCCGATTTCGCGCCGGTGAAGGCCTCTGCCTCAACGATCTCCATCAACTCAAGCCCAGTGGCTCCAAGGAGATTCTTCACCTTGACTGGATTGAGTTCGTGGTCGCCACGGAGCACGACGCCCACAAGCATCACTTTATTGTTGCTGGCGTCTCCAGCGGGAATTGAGTTCGAGGCCTCAGGGCTTCCCTCGAACTCGGCCTGCATCAGGTAGAACTTGCTGGTCTGGGTGATAGGCATGCCGTCATGCTCGGCATCCTTCATTCCCGCCGCCTGTTCCACCTGCCCCAGCACGCCAGGCGTGCAGAAATGGTCCCGCTTTAGCGCCATCGCTTTCCCATGATCCTCGGGGGGCAGGGCCGGAGCCTCGGTCTTCTCAATATTGGAGGTGTAATCACAGGCATCGCAGCTGAGGATGGCGTCCTCGCCACTGCCCGCCAGCACGTGGAATTCGTGGGTAAAGCTGCCGCCAATGGCTCCGCTGTCGGCCTCTACGGGCCGGAACTTCACCCCCAGTCGGGAGAAGATCCGGTTGTAGGCGTTGAACATGGTCCAGTATCCGCGGTCCGCGCAGGCATCGTCCACGTGGAAGGAGTAGGCGTCCTTCATGATGAACTCGCGGCCCCGCATGAGGCCGAAGCGGGGGCGGCGCTCATCGCGGAACTTGGTCTGAATCTGGAAGAGGTTCATGGGCAGCTGCTTATAGCTGCGCACGTGCTTCCGGACGATGTCGGTGATCACTTCCTCGTGGGTGGGCCCCAGACAGAAGTTGTAGAAGTCGCGTTCATCGGGTGTCTCGCCCCGCTTGCGCCGCTCGGCGATCTCGGCCTTGGCTTTGCGGTCACAGAAGCGGAGCAGCTCGTCTCCGT
>Ga0255358_1000144_pt1 | contig 7774 bp, 3 predicted proteins | sample GFST0metaG_FD_189940 | JGI IMG/M metagenome (GOLD analysis project Ga0255358, IMG submission 189940) | Peat soil microbial communities from Stordalen Mire, Sweden - G.F.S.T0 | ecosystem: Environmental > Terrestrial > Soil > Wetlands > Peat | place: Sweden: Norrbotten County, Stordalen Mire...
CTTCAAAAGTAAAAAAGAGAACGCGTTCTTTCCTCCTGCATGCCGCTTCAACAAATTGCGCGGCAATACTGGTCTTGCCGGTACCGGCAGTGCCGGAAACAAGAATTGTACTGCCGCGAAAGTATCCTTTGCCGGAGAGCATTGTGTCAAGACGCGGAATGCCGGACGAGATTCTCTCGTGGGAGGAAGCGTGATTCAATCCCAGGGAAGTGACAGGGAGAACGGAAAAGCCGTCATTATCAATCAGGAATGGATACTCGTTCGTACCGTGCATTGAACCGCGATATTTGACGATGCGCAGCCGTCGTATGGATGATTGATCGTTCACGCGATGATCAAGCAGAATGACGCAGTCGGAGACGTATTCTTCCAGGCCTTCACGCGTCAATGTACCTTCCCCTCGTTCCGCGGTAATTATTGTTGTGACGCCTTTTTTCTTCAGCCAGTGGAATAAACGGCGCAGTTCAGCCCGCAGTATTTGAGGGCTGGGCAATTCTGAAAAGAGCGACTCGATGGTATCCAACACAACACGTTTGGCGCCGATGCTCTCAATTGCGTGATGGATCCTGATAAACAAACCTTCCAGGTCGTATTCGCCACTTTGTTCGATTTCATTCCGTTCAACGTGAATGTGCTCAAGCCAGATCTTTTTGCGCTCTACAAGGCTGTCCAGATCGAAACCCAACGAAGCGACGTTTGCTGTGAGTTCTTCCTCTGTCTCCTCGAATGATATGAAGACCCCCGGTTCATCGTACTGCGTTGCCCCGCGAACGAGAAACTCCATGGCAAAGAGGGTCTTTCCGCAACCAGCGCCGCCGCAGACAAGGGTCGGCCTGCCTTTCGGCAATCCCCCGCCCGTAATTTCGTCCAATCCCTGAATACTTGTGGGGGATTTGGGAAGTACGTGACGATGAGATTGTGCCTCTCGTTTCTTCATGATAGTGTGCCTTTGGACATGTTTCTTTATTGAAAGAAGATCTGTCATTTCTTGTGTCGCTTGACGCCGGTATCTCTTTGCCCGCAAAGCATGAGCGCCTCATCTTCCGGCAACCGGGAAATGCGGCATTCGCAAAGAACAGGAACTGTTCAAACGATTACTTACTCGCATCCTTCTGACGCGTGGCCTTGACGCCCTTCACGATCGCGATCCCCAGGAGCACGGCTGAGCCCACGACAATCCATTGTGCGGGTACATGCAACAAGACAGCACCGTACACCAGTCCACCGATGACGATACAGAACCCAGCGACGTATAGTCCGTATGACATAACGATTCCTTTTCGTCAGGAGTGCCTACTGGCGGATCGGGCATCGCCCCCGTGAGGAAGTTGCGTTTCACGAACGGATGAGGGAAAGGTAACGTACGCAAGATACCGACTGGCACTTGTTCCTGCCTCACACCAAGGGATGAAAAAGGAGTTAATTCCATTTCGTTCTCGGTCGGAAAAAATTTCGTTCCTTGCGAATGCTCTCGTGAAGATGTGCGGCTCGCTATGGTGGCGAAGCGGTGGCCGAATCCAGAACGAAAGGACTCTAATAAAATGCGCTTGTTCGCGGCAGATGACATAAAACCTGTGCCGGACGTGTCTTTTATATGAATTTGTTGTAAGTTAGCGACGTTCACTTCCATTCAGTTCTGTCCAAAGCGAAGCAAACTGCTATCGAAACATTGCGTTCTTGGGCGGAAGAGCACAATCAAGTTATGTGATTTCGATGCTTCCCTTTAGCTGCTTCGGTTGGTCGATCAAAAATGGTCCGCGAGATCGACACAACCGGTGGTCGGTCCGAAACCTGGCCCCTCTGCCATGAAGATAGGCGATCAGGTCTTTTAGCAGGAACTCTCCCCCTGACTCCCCCTCCCTTAGTAAGGGAGGGGGACGGGGGGAGAGTTGAGAAACTAAGAATGAAGAACTCGCAGTGCCCGAGTTCGAGCGAAACCGAGCATTGCGCGATCGCGATGCACATAGCAAGGGGGGTACAAACAGGTTTCGTGATTTCGATGTTCTTTCCCGAGACTTAACCGGGGGAATCGAAATCACGATGCCCAGCGCCTGCTCTACAAAGTCCCCCTCCTCGCTTGCGATCGCGCAAAAGATCTTTCTGGGTACTCTTTCTCTCGGAGAAAGAGTACCCCACCGGAGGAACAGAGCTGTTCATCCGTGCGTCAACAAATAATTTTGGAGAGTTCTCACTTCCAGTGGAGGCCGCAATGGTGCGCTCGAAGATCATGGGACTGTTGGTCGTTCTGTTTGCCGTTTCACCCGTGTTTGGTCAGGATGAAACAGATGTCAAAGGAAGTATGGACCACCCTCTCTTTTCACGCATGCCGGGGTATTATATATCCGATTACAGTGTCAAGGATTTCGATAGGTACACATCTGCCTATGCAACTGGTCAGGATGAGAACTGGGAAGGGAAGGTGACGAATCTGGAATACTATGTCAAAACCGGGGCGAAACAGGCGAGCATGTTGCAGATTGCGCGCAATTACGAGAATGCCATAAAGCAAATTGGCGGAAAAATCCTGACGAGCGCCGGCCGGGTGATCGAAGGAAAGATCGCAAAAAACGGAGGTGTAACGTATGTTCATGTCGAAGCGTTCAATGATGGCCGGAACTATGGGGTGACCGTGGTTGAGACGGGGACGATGAAGCAGGACGTGGTTGCGGATGCGGCGGCATTGAGCGCGAGTATTGCCGCGACAGGAAAAGCAACCGTCGATGGTATCTACTTTGACACGGAGAAGTCAGTTGTGAAACCGGAGTCGGACCCCGCACTTGATGAAATCACGAAGCTTCTGAAACAGGATGGGCGCCTCACGCTGTATGTGGTGGGACACACCGACAATGCAGGCGCGCTGGACCATAATCTCAAGTTGTCGGCGGACCGCGCGGACGCTGTCGTGAAGTCGTTGATCGGCAGAGGCATTGCCGCTTCCCGCCTCAAAGCTGCGGGCGTCGGGCCGTACTGTCCTGTCGCGTCAAATCACACGGAAGAAGGGAAGGCCAAAAACCGGCGGGTGGAGCTGGTGGAACAGAAGTAGGGGGGAGGAGACGGGACCGATCCACGATGATCGACAAGTGGAGGCGCAGGACGAGGGAGCCACGGAAGGGTTTAAGACAGAACAGCGCACAAGGCCGTTTGGCCTTTACCACTGCAGGAACTGATTCAGACCGGGGGAACACTTCAGCTCGATGATCCAATCGGAGAACCGAGGACTGCGGTCCCCCGTCTTCTCTCATTCATATGTTGATATGGAACGAAAGGCCCTTTGCAAGCAATAACAAGAAATAACATCCCGTGGCAAGGAGACTGAGTATCGCAAGCCGCGACATCCACATCTTGAGACCCGCAAAACGGCATTGCCACTTGTAACGGGTAATCTTCTTCTCGACCACCCTCATGAGCAAATTGAAGTCATTGACCTGGAGTGTCTCATCATGCCAGTACATCACCCACGCCCGGCTCAGGTATGAACCGATGAAGATGAATATATCGTCGTACTTTTGGAATTCTCCGTATTCGTTTCTGACGCATTTCGGAGAAACCACTTTCCACTGATACTTGGAAATGACCGTCATTGGGATTTTTCCTTCCTGATGATTGTCATTGGCACTCCGGCCTTCCTTACCTGTCGCATCAGGTGGTGGCCTCTACCGATACTGAACGCAAATCAGTATACCAAAGTTCATTTCGGAATGTCATCGGCCAAACGGATGAAAAGATAGTTAATCCTTCATATGAGCAGCTTGGTGAGGCGGGAGATCCAATGTCATTTTTACCGTGTGGTTCTCTCCTCAGGAAGGATTAACTACGCTTTCAACCCTCCTCCCCTGAGAACTGCTTTCAGCGTGGTGAGCAGCTTCTCCGCCGTGTACGGCTTCGTCAGGAATACCCGCACTCTGGCATCAGGCGGAGTGACGATTTTCCTCTTGTCCGTCAATCCGCTGGTCGCGATGATTTTCACGCCCGGATCCCTCTTGTGCAGCGCGACAATCACGGCCTCGCCGCCCATGACAGGCATCATCATGTCCGTGATCACGACCCTGATATCCTTCGCGTTTTCAGCAAAAAGTGCGACTCCTTCGGCCCCGTCGTTTGCGGTTATGGCTTTGTAACCATAGACCTCCAGAGTTTCCTTGGTAATCTCCCGGACAGCGGCTTCATCATCGATGATGAGGACCAGCTCGCCATGTCCCATCGGGAGATCCGCTTTCACGCTTGCGAGAGCTTCGCCCGAAGCCGTTCCCGTTGCCGGGATATGAATGCAAAACGTCGTCCCTTTCCCCACTTCACTTGTCAGGTTGATGAACCCTCCATGGCTCTTGACGATGGCCAGCGTGGTGGAAAGGCCAAGCCCGGTTCCCATCCCGATTTCCTTTGTCGTGAAGAAGGGCTCGAAAATCTTTCCCTGAATGTCTGCGGGAATTCCCGTCCCCGTATCACTGATCACGATGGAGACATACGGCCCCGGTGTTGCCCCGGGCTGCGTGTGTGAGTGCCCGGCATCCAGGTTCACGTTCTCGGCCGATATCGAAAGAGTCCCCCCGTGGGGCATCGCATCGCGCGCATTGACCAGCATGTTCAGGAGAACCTGGTGCATCTGCGTCGGGTCGGCGGAGACCGTCCACAAATCCCGCGGAATATCCGTTTTGATCTCGATCAATTTGGGAAATGTCTCATGGGCGATCTTGGCGACTTCATTGACGACATGTTTGAGCTGCACCAGAATGCGGTCGCCCGTCACTCCTCGTCCGAATGCCAGCACCTGCTTGACGATGTCCGAGCCGCGCTTTGCCGACGTCTCGATCGTCGTGAGGATCTTCTGTCCGCCGGGACTGGGTATCTTGTCTCGCAGGATCTCGATTGCCATCATGATCGGCGCAAGGACATTGTTCAGATCATGAGCGATACCGCCGGCAAGCGTGCCAATGCTCTCCATCCGTTGCGCCCGCAGAAATTGTGCCGCAAGCAGCTTCTCCTCGGTCACATCGCGGGAGACCACGACGACGCGGGAGGTCTCGCCGTCGCCGACTTTGATCACGCTTCCCTTTGACTCGATGGTACGGAGGGAACCGTCTTTGCTCACCATCCGGTATTCGATCCGCTGTCCAACCCCGGTCCTGACGGTTTCCTGAAACACCCGCTTTACCTTCTCCCTGTCGTCCGGATGGATCTCCCTGTAGCTATCGGTCCCCTTCAGGGACTCCGGGTCCCCCAGAATGCTTCTGTACGAGGGGCTGTTATAGATCCGTTTGCCATCCAGATCCAACACCGCAATCATGTCTGCGACATTTTCCGCAATCAGACGGAATTGCTCTTCGCTCTCCCTGAGGTGTTTCTCTGTAATGGTACGGTCAGTAATGTCTCGGGCGACGCCGACCAGAGCCACCTGAGCTCCCGAGTCATCTCTCACCGCGGAAGTCCACAGTTCCACCGGGAAATCGGTCCCATCCTTTCGGCGGTTCATGAGTTCGCCGTACCATCCTCCGCCCTGAGTATCGCGAAGGATTCGATCTGTCATTGTGACCGGCGTGCCGGGTGATCGCAACATGGAAACATCTTTTCCCAGCAGCTCTTCTGTCGTGTATCCGTATGCATTGCGAAATGCGTCGTTGACAAAGATAAGCCTGTTCTCAAGATCGGTAATGGTGATACAGTCGCGTGCGGATTCGACTGTTTGTGCCATGAGCTTGAGTTCCCGGTTCGCGTTCTTGCGCTCGGTAATATCCTGTTTGATCGCAATGAAGTGGGTTATCTCGCCGTTCGCCTTCTTCAAGGGAGTGATCGTCATCTCCTCAGAATACAGACTGCCGTCCTTCTTCATATTGATGAGTTCCCCCCGCCACACGTTTCCCGCAGAGATTGTATCCCACAGAGATCGATAGAACGAATCATCCTGGATTCCTGATTTCAGCATTCTCAGATTTTGGCCCCGCACATCCAGCTCGGCATATCCTGTCATCCCGGTGAACGCCTTGTTCACCCACGCGATATTCCCTTTGATGTCGGTAATGACGACGCCATTTGCCGTCGATTCAAGAGCCGTCGTGAGCAACAGATTCGACTCCTCCGCCTTCTTCCTTTCGGTGATATCACGATCAATGCCGATCGTGTATGATTTTCCCCGCCATGTGACCGGCATCCCCACATACTCGACAATATTCTCATTTCCATCCGGCCGAATCCATGAAAAGGTGCCCCGATATGCCGTCCCCTCGTGGATACCTTCCACACGCTTGTCATTTGCATTGTCTTCGAGCGATCTCTGGAGCCGCTGCGTGTTTCCGAACCGGAGTAGCTCCTCTCGACTTCGCCCCGCCATGGCAGCGTACCGCCCATTACATTCGATGAGTCTTCGTGTCATCGGGTCAGGATCTTCGTCGTAAAGGCTGACACCGTCAAACACGTTCTCGAACACCATACGAAATCTCTCCTCCGAATCCCGCACAATTTCCTGTGCCCGCTTGCGCTCGGTGATGTCACGCAAGCTGCCGACTATCTTCAACGGCCTGCCGTGTGCATCGAATTGCACCTTTGCAGAAATCGAACACGGCACTTGTGAACCATCGCGGTTCTTCAGCATGATCTCATAATCTGAAACACTGCCTTGATTTTGCATTAAGAGGAGCAGATCTTGTCGCGCGCCGGCAACAGAATAGTAGTCGGACATCGATCCCCCGACGAGATCATCGCCATGAAATTGTCCTTTTGAGATGATTTCGATGGAAGGACTCACGACGAGGATGGCTCCATCCAACGCTGTTTCAAAGTACACATCCTGCACATTTTCAAAAATGCCACGGTATTTCTGCTCACTCTTGCTCAGCTCTTCTTCTGTACGCTTGCGCTCGGTGATGTCCTCGATCATACCAAGAAAGTGCAGCAACGTTCCGTCATGATTGCGGATAGTGGATACGACGATGCTCCCCCAAACAATTCCGCCGGATTTGCGGAGATATCGCTTTGTTGTTCTGTAAAACGACGTCTCTCCGCGTTTCAGTTGCGTCATCTTTTCGATATCGTGACTAATATCGTCCGGATGGGTGATGTCGACGAAAGTCATCGAGGCAAGTTCATCCGCCGTGTAACCGATCATATTGCAAAACGCAGGATTGACTTCGTCATACCGGTAGTCCGATCCCGATGTATACATACCGATGTGGCTCTCTTCAAAGATTTTACGGAATCGTTTCTCACTCTGCAGCAGCTCATCCTCCATCTGTTTGCGCTCGGTGATGTCAAGAAAGATTCCATCAATCCATAACGCACGGTTGTTCTTATCTTTGACCAAATGGACATTTGCAAGAACGCTGATTCTCTCTCCCGTCTTCGTTTTGGCATTGATACGGTAATTGGAAACAGAACCCTTGGCGACGAGTTCCTGTATATAGCCATTTCGCTCGTCAGGAGCCTGCCAGAGATCGGGCAAGAACGTTCCCACCAAATCCGCCGGCTCTCCAAACCCCAGGATGCGACTGAATGCCCGGTTGCACTCAAGCAGCACCCCGTCCAACGTGGCTCTGTAATATCCCTCACCCAGGGCGTCAATGGTCTCACGGAATTTCCGCTCGCTCTCCCGCAGCGCTTCCTCCGCCCGTCGTCGTGAATTCTTCTCCCTTGTTTGATCAAGTGCCCGCTTCACAGCAAACGGAAGTCTCCCGAGGTGGTCCTTCAGTACATAATCGACAGCCCCCTGCTTCATAAGTTCGATGGCAGTTTCTTCGCCGACCGATCCGGAGACGCAGAGAAAGGGGACTTCGGGGCACATATC